>Ga0214473_10010533_pt1 | contig 10874 bp, 2 predicted proteins | sample RVTome_7_FD_203509 | JGI IMG/M metagenome (GOLD analysis project Ga0214473, IMG submission 203509) | Soil microbial communities from uranium-contaminated site in the Upper Colorado River Basin, Wyoming, United States - RVT98D197 | ecosystem: Environmental > Terrestrial > Soil > Contaminated >... | reverse complement strand
AGAGAACGTTCGGCCCCGCCTTCGACGCCAACGACTCGGCATATGTGGGAAACAACCCGAACATCCGGCAGGCACCCGCCAGCTCCCGCACGTTCGGCAACGACGACTTCGGCTTCGCCGAGCCGCTGTTGCAGGCCAACCGCCTGCCGAACCTGGGGGCCATGCCCTGGCCGGCGCGCGACTGCGACGGCAACCGGGTCAATGGCTTCCAGCTCTGCCCGGGGAGTGAGAGCACGCCGTGGGGCCCGGTGCGCAACCTGGAGGCCCACCAGCGCCGCACGGCCCAGCCCGACCGTTCCATCCCGGCCTATGAAGACCGGCACGGCCCGATCGGGACCCGCTTCCAGCTCGGCTTCCAGTGGTTCGTGTCGGAGGCGGATGCCACCAACGCCCTGGCCGACTATGGCTGGGCCATCGACGACGTGGTTCTGGAGTGGGACGAGTCCCACCCCGCCGATCAGGCGCCCGCGAACGGCACCGGCTGCGACACGCTCAATCGCTCCGAGGACACCAACGGCAACGGCCTGCTCGATGCGGGAGAAGACACCAACGGCAACGGGATTCTCGACGTGGTCCGGGCCTGCGCCACGCTGAGCGTCGACCGGCTCAATCTGTACGACTGCAACGGCTCCATCGAGGTCAGCGTGCTCGACGCCACCACCCCGGCCGGCACCACGTCGGTGGAGGTGAACGTCCGCACGCCGACCGACCCGCTCGGCTCCAATTTCCGCCTGCCGGCCGTGGCCGGGGCCGCCGGACTGTACCGGGCCCAGATTCCACTCTCGACCACGTTCAGCTCGCGCGACAACCCGGCCACGACCACCGTAAACGAAGGAACGGTGTTCGTGAGCCCGGCCGTGGACGACCGGGTGCTGGTGTCGTATCGGGACGCCAACTGCGACGCCGACCTGGACGGGGAGACGGGGGAGAACCGCTTCCTCGACATCGACGGCGACGGCGCCGAGAATGTCGACCGCAACTTCGACAACCGGCCGGACGACAACTGCTTCAATCCCTCGACCGGCCGCGATCTGTACAACCCCGACCAGCGCAACGACGCCGGCGGGCAGATACTGAACGCCTTCGACCCGGTCAGCGGTCTGCTGGTGCAGGCGAACGTGCCGGTCGGCGAATTCTTCGACGACAACGGCAACAACCGGTACGACCCGCTGGAGGATGCCATCCTCGGGGCCGGCAACACCCTGTCGTTCAACGGCGTTCTCAACCCCGGCGAGGACCTGGGGGAAAACCGCCTGACCGACGTGCAGGAGGAAGCGGCCGCCCAGGCCGCCTGCCCGACTCCCCCGCAGCCGCCCTCATCGGGATGCCCCGCCCTCTCCGCGGCCCAATTGACGCTTCTGGAACAGCGGGCCGGAACCGACTGCCGGCCGGGCACGGCCGGGCAGGACGATGACTTCAATGGCTTCATCGACGACATCGGTGAGGACTGCAATCTGAACCGGATCCTCGACGCCGGTGAAGATCGGGACGGCGACAACCGCCTCGATACCGAGCTGGGCTTCTGCGGCTCGGACGACCGGGACGGCGACCATTTCGACCCCGTCCTGTGCGGCTTCGGGACGGAAGCCAACGCCTTCCTCGAGGGGGACATCGCCAAGAGCCCTGACGCCCTCGGCGACGCCTGCGACAACTGCGCGCTGTTCTCGAACCCGGACCAGCTCGACGCCGACGATGACGGCGTCGGGGACGCCTGCGAAAATCAGGATCTGGACAACGACGGGGTCCAGAACAACGCCGACAACTGCCCCACGGTGCCCAATCCCGGCCAGGAAAACGGCAACGACAACCCGCTCGGAGACGCCTGCGATCCGCTGGCGCAGCCGAACCGGGATACCGATGGCGACGCCCTGGCGGATCGCTCCGACAACTGCCCGCTGGTGAAAAACGCCCGCTGCCTCGACGCTTCCGGTGCCATCGTGCTCGCGGCCTGCGATCAGGACGGCGACGGCACGCTCGACGACGGCAACTCCCCGGGCGTGGTGACCGGAGCCACCGGTGTGGAAAGTGTGGAGTTCGCCGAGGGATTCCAGCGCGACATCGACGGCGACCGGGTCGGCGACGCCTGCGACCTGGGCGAGGACTTCGATGGCGACCAGGTGACCAACCTGTTCGACAACTGCCCGACCCTCGCCAATCCCAGAAACGCCGCGGGCGTCCAGGAGGATTCGGACGGCGACGGCCTGGGGGACTCGCGGCTCACCGGCGGGCCGTCCTACTGCGATCCCGGCAGCGATGACGACGACAACGACGGCCGCCCGGACGACCAGATCGGCTTTGCGTCCGTGGCGCTCTGCAACATCCGCTCGAGCGGCGGGCTGGGCTCGGCCAGCATCGCCGGCGTGCGCTTCGACGATTACGTCGACCCCGCCAACTTCAACGGCGGCAACCCGATCAATCCGGACGCGCCCCACTGCGGCGACAACGATCCGTTCATCGACCCGGGTGAGTGCGCCAACATGGACGTGGCGGTGACCAACGGCGGCAGCGAGGACCTGACCAACGTCCGCGTCTGCCTGACCACCACCAACCGGGCGGTCGGGTGTATCACCGACCCGTGCGCGTTCTACAGCGTCATCCCGATCGGCCAGACGGTATTCAACCCGGTCAGCGACCGCTTCCGCCTGATCATGGGGACGGGCACCGGATCGCAGAACGACGAGGTCGGCTTCGGACCGCTGCAGCGCAAGGTGACGTTCACCGCCAGCGTCCTGGCCGATCAGCTCAAGGGGACCGTGACACCCCAGCTCGTCACCGTGAACCTCGATCTGAACGCCACCGCTGGTGGCGGACAGACGCAGCAGACCTTCCTCGAAGGCTTCGAAGACCAGGGGGGCGTGATCCTGAGCAACCAGGAGGGACGCGCGGCCTTCCTGGCGTTCGAGAACCAGGGGCGCGGCACGACCGAGCTGGTGCCCGGCCCGATCTGCCCCTCCGACCAGGCCCAGAACCAGGGTGTGACCGTCAACGAGGACTTCGACACCGACCCGTCCGGGCGCCCGAACGACTGGCACATCCACACTCCGGCCGATCCGGACCGCAGCGCCCAGCCGAAGGCACACTCCGGCGTGTCCTCGCTCCACTACGGACGCCACCTGGATGTGGACAGTGACGGACGCAAGGACGACTCGTACCGTCTCAACCGGCAGATCGCCTTCCTGCTTCCGGAGACGAACCTGGACGTCAGCGGCACGTTCGAGCTCGATTTCTGGCACATCATCGAGTTCGCCGGCTACGAGGTGTACGGCGGCTACCTGCCGGCCGGCAACTCCGGAGACGACCGCGGCATCGTCGAGGTGCGCTCCGACACCAACTTCGACCCGGAGATCACGCAGTTCGGCGCCTGGGAGCGGGTGGAGCCGAACCAGAACCCGTACGACGCCACCCAGGACCAGTTCTACACCAGCACCGCGACATTCGATCCGGGGGACGACGTCAACCCGGCCGATCCGTTCAACCCGCTCAACACCATGTGCTTCCCGCTTCTGTCGTTCATGCAGCAAGGGTCGTCGCGCGGCACCGACGCCCTCAACTGCACCGACGGAGACGGCGACGGCACCAACGATTGCGGCGACGTCGAGGGACGCGCCAACCCGTCGCGGCGCGGCACCGGTTTCACCGAGCGCGGCGCGCAGGGGCTGGGCGTCTGGTCGCACGTCAGGTTCAACCTGGCGCGCTACGCCGGCCGTCACGTGCAGATCCGCTACGTGGTCTCCACGGCGGACGACGTCGGCATCTTCATCTCCTACCTGGAGTCGCAGCCCGCCGGTTACGCCCTGCCGGTCGAGACCCAGTCGGACGACGGCTGGTACATCGACGACATCCGGCTGACGGGAACGGTTCCGAACGAGGTATTCCTGACGATCGATCGGGCCATCCCGGTTGACGGCGTGGGGTACGCCACCTGCCCGACCGACACGGCAGGGATCTGCGATCAGGCCCGCGTCACCGCGGTCGCCGGCAGCAGCCCGTCCGTGTCGCTGGCGCCGGGGAGCCTGGTGCGCCTGAGCGGAGCGGCGTCGCAGATGCCGGTCTGCCGTGAAGGCGCCATCCTGTACCGCTGGAGCGAGGCGGCCACGGGGCGGGTCCTGCAGGATTACTCGACCGATCCGGACCTCGAGGTGGCGGCGCGCACCACGACCGCCTACCGCCTCGATGTGGCCTGCTCGCAGGCGCCCACCTGCACGGCGCAGACCACCTACACGCTGTCGGTCTACAGCGGCCTGGATGCGGGCGTTTTCATCCGGGCGGAAGGGCTGGCGACCACCAGTCTGAGGTGGCTGAGCCCGCCGCTCCCCGCCAGCCTGGACACGGGCGCGGCGCCCCAGTACCGGATCTACCGCGGCTCGTTCGGCGGAGCGAACGGGCGGATCGACGCCGACTTCTCGGCCAGCCCACCCTCGCCGATCACCTGCCTGGAGACCCGGACGGGCCTGGGGGTGGGCCAGGAGAACCTGTTCGCCGACTCGGGGGCTCCAGCGCTTGGGTCGGGGGCCGGCTACTACTACCTGGTCGGCATCCAGACCCGGCAGGGCCTGAACCTGGGCAGCATGACGTCCGGGCCCAGGACCACCTCGGTGGTCTGCCCGTAGCAGGATGAGGCACCGAACCCTGGAGGAGCGTTGACGGGGCAGTCAAAGCAGCTCGGATAAATCGGGGACCGGCTCCACCTGTGTACCGGGCCGGGAGGGAAGGGAGCAGGCAATTTCCCTTCCCTCTTTTTATTGGGCCGGCGTATAACTAGTGGCGCCCGTCGCGGGTCCAAAGTATTGAAAGATAAGGGAGGGCGGCATTCCATGAGAGGAATGGGGCTGTGGGCCGGGGCGGCGCTGGCGGCGCTCGCTGCCCTATGCCTGCCGGCGCAGGCGGAGGACACCCGCGGCCGCTGGTCGATCGGCCTGAGCGGCGGGATCCTATCGACCAAGGACGACATCCGCAGCAACGCTTCCTCCCTTCTGCTCGAAGAGCATGGCGTTTTTAACGACTTCTCCGACGACGTCCTCGTCGGCGGGAGCGACGACAACCGGCAGGACGATCTGCTGGGGAGGGAGACCTCAATCCAGGAGCGCCAGAAGTTCGGGTTGTCGATCGGCTACGGCCTGACCTCCTGGCTGACCCTGCAGTTCGACGCCGGCTACTATCGCGGGGACGTCAGCAACCTGGATACGTTCCGCGTCGGCCAGCGCTACATCGACCCCGATGGGGACGGTTTCCAGAACGACGACCTCGTGACCACCCCCTTCCATGACGGCTCCGAACCGATCAGCGCCGGCAGGCTGGAGCAAATCCCGGTGTCGTTCAGCGCCGTGTTCCGCTTCCGCAAAGATTCCCCCTTCAACCCGATTCTGGGCGCCGGGGTCGGCATGATCTTCACCGACTTCGAGCAGTCGGACGACCTGCAGGATCTGAACAATCGGATCCTCGAGGGATTCGGGCGGACGCTGCTCTACGGAAATGCCACCAATATGCAGGAAATTTACGATCGCCATTCCAACCAGATCGCCGACACGAGCTGCGCGGCCTTTGCCACCGAGAACTCAGCGCCCAGCCTGGCCTGCTCCTTCGGGCAGGAATTCCTCGACGTGCTGCTGGCGGATCCACTCATCAGGGACAATCCGTTCCTGGTTGAATTCTACCGTGCGCAGTACGCACCCTTCATCGCCCGGGAGTTCATCCCCACGCGCCCGTTCATCACCACCGAGGTGGAGAATGCCTTCGAGTACCACTTCATGGGTGGGGCCGAGTATCACTTCAACGAGCGCTGGAGCGCCTTCGTCACCGGCCGCTACGAGTTCACGCGCGCCAACCTGAAGGTCCGAATCTCCGACAACGGCAATCTCGTAACGAGGAACGTGACGCCGGACGCCTCCCAAGCCATACATTTCGACACCGATCAGGCGACATTCCAATTCCAGTCGGCCGACAATCCAAGCACGGGGACCATAGGCGAAGGGGCCGGCCTGCGCCCCTCCCTGACGACGGAGCGGATCCTCGTCCAGGGGGGCGAGATCAACCTGTCCGGATTCACGCTGGCGTTCGGCATGCGGTTCACGTTCTGAGCCGGCGCAGGCGGCCATGATTCGACACCAAGAACGGCTGCGAGCGGGTTTGGCGGGATGGACGGTGCGCGTCTGCCTGCCCGCACTTCTCCTGCTCCTGACGCTGCCGGCGGCGGGACAGTCGGGCGGCGTGCTGCGCGGCCGGGTGGTGGACAAGGATGGGCAGTCGCTTCCCGGGGCGGTATTGTCGGTCCAGAGCGCCAAGAACCCCTCCGTAAAGGACCAGGGCGCGGTGGCGGATGCCAAGGGGGAGTTCCGGCTCCTGAACCTGCCTCCGGGGGATGATTATCAGGTCACGGCCGCTTTCCCGGGAATGGCGACGATCATTCAGAAACCGTTCAACGTGAAATCGGACACCACGACCTCGGTCAACTTCATCATGGTCCAGGAACTGGTGACCACGATCCGGGTCGAGGCCCAGGGGTCGGTGGTCGACACGGCGACAGCCTCCACCCGCACCACCGTGAGCGAGGCATTCATCGCCAACCTGCCGATCCTGGGGCGCTCCTACACCGATCTCCTTACCCTTGCGCCCGGCGTCACCGACACGGACGGCGACGGCAAACCGAACGTGCACGGGGCGCGCGAGGTTGACTTCCAGATCCGGATCGACGGCGTCAGCGTCAGCGACCCGTTTTCCGGCGAGGATTCCTCCCAGATCAACATCGAGGCGATCGAGGAGATCCAGATCATCCTGACCGGCGCCACCGCCGAGTACGGCCGCTCGCAGGGTGGGGTGGGCGGGGTGACCACGAAGAGCGGGGGGAACGACTTCGAGGGATCTTTTAAAGTCTATTACCAGTCGATCGATCTCGACAACGACGGTGCGCACAACCAGGACGCCGTGCCGATCGACACCGGCACCCCCTCCTTCCGGACCCTCAAGCCGTTCCTGACGGTGGGAGGCCCGCTGGTGCGCGATCGGGCCTGGTACTTTCTGGCCAACCAGTATATCGACCAACAGGAGCCGATCAACATCATCGGCGTCACCCGCAACCAGTCGATCGAGGGCTGGAACGAGTTCGGCAAGGCCACATGGCAAATCAATCCGTCCAACAAGGCAGTGCTCACGGCGCTATACGACCCGCGCCAGACCTCCGGGAACAACATCGGCATCAGCATCTCCCCCGACAGCGATTACATCGTCAACGCAGCCACACCGGTTTTCACGCTGCAGGAGACCTGGGTCGCCTCTCCCACCGTTCTCCTCGACAGCACCATGTCGTTTCTGAACGGCCGCCAGCGCGTACGCCCCACCGCCGAGGAGGACGCCCTGCCCCTGCCGTGCGCCTCAACCGTCAATACCGAGCTGAAAGAGCGTACCTGCGACCGGATCCCTTCCCTCACCTACACTCAGAAGCTCGACACCGGGCAGATCAGCGGCCCCTACTGGGTGGATCAGGACAGCACCTCGACGCGGCTGACCGGCAAGCAGGATCTGTCGTTCTACGTGGACGATTTCCTCGGCAGCCACCAGTTCAAGGCCGGCTTCGAGTGGCTGGACGAGGATTACAGCACCACCGTCGAGAAGCGCCCGCTGCGGTACGAGTTCATCGGCGCGAAAAGCGACAAGCGGCTCTTCCTGTGGTCCGATTTCGAGGAGCGCCGCCAGACCGGCGACGCCGGCGGGCAGGCCCTGGGCCTTTATCTCCAGGATACCTGGAAGATCGTTCCCAACCTGACGATCAACGTCGGCGTGCGGATTGACAACGAACGGCTGCGCGCCGCCGGCTCGACGCCGATCGATCCGGCGGCGGAGCGCGCGGCCTTCAACGCCCTGGCCGCCCAGGTCTACAGCAACTTCAATCCGTCGCCGGGCACCTGGACCGAGTCGAGCGGGGATTTCGCCGAGGGGTCGTGCGACATCGGCGGCCCGTCGGGAACGCCTGATGGCGTTTGCGACACGTACGACAGGATCGCCATCTCGAGGGTGTTCACGCGCCACGAGGCCGAGCGTGCCCCAAGCCGGTTCTTCACCTCTATCGGGTCGGAGACGTCCGGCTCCGTCATCCCACCCTGCGGGTCCCCCGACCGGCTGGGAACGTGCCGCCAGGACGACGATATCGACATCCGTAACACCAACCTGGCGCCGCGCCTGTCGATCGCCTACGACCCGTTCCGGGACGGCAAGACCAAGCTGTACGCCAGCTATGGCCGCTACTACGATCGCCTGTTCCTGGCCACCATCATCCCGGAGCAGACGCGTGATTTCGATTACATCTCGTTTCAACAGGTCGCGAACAAGGAGGAGTTCGAGCTCCCGGGGCAGCGCAACTTCGGGGTCTACCAGGTATCGCGCGATCTACGCACCCCCTTTTCCGACGAGCTCGTGGTGGGGATCGACCGTGAACTCACACCCGAATTTTCCGTGTCGGTGCGCTATATCACGCGCAAAGGGCGCGATCAGATCCAGAGTCGCGACATCAACCATTACACCATCGACACAGACTTCGACGGTGTTCCGGACGACACCTACGACGACAGCGATATCGGCGGGCGGAGTGCAGCCGGGTTCCCGGACACGTTCCCGGATCTGTACGCGCTCAATCCGTTCTTCGGCGCCGTCCTGTCCCTGGACAACGTCAATACGTCCGACTACCGGGGGCTCGAAATCAACCTCAGCAAGCGCTTGCACCGCAACTGGCAGTTCGACTTCTCGTACACCTGGTCGGAAGCCCAGGGGTTCGCCGAAGCCTTCCAGGACTTCTTCCTCGGCAACGACACCTCGCAGGTGCAGAATGAGTTCGGTTTCCTCGATTATGATCAGACCCACGTGGTCAAATTCAACGCCGTGGCCCAGTTCCCCAAGCGGATCCAGTTCGGCACCCGCGTCACCTGGGAGTCTGGACTGCCGTTCTCGCTCATCCGGCGCGGCTTCACGTTCGACGAGAACGCCAACCCGACGTTCCGGCAGATCTACCCGACCGCGCAGCGCAACGACCAGCGCAACGGCGGCCGCTGGCTGATCGATTTGAACCTGCGCAAGGATTTCCAGCTCGGCCGCTCCAGCGCCGGCTTCGACTTCACGGTCACCAACCTGCTCAACAGCGACGATCTGGAGATCGACAACATCAACGACGGCTACAGAGTCTTCCAGCTCGTCGACGACTCCCAGCGCCGGTTCGGGCGCCGCTTCCAGCTCGGCTTCACGATGAATTACTGAGCCGGATCGGCGTCGGCGGCGCCTCCGGTGAGATAATCGTTTCCGGCTTTCCGAGCCCCCGGCATGCCGCCTCGCCGTTCAACCGCGCCAGCGTTCCCCTTACCCGGTGTCGCCCTCGGGGCGGGCCTGGCAGCGGTCGCACTCCTGGCGGGCTGCTCCCGGCCCGCCCCCCAGCGCGATCTGCTGCTGGTGACGATCGACACGCTGCGCGCGGATCACGTTTCCGCCTCCGGCCATTCCCGGGCCCCCGGCACACCGGCCTTCGACCGCTTGGCCTTCCAGGGTTTGTTCTTCGAGCAGGCGGTGGCCCCGACACCTCTGACGCTCCCCTCGCATGCCTCGATCCTGACCGGCCAGTGGCCGTTCCGGCACGGCGTCAGGGACAATGGCGGATTCCGGCTTCCGGCCTCCATTCCCACGCTGGCGGAGGCGTTGCGGGCGCGCGGCTACCGGACGGCGGCCTTCGTCGGCTCCTTTGTCCTCGACTCCCGGTTCGGCCTCGATCGGGGCTTCGAGCTGTACGACGATGCGATGCCCGACGGCCGGGAGGAGATCGTGGGCTACCTGGGCGAGGCGCGCCGGGACGGCAATGCAGTGGCCGCCGCCGCCTCGGCCTGGATCGATGCGGCTGAACCGAGACCGATTTTCGTCTGGGTGCATCTGTACGATCCGCATGCCCCGTACGAGGCTGCACCCGGGCTTCTGCGGCAGTATCCGGGGAGGCCCTACGCCGCCGCCGTGGCCCAGGCGGATGCAGCTCTCGGGAAGCTCCTGGAGGCGCTCGATCGCCGGAGCGGCCGCGAGAACACCGCCGCCGGCCGCACCAACGCTCCGGCGGTCGCAGCCGCAAATATCGCCTCCCCTCCGGCCGTCATCGCCGTCGTCGGCGACCATGGAGAGGGGCTCGGGGAGCACGGCGAGGGGACGCACGGTGTGTTCGTCTACGACTCGACGCTGCGCGTGCCGCTGGCACTGTCCGCGCCTGGCCTGCCGCATGGTGCGCGGGTCTCCTGGCAGGTCAGACTGGTCGATCTCGCGCCGACGCTCTTGAATCTGAGCGCCGGGGGGGCGGCGGCTGTTCGATCCTCGGATCGGCCTCTTGACGCCGTTCTGGCCCCGGACGGAATCGATCTCTCCCCGTTCCTGATCGGCCGGACGCCTCCTCCCGTTCTGCCGGCCTACGCCGAATCGCTTTTCGGCACCTATCACTACGGCTGGAGCCCGCTGCGGGCGTTGCGCGAAGCCGGGAAGAAATGGATCGAGGCGCCGCGGCCGGAGCTGTATGCCCTGACGAGCGACACGGGAGAAACGCGGAACTTGCTGGATCCCGGGAGCGCGGACTCGACCGCGGAGGGCTCGGCCGAGGCGCGTTCGATGGCCGGGCGGCTGGCGGCGCTTGCCGGCCCGGCGGACTCCCCGGCCCCGTCGCCGGCGGCTGAAGATCCCGAGACGCTCGCCCGCCTGCGCTCGCTTGGGTACGCCGGAGGCGGCGGGCCCGGAACCGGCGCCGGTCCTCCTGCCGGCGCCACAACGGATGCGCGCGCCCCGGCGGGAATCGCCGCAGCGCCATTGGGAGCCCTGACCGATCCGAAAGACGGCATCCTGCGCCACACGCGCTTCGAGGCCGGGTTCCG
>Ga0214473_10010532_pt1 | contig 10874 bp, 9 predicted proteins | sample RVTome_7_FD_203509 | JGI IMG/M metagenome (GOLD analysis project Ga0214473, IMG submission 203509) | Soil microbial communities from uranium-contaminated site in the Upper Colorado River Basin, Wyoming, United States - RVT98D197 | ecosystem: Environmental > Terrestrial > Soil > Contaminated >... | reverse complement strand
TCGCCACCGTTCAGCTCCAGCAGGTTGCGGCGCTCGTCCTGGCGGGCCGCCGCGCGGACGCCCGCGCCGCCACGATGCGCATTGGCGCTCCCAGCCGCGAATCCTTGCGCTCCGACGTGGTCGCGGTCACGTCGGCGCGCGACATTGCCCGCTACCTGACCGATCTGGAGAGCGAAAGTCTGCTCGGCGAAGGGTTGTTCGCCCTCGGCAGCACCCTCTTGCGCCAATTCGCCGAGGGCTCCCTCCTCTACCATGACGACGGCCCGTTCTTCGCCGCCGAAGTCGCGCGGCAGCGCGGCGACCGCGCCACCGCCGCGGCGCTTTACCAGCGCTGTCTCGACGTGGCCCGCGACGTGTGGCCCTCCAACTGGGCCCGCTACCGCCTGCTGCAATTGTCACGCGGCGCGCCGTAGGCTACGGTGCGCGGCATGAACGTCCTGGTCATCGGCTCCGGCGGCCGCGAGCACGCCCTGTGTTACCGCCTGGTCCGCGCGCCGCGGCTGCGCAAGCTGTTCGTCCTACCGGGCAACGCCGGGACGGCGGCGCTCGGCACCAATATCCCGGGCGACCCGCACGACATTGCCCTGGCCGTGTCGGTCGCTCGCCGCGAGGCCATCGACCTGACGATTGTCGGACCCGAGGACCCGCTCGCCGCCGGCATCGTGGACGCCTTCGAAGCGGCCGGCCTGCGGATCTTCGGTCCCACCGCGGCCGCCGCCCGCCTCGAGTCCGACAAGGCGTTTGCCAAGCAGCTCATGCGCCAGCACGCCGTGCCGACCGCCGAGGCCCGCATCTTCGACGACTACGCCCTGGCCCGCCGGTACATCGCGACGCGCGATCAGCCCTTGGTGGTCAAGGCGGCGGGCCTGGCCAAGGGCAAGGGCGCGATCGTCTGCGACGACCCCTCCGAGGCGATCGTGGCGGCCGAGAAAATGCTGGTGCAGCGTATCTTCGGCGACGCGGGCGCCCGCATCGTCGTCGAGGAGCGCTTGGAGGGCCGTGAGGCGTCTCTACTGGCCGTCGTGGACGGCCACAAGCTCTTTCTGTTGGAGCCTGCCCAGGACCACAAACGGCTGCACGACGGCGACGAGGGCCCTAACACCGGCGGCATGGGCGCGTACTCGCCCACGCCGGTCATCGACGAGCCGACACTCGCGCACATCGTCAGCCAAATCCTCGTGCCTACGCTCGACGCGCTCGTCCGCGAAGGGCTGTACTACCGCGGCGTGCTCTACGCCGGGCTCATGCTCACCGCCGGCGGGCCCAAAGTCCTCGAATTCAACTGTCGCTTCGGCGACCCGGAGACGCAGGCCATCCTGATGCGCTTGCAATCCGACCTGCTGGAATTGCTCGATGCCGCCGTGTCCGGCCAGCTCGAACAGGCTGAGGTCCGTTGGGACCCGCGGCACGCGCTGTGCGTCGTGATGGCGTCGGGCGGCTATCCGGATGCGTACAAAACGGGCTTACCGATTTGCGGCCTGCCCGACGACCGTGATGACGCCGCGATCTTTCACGCCGGCACGCGCCGCGACGACGACCAGGTCGTCACCGCCGGCGGACGCGTCCTTGGCGTCACCGCGTTAGGAGACACGCTAGCCGACGCGCGCCGCACGGCCTATGCCGTCGTCGAGCGAATCCACTTCGAAGGCGCGTGCTTCCGGCGCGATTTGGGCCTTTAGGATAGCGCGCCGTCGGCCCTGGCGCTTTCCACTACCGACGCCGGAGAACCGCCAGCACGCCCAACGCCGCGACCAGCACGCGCACGCTCGGCTCGGGCACGATCTGCCCGCGGATTTGGCCACCGGGATACGCGTTCGTGTGCACGTTGGCGTAGAGATTGCCAGCGAACAGCGCCGCCTCGTTGGCGCTCGGATCCGAATAGACGCCGCCCTGCTGCCCACCGAATAGGGCGTCCTTAACCGTCAGCCGGATTCCCAACCCATCCTGCTTGAAACCGCCGGACAAGTAGCCCAAATCGATGACGATCGGCCCGTTGACACCCGGCGGCGCCAGGTGAATGTGCGCGGGCGTCAAGTTCGGGCCCACGCCCCTCAGGTCACCCAGCCCGATCCCGAAGACCATTAGATCGATATCGAAGCGTTTGGTCTCGGTGTAATACTCCAGCCTGGCAGCTCCGACGGCGTTCGAGTTGTTGGGCGGCACTTCCTGGGCGCCCGTGAGCGCAAAGTTGAATATGATGATCTCGCTCGCCTGGACTGCCGCCGCCAAGCTAAGAGCGATTCCCAACGCTGCCACATGTACGTTTCTCATGCGTCGTTCCCTTCCCTCATTCTCTTTCGGCTCGAACCGGACCGCCCGCGCACTCCCGCGCGGCGTGCCACGCGCGTTCAAATTCCGCCCAGAGAGCACCAGCGCCGAGCATTCGCGGCCCGAGCCGCCGCGGCGCAGACAGACCGCTCTGTCGGCGCGCGTCTGCCTCGTGTCACGCCGCGCACGCGCCTAGGCCGTGCGTTTCGGTCCTACGGAATCAAAGGCACCCATCCGGCGAAAAGTCCACTAACATCCTGAGATTTTTTTGCTTGCGTGGGAAAACCCCCGACCGGTGGCCTGCAAACATACGCCCGTCGGCCCCCGTGGAACCGCAGCGCCCGCCGCGACCTAGGCCGCGCGGCCTTCGCGCTTGATTTGCCGGTAGAGTCGGAACAGCTCGCGAAAGGCGCGCAGGATCACTCTGAGGTTGGCCCCCGTCTGCTGCCCGGCGGTGCGCGGATAGTGGTGCACGCCCACCTGCGCGATCGACAGCCCCAGGTTACGGGCCTTGGCGAGCATCTCCGTGTCGATCAGCGCGCCCCGGCTGTACAGCGTGATCCGCTCAATAAACGTCCGCGGGTATATCTTGAACGCACAGTCGATGTCGCGCAGCCCCATGCGGAACAGCAGATTCACCAGCGTGGACCAGGCCAACGCGTTCAGCTTGCGGATCGGCGGGTCTTTTCGATCCAGGCGGTAGCACGACACGATGTCGTGCGTTTCCAGCAGCGGCAAGATCTTCGGCAGCTCGTTCAGATCAAACTGCCCGTCGCCGTCGGTGTAGAAAACCCAGCTCTTCGTCGCCTCCCGAAACCCGCGCTGTAGCGCCCCTCCGTAGCCTTGGTTGGGCCGGTTGTGGACGGCCCGCACGCCGGGAATCTCCGTCGCCAGCCGATCAGCGATGTCGCCCGTCCGATCCCGGCTGCCGTCGTTGACGATGATGACCTCGTAGTCGTCGGCCACGCGACGAGCCACGTCGACCGCGGCACGCGTCATCCGTTCGACATTCGCCTCCTCGTTGTAGCAGGGAAAGAAGATCGTCAACGACAACGGCTCTAGCGGCGGCCGGCTCAACGTCCTTAACTCCCGACAGTACAGACAGTTGCGCTAGCGACGGTCCCTCGCTCCGCCGCACGTCACCGTGACTGCACGACCACGTCTACTGGCTGGCACACGGCCCGCCACGCGGGGCCGCCCCGCAGGTACACCTGGAGGTCCTGACGCCCCACTCCGACTCTAATCGCGCTGAGGTCAGCTTGCAATGTCACGACCTGTCCCGCCCCCAACCGCAATCGGTACGCGATGGCCGCCGGACCCGGCTCCTCAAGCACCGTATACCCGAGTGACTCCCCGTCCAGGCGGATCAACGGCGTGACCGTGGCCGGTTCAGTACCCCGGTTTCGCAAGTTCACCAGCGCAAACGCGTCGCTGGCCGTCAGGTACGCCAGGCCTTCTTCTGTCACTTCCCGCCGCAGACGCAGCGTGCTGGGGGTGTCAATAGCTACTTCGACGTCCGGCATCGCCGGCTTGGGTCCGCATCCGACCACGGCGCGCAAGGCCCCTTTGTCCGGCAGGTCGAACCGCACGCGGCATACGCGGTACGCACCGTGATCCGCCACCTGCGCGAGCGCGGCCCCGAGGCACCACGGCGCCGCGTCGTCGCCCCGCCTCAGCACGATCCGCACGTTGAGTCCGTCGAGGCGGAATGGGTGGTTGTTAATGGCGGTAAACGCGACACGATCCTGCGTGCCATCGTTGGCGTCGTGAAGGAACACGTGCAGCCGGCCGGCGGCGATCGACGCGACCGGCCCATCCGGGCGGACGGCCCGACCTGGCAGCCACGCCCGGCCTTCCATGACGTCCACCACGCGGTAGTGGCTGACGCCCTCCGCTCCGTCGCGGGTGGCCGGGCTCGACTGTTGCGTCCGCAAATACAAGAGCGGCGCGGCGGCCCCAACCAGCCGCGCGTACTCGACGCCATCCCAGTCATGGTGCCCGCCCGCGAACCACAGGCCGAGCCGGCTCGCCTTGACCATCGCCGCCAGCACGCCCCGCCGCTCCCACACGTCCAGCAGATTGGGCGCTTCGTCGTGCGACACGATGAACGTCGTTCGTTCGTCCCCGGGCACGGCCAGCGTGCGCTCGAGCCATGCCGCCTGGTCCGTGTCCTCCGCGATCGGATGGCTCGGCGAATCGAACAGCACCACGCCGCGCAGCCCCCCTACCGACACGCTGCCCACCGGGCTGGGTGCGAGGAAGCGGCTGTACAGCGTCAGATCGTCGTGATCCCCGCAGGCGACCAGCGTGGGCGCGTCGAAGCGGCTGAGGAACTCAACGGCCCGCTCCCAGCCGCGCTCGGGGCCCTCGTGCGTCGCGTCCAGCAGATCGCCGGTGACCACGAGCAGCGTGGGAGAAACCAGGTTCACCTCCTCGACGAGCCGCCAGTCGAAGTCCGGCGCGCCCAGCTCGCCCACGTTCATGTTCGAAAGATGCACCAGCCGCACGCGCGGCCCGACCTTTCCCACCGCAACGCAGTGCCGACCCACGAGTTGCACCGCGCCACACTCCACGGCCAGGTCGTAGGTCTGTTCCGGCACGTTGGCGGGCACGTCCAGCCGTACCGGTTGCCCGGTCCGCAGCCGTTCGCGCGCGTCTTCCGGGGCTGTCAGCTCGTGTCGGTGTGGCGGAAAGCCGCGCTCGAGCAGCGCGAACGTCGTCGGCCCGTCCGCCTCGCCCACTTGGGCGATGATGTTGAGCGCTCCGCCAGGTTCGACAAACGCCGGGCGTCCGAGTGTCGGCACCACCAGCAGCGGTACCGGCGGTTCAGTGATCGCCGCGGGAGCTGTGGAGGCAGTTCTGTCGCTCCCCCCGGTGGGCTTGGGCGGATCGGCTCGGCTCGCAGGGTTGATGAGTGCCGCGAGAGCGATCGCAATCGCGAGCGAACCACGACTACCTGGCGTCCTTGCCACTTTGGCCTTTCGCGCTGTCGCCGGCGACAGTATCGTGCGCGCCCACGCGGGCGGCGTCCTTGTCTGCCCGCGTAGGCACCTTTATTCTGTCATCGTGTCGAAACCTGATCGGGACGCAGTGAAACCCGCCCTGCGCGAATGGTTGCGCAACGAACGCCGGCTGGGCGTGCGCCACTGCCGGGTCAGCCGAGAGGCCCTGGCACCGACAGAAACGACGCCGACCCCCCCTGCCGCCCCGCCGCGAACCGTTGCGGTCGCCGTCGCCCCGGCGCTCTTCAATGGGGCGCCCGGCCTGCCACCGCTCTGTTCATGCGAACTCACGCCGGAGGAGGCCCGCTCGCAACTCGAGAACCTGGATGCTGCGCACGTGCGGGGCTGCACCCAATGTCGGCTGCACGAAAGCCGGACCCAAACCGTCTTCGGCGTCGGCCACCCCCGCCCGGCGTTGGTCTTCGTCGGTGAAGGTCCGGGGGCGGACGAGGACCGCGAGGGTGTGCCCTTCGTCGGCCGCGCGGGACAACTTCTGACGCGCATGATCGCGGCGATGATGCTAACTCGTGAACAGGTCTACATTTGCAACGTCATCAAGTGCCGGCCGCCCGATAACCGCACGCCCGCCGAGGATGAAATGGAAACCTGCGCACCCTACCTCTGGCGACAGCTTGCCATTCTACGCCCCAGGGTAATCGTGGCCCTCGGCCGACCCGCGGCGCAAACGCTGCTGGCGACCAAGGCTCCGATTGGCCAGTTGCGCGGCGAGTTCCGTGATTTCCCGCCGCCGCCTCTGGCTCACCTCGGGCTACCGCCCACCAAGGTCATGCCGACGTTTCACCCGGCGTATCTGCTCCGCAGCCCCGGCGAAAAGGCCAAGGCCTGGGAGGACCTGAAACAGGTGATGCGCTTCCTGGGGCTCCGCGCACCCGTCAGTCGATGATAAAACCTGCCCGACAGGCGCAAATGAAGCGCTCCCGGAAACCCGCGCCGATTTTGAAAATCACCGGTATTCACCTGATAGGCAAGGCCAGATATTTTGTAACCACCTGTGCAACAAAGAGATACGAACAGGACGCTACGCACATTGACCCATCGCTGGCGCGTTTTTCGCCAACAATCGGCGGCGTTGTGCGTAGCTGGCGGAGGCTGGCGGACCTGAGCGCGGGCGGGCTGGAAGCGGCGCCGCTGACGCTCGCCACGCTCGACATTGCGGCACAACGGGGCCGGGACGCCCTGGCCGAGCGGCCGGACTTCATCGCCGAGCTTGAACACTGCGGCCGGGAGCGGGCGCTGCTCTACAAGCTCATGGCGCTGACGGGGCTGCGGGTGAACGAAGCGCGGACGCTGACGGTCGGGCAATGCGAGCTGGCCGGTCGAACGCCGCATATCACGCTGAACGCGGCCGACGAAAAGAACCGCGAAGGGAATACCTTGCCGCTGCCCTGGGGATGCTGGCCCGGCTCCCGTTGACCGACTGCGAGCGGGCCGAAGTGGTGCGGCGGATGCTCGCGGAAGCGCCCACGCCGACAACCTCCCCCGGCCAAACAACGCCACGGACGGTGCTGGTCAAACGATCGCTCGGCGGCGGTGCGTGCTGACGGGCGTCCTATAAACCGAACTGCATTTTATAATCGCCGAGGGCCTGCACACACGAAATCTTGTGCTATACTTCAGCTTACCCACGATTAGCGGTGGGGCTTGGGCGTCGGGGCTGATATGCCTGGCGAACGTTAGGTGGCGATCGTGTTATGGCTGGATTCGATCATCAACTCGGCCGGTCCAACAACATGGTGCTCGCGGAGGCGGCGGGCAAGGTGACGATCGGTCGCTGGGCTAAGCGACACAAGGTGTCGGCACGGGCGGCGGTGGAAGTCATGCGACCCGGCGAGGCACACCACACCGGGACGGGGCACCGCGGCAAGAGCCGGTTGACGCCGGTGATTGACTCCACGGTGGAGCCGACGTCCGAGCAAGTCACGGCAATGCAGGCATGGGACCGGGGCGAGCGCCCGGCCGTGCGCGGCTGGTACACCGTTTGGGGGCGTGTGACTGGTCGCTATGGACGGGTTTACAGGGTGCCGCGGCTAGCGACGTATGAGGGTGATCCGGTTAACGCCCCGCGTGACTTCGCTCCGTTGGAGCCCGAGGACTTCGCCCGAGCCAAGCTACTCGCGGGTCGCCCGCTACGGCCCTACGCGATACGGTTCGACGCGGTGCGTGACGAATGACCTCATGGCCGGGCGGGCGTACCATTGCGGACCGCACAGGCGGCGCCGAGAAGCTGCGGCCGGTCCTGGTGGCGCAGGCAACCGAACGTAAACGTAGACATCGAGGCACGGCGCCGGGGCGAAAAACACTCCCGGTAGTTCTACGGGAAGTGTTACCGCCCGCGGAAACCGACGCGCAACTCGCGGAGATCGCAGGAGTTAGCCAAGCGACCGCGCATCGCCACCACATCGTCGAAAAGGAAGGTGACGAAGGATGTCGAAGGGTCAACGGAAGAGGTTGGGGACTGCGTATCACGAAGCCGGGCACGCCGTCGCGGATACCGTGCTCGGCTTGCACGTCACAAACGTTGAAATCGTACGGCGCAAGGATACGCTGGGACGTAGCTCTTCTCTAGGAATACTAAGGTACGAAGGTGGGTCCCGAAGAGAGCAACGCAGCATTGCGCGCGACGCTATTATCTCGGCCTACGCAGGGGTAGAAGCACAGCGGCTCGTTGAGACACCGGAAGTCTACGCCGACGACGCCGACAGGAACAACGCATTCTGGCTGTCACGAACCTACTGCGTGATGCCCCGAAATTGCAGCTACGTAGGAGACGATTCGCACGTTGCGTATCTTGAGCGTCTGCGCACCGAAGCGAAGCGTTTGGTGCGCCGGGAATGGACGAAGATCGAAGCCGTCGCAACTGAATTGCTGGCGAAGCGGAAGCTAACAGGCGATCGCGTCAGAGAGATATGCGCTCGCGTCACCGGCGGACCGATGAGTCCAAGCATACCGCTGGCTGAGACATCGCAGCAGTGGCGTCGTCGTCGGATAGCTGCGGCAGCGGCAAGGGCGTCAACGCCTACCGTCCACGTCTGACCGCCGCGGACGCCACGATCACGCAGGAAGGCGACTCGGAAATCGGCGGCTGGGCTATGAGAGGCCGGCTTTTGAAGGGCTCAAATTATTCCGACTGGTTCAAGCCAAAGCCGGGCTGCGACCGACGGGTCGCCTCGGGCACTCGCCGGCGCGCGTCGCCTTGTGTGCGCGTTGCGCGAGTGCCGGCCCGGCGCTTCACAAGGCAAGCGAATGCCCAAGCCCGATGTAAGCCCTGACGACGGGCTGCCCGCCCGTTGGCGAACAGAGCGCGATTGCCCGGCCTGGCACGCGCTGATCCGCATCGACGGCTTACCCCGAGTCAAGCTACCAGCGAAGTTGGCCATTTCGGTGCCGCGTTTCGTGTGCGTACACACGAGCGGCGACGGACGGTGTGCGGATTGCTCGACGGTCTGGCAGCGCCGGCATGCCAACATTGATCGGGACCGCAAGGCGCCGGCGTCGTGGTGGTGGGACGAGCAGCAACGCGGGGTTTGGGATGACAACAGTGATTTTGCGTGGGAGTTTCTCAAATCGCGCGACAAAGTCAAGTCTCGCCGGCCCGCTCACTGGTGCTGCGGGAGACCTATGCGCGTATCGGTATCGGAGATCCCGCGGAGGAAACGGAGGAAAGGTCTGCCCTGGCGGGTATGGTGTGTACGCTGCGGGCGGGGCTATGAATGTTGGCACGGTACGCGGGCCGCGACGACAGAACCGCGAGCGTCGTCTTACCCACTGACGCGCGTAGACTTCAACACGAGGATCCGACCGAAGTACATCGACGGTTGGACGGAACGACACGTTGTGGACAGACGGTTGGGCGATCTTAAAGACAAGTTGGACACGAAATGGGCGAAGGGTGAGGAGTTCCTCCACAGGACCACGTTTATGAACTGCTGGTATGTGCGCTTTGCACAGATCGCTTTCGGCGGCATTTATCGGCGAAACACCCCACGCCACCCCAATCGCAAAGGAAAAGCGTATGGATTCTGGCAGACCGTAGGACGGCACTACGCAGCGCGCAGCTTCGACAGGTACGCAGTGTACTCTGTCGCGTTCGCAGGGCTGCTCACTCCGAAGGCATCCTGCCTTTTGCTTGCCCGTAACACATTCCGGTGCGGCCACAAGGGCGGCCGCAAGGCTGATTTCCGGCAACATTGCATAGCGGGTGCAAAACGCGCCCTGTTTGATAGCTGGCGCGCATTCCACACGTACAAGCTCTGCCCACAGTGCCGGCGGGAGGACACGCGCTGCTCAAGCTGCCGGGAATTGCCACAGCGTTGCGCAACCTGCCGTCGCCAAGCTAACGCGCGCCGGCGAGTGTATCGCTATCGGTGGCAATTCATCGGCAATTGGGAAGAAATCAGCCCAGGAATGCAGCGCTCGGGCAAAGGTGTACCGCCCGCCTGTTGTCTGGCGTGGTGGGCTCGATTCGTCTCTCGTTCTCTGTCTTGTGGGTGGCTCGGCCCGCACCGAGCGCAGAAGCCGCCTTCCGGCAAGAATCTGGACGACGACGACGACTATGAAGTCGTACAGGCCCACTCGGAGCGGTCCGGGGACGAGCTGGGGCCAGAGGATGTGCCGCTACCCGACTCACCAACCCTTGACGACGCGAAGGCTGTCAAGGATGAAGTCTGTACCCCGCCCGAGACGGACGAGGAGAAAATCAGGCCGGAGGACGGGACAAGCTGGGATGACGGCGGTGGCGAATGGCGGGTAGTCATCACAAACGGGTTGCCGCTCCTGTCGGCGCAAGAGCGTAAGGTCTTTGAAGCAATACGCTTGCGCGGCCAGACCGCTGCGAGAGCGGCGAGCGACCTGGGGTATCGCAACACGCGGATGGTCGATAGGTACCTAAAGAGAGCTGACACGAAGCTGCGACCCTATCTGAAAATATTTTTCTGATCGGCGTGCGCTTTTCAGCAAAACCTTACGAGTAGGTTATAGGATGGAGGCGGTCGGGAAGGTTCACTGCGCTTTCGGGGCACACCAGACAAGGCACATTTCCCCATTGCAAGCTGTAACCTCTTGTCCCTTCGACATATACGCGACCGACGGGTTTCGTGATAAGTTTGTCCCTTAACAAACGTCGGTTGGCCACAACCTATCCGCCGGCGAGCATGCTCTGCTCGGCCGGCAAAAAATCCAGGCTCCGGGCACGTACTTGATCGTGCGTTAGGCATACGTCCTGGTCGTGCGGGTTCGCCCGCCGGGGGTATCATCTGGGGACCGTGGCAAGAGCAAAGGGTCGCGCGAATGGGGTACTATCGGTTGGCTAGCGGCCGATCTGTGGGGACCCCCGCGGGGAATGCCGGCCATACTCTGGCCTTACGGGTGCGTCAAATCCCTCACCAGAGATACGCAGTGTGGGGGCAGGGCGCACGGGGCCGGCGAGATCGACCATTCGTTTCAATGTCTAGCACACGTAGTGTACAACATAAGGGGTAAGCATGTTTCCAAGTCCCGACGTTGTTAGGGTGTATCCGGTGTCAGAGGTGTCTCATGCTTTCGGTCTTAGCCGTTGGCGTGTAGAGCACGTCCTACGCAAGCTCC
>Ga0214473_10010531_pt1 | contig 10875 bp, 14 predicted proteins | sample RVTome_7_FD_203509 | JGI IMG/M metagenome (GOLD analysis project Ga0214473, IMG submission 203509) | Soil microbial communities from uranium-contaminated site in the Upper Colorado River Basin, Wyoming, United States - RVT98D197 | ecosystem: Environmental > Terrestrial > Soil > Contaminated >... | reverse complement strand
TATTCTAAAAAAGAATGATAGAACCGATCAGATCAATGACAGTAGAACAGACAAACGTACTAAAACCATTTGAGGCAAAGTATGTCAAAATAACAGATCAAAAAAGAATTGAAGAGTACAACAAACTAGAACTGTATATTCCACCACATGAAACATCAGCAACGTATGATTCAAAGTTGTTGAGAGATGATTCATACAAGAAATCAAAAAGCCAAGTAGGAGAACTAAGATCAATTGAAGTTGCGGTTTGGGAAAATGATCCTGACAAAGATTCAGAAGTTAGCCATGAAAGAATTCATCTAAGAATAATCAATGGACGACACAGATACACGCAGGATCCAAAATGGGAAAGAGTGTATTATGATTTTGCACCAATCGAACAAACAGGAACACACCCTACACTTGCATATCTTCAAGCAAGACAACATTTTGATCTGCAGAAAGAACAAACACCTGATGAGAAAAGAATGTTGATTGAAGAAACAGGAGAAGCAATATTAAAAACTACAACAATTCCAATGTCACAGATATGTAATGAATTGGTGAAGTTATTTGTTCCACAAGGACTGATGGGTGAATCAACAATCATACATCTTTGCCCATCAAAATACAAAGATACACTACAAGGAAAAAAGAAGAAGGGACATACATTTGAAGAATCAAACAGGGACACAAAACCAAAACTGGAAGCAAAGAAGATTGCAAAAGATATTACAACAAAACTTGAAGCAGAAAAAAATACACTGACAACTGATCTAACAAAGATGGAAAGTGAAAAGATTGGCGTAGAAAAAGAACTGAAGAAACAACTTGAAGTAGTTGATGAACTGCAATCAAAGTTAAGAATTATTACAAATACAGATCATGAAATTGATTGTAATAAATGCGGTAATAAGATTCCAGTAACAATTGATGTAACGGGTAACAAAGTCTTGGTCAAAAAATGACCAAGACAATCTCATCTTTTTTTTCAATATTGTATTGCATTCTTGGTTTCGTAATATTGTACTTTGCAACACTAACACCATCACATGCAAAAGATGTAATCAATATTTTAGTAATTGCATCAGTTGGTAATTTCTTCATTTCATTATACTATACATTACAATTACCAAACGGAAAAAAAGCAAATGAAGTCAGCATTCTGTAGCATAAAATTATGTTCATTATGTGCTGATGAGAAATGCGAACACGAATGCCATAAAACTAAATACTATGTAAACAAATTTGTAGCAGGTTGAACTCGACATACTGTAACAGGATTTGTATTAAGATTAGGGTTAACCGTGATTATACAAAAAAGGATAGAAAGTTTTGTGCAAACTGTGGTACTTTAAAAACTAAACTAAAGTATTGTCCTTGTTGTCACCATCCAATGCGATCAAGACCAAAGCATGGATTAAAATCAAAGGCATATCAAAGTAAGATAGAAGCCAAATTCATATAGTAGGATACCAAAGGGATTTGATAATATGGCAATCCTAAAACCATTCAAACAACTGTCTTCAGGTGCTTGGCAGATCAATACAAAAAGAAGATGGAATGGTTTCTACATTGATCCACCATACCAATTCAAAAACATCAAAACAGGTGGTGGAATGAAAAGCGGTTCTTCTCAAAAATACATAACAATGCCTCTAAAGGAGATCTGTTCATTACCGATCAGTCAGGTATCTGAACCAAATGCAATACTCTTCTGTTGGGTTCCTTCTCCATTATCAGACACGTATGGACATGAAATTTTTGAGGCTTGGGATTTCAAGTTTAAGGGTAAACTCTATTGGATAAAAGACAAGGTTGATGATTCTCCACAATTCAATCTTAATCCAAAGGTAAAGATTTCAACTATTACAAAGGACGGGGGTTGGGGTTATCATTTTAGAGGTAAGGTGGAAGAACTTTGGTTTGGCTTCAAGGGAAAAATACCAATGTTTGCAAATCCATTATCAAATGTAATCTATCACCCAAGAATAGGGCATTCTATAAAACCAGATGTATTCAGAATTATAGTTGAGGATCAATTTAGTAAATCATTTGGTAAAAAAAGAAAGATGATCGAGGGCTTTGCTAGGAGAGCACCACACCTAAAAAAATGGAGTTATTTTGGTGATGAACTTAGATGAAAAAAGAGGTGTTTATTAGAAAAGAATTTGATTAGGAATCAGACGAAAAATGTATGGAGATTATTTAGGTCAAAGGAGATCAGATAAATCACATAAAAGAAAATTTTGTATTCAATGTAGAAAGATCAGATGGTCATATCTTGATGGGCATAATAATTGGCGTTGTGAAGTTTGTAAAGATCTATGCATTACACATAACAAAAAGGATAGAAGAACTAAAACGATAACTGAAAAACACCAAAAAGAAGTTATGATGGGTTTACTCACAGAAAAAGACATTGAGTATATGACTCAAACAAGATCCGATTCAATGCCGATTTACAATAGAGAAAATTTGAAGAGAATAGAAAAACAATTAGAAGAAGCAAAAAAAGGAACCGTATGTCTAGCAGATCGAGTGTTGAATTACATTCTGTTTCTTATAAAAAGATTCAATATGCAAGATGATATGGGATTTAAGAGTTATTGCATAGACTTGTACCAAAATCTAAGGGTGGAAGGTTGTTTTACAGATTCAAATCCAATAGCGAAAGCATCTGGTTTGTTCTATCTAACAGCAGTCTGGTTTGGAAAAGATGTTACACAGAATCAGATTGCTTATGCAATAAATTTGACAGGTACAACAATAAGAAGAGAATATAATAAAATACGATCGCAAGCGATTGAACATGAGATTTACAGAAGACCGACTAATGAAGAATTGGAATATAGTATTGCCAAAAATGAAGAAATGGCTAAGGTTGCTTAGATCACAATTTAAAAAAACCAGATCGCCACAATTAATTACCCCAAAAAGAAGATATGATACAGGGAAGTTTATGGCAGATCAAGAAAAATTTAAAACCGAATTATATTATTCATTGTCACTGATTCCAGAAGAACTGCTTCCTGAACTTGGGGAAAGGATTTACTGCAATGCTTGACGAAAAACCAATTGCAAAGGAACTGGAATTTATCAATTTAATATTTGAACCAAGAAGCAAATTAAACAGGGTTGAATCTTTAGATGCAATAACAGTTCTACTGGAAAGACACGGTGCCTATTGTTATTTCTGTAAAAAATCCGCAGAAGTATTGTTGATAGAAGATGATGCAGTAAGAAGATCAAAAGGATTGAAGACAAGAGAAAGAAGAATCTTAGTAGTACACGAAAGGATTAGAGGAATTTTTGATTCTTATATTTGGCAGGAAGGAAATCCAAAACCATTAGTAATCAAATGGGGTAATTGTGTTCCTGCATGTTATAGTTGTAATAACAAGGAAGGATCTGTTGAACCTGAAGACATTGACAAAAAGACAATGACATGGCAGGCTAAGAAATCTATTGTAAGATACAAGTTCACAGAAATACTGAATCAGGTATTACCAAGAAAGATACACATTTGCAAAAAACTTGCAATAAACATAGCATCAAACGAAAAGCATTTGCATTGCTCACAGGAAGTATTGGAAGAAGCAGTAAAGCAAAACATTGGAGTAGGATGGGACATTATTGATATAACTGAATTCAATATCAAGTGTGAATATTGTGAAAAATACTATGGAGATAATCAGCATATAATAATCAAGAACAAACCACCTGAAAAGAAGCAAACTGACATTCAAGAAATGTTAAAACAGGAAGAAGACTTTGGTTCATCAATCGGTTAATAGGGCACAACTGCTAGCCTACCTGCTTAGGAAAAGAGCAAGTGGTGCAACAGTCACAGAACTAAAACATATCCTAAAATCAAAAGGGTTTACAGATAAAACTGTAAGAGATTACATTTCAACAATTGAATCTGTATCAAAGAACAAGCAGAAGGTACTAAGCATTCTAAAAGGTAAACCTTTCTGATTTTATATAGGATCATTTCGACTACAACCAGACGGGGGAAACACGTCTTGAAATGAAAATAGGTTTTACACGAATTATTTAGCCACGATAAAAAAGCAGGATTAGACACTTATTGAAATAATTACAATAAACGATATAGAAATTTCAAAATGAGGAATCGACTCCTACACTCGCCAAGACACTAACATACCGCAAAAACAAAAAGCCAATAAAAATTAACAAATAAAAAGAAATACTACATCAAAGTATCAAAGTAGGGTTTGTGTCTGAATGTGAGATGAGTACGCATTGTAAGACAGGCACGAACCCCTTCGTTTCCATTCCACGAATAAAGTAGATCGCCAATATTACTTGACTGTATTTGGTTTAATACAAAGAAGATTTATAATAAACACAGATGGGTTCTTCTCAAAGATCCAAAACTCCCCTAAATTACAAGAATCTTTCTGACTTTGAGAAACCCATCATATATTCTAAAAAGTAGGTGTAAAACCTAGACTAGGTAATACAGAAGTGTTATATTTCAACTCCTGATACAAAATTTGGTTGTTGATTTTTGGGTTACATGCCCAAAGATAGAACTCTCAATGCAATCCAAAAACTGCAACCAAAATGTACATGTTCACTTTTACCTAATCAAATTTTTGATACGCTAGCAAAAAACAATTGGGTGATTATTTGAAATAAGTGGATATGGGAAGAATGCCGTTGTCGCAAAAGCATAGTGGTAGTAAGATGGAAGAAGTTGAAGTTTTCCCTGATGCATGTAAACCTACAACAGAATATAGGGACTTTTTTGATAGGACTGTAGAAAAAATTGTAGGCAAAAAGGGAATTACTAAACAGAGTGTTACGAGGGAAGAGATTGATTATATGACAAAATTCATTGAGAAGGATTTGACTTTAAAGGAATTTGAAAAACTGGTTGATAGATTTGGTGAAAAGACAATATCAGTAAATTGCTTCAATGGAAGCATGGGAGAACTATATGTGTATAGGGAAGCATTAAAATCAATTGAAAAGGACTTGGAATATTCCAAAACCCATGAACCTATGACATTAAGAAATAGTGACGATGGGAAGGTAGCACAAGATCCTAAAGAAGGTGATCATGCACCTGCACATGCAACACATTTCAATAACGGACTTGGTGACAATGCAGGTTGGGTTGTAAGAAGCAAGAAGGGATATGTTTGGGAATTATCTGCACAAGGTATAATCCAAACTATAGATGAATTCAAGGCACAAAGAATGATTTTTGAGTTGTACCATAAGATAATTCCACTACAAGATGCAATGGAATATGCTGAAGAAATCAATAAAGCAGTTCAACAGTATCTAGCAGATGCATTGCAGGGTGAGATTGGTGACAGCAAAACAGCAAAGCAGGCAATATCAATAATTACAAAGGAAGGGACAAAAAATAGTTGGAGTTATGAAAGGACAAATTCATTGGGTTTGGAAGTAAGACAGACTTGTGAGAAATTTGACAATGAGGTTGGCAAACTAATTGGTCATGCTAAAATTATTCAGAAACATGATGATGCAGTAGATCAAAAACTTGCACGTACTGTAACTAATCTCGCAACATCTATGAACGTAGATGCAGGAAACTTTATCGCCTTGCTTTCAAAGGCATTTGGGATAAAGTAATCATTTTCATATAGATAATGGCATTTCTAACGAACAAGAGTACGGGAAAAAAATTCCCATTAAAGGATTACAAGCGACATGGTTCACCACCAAACATTTCTCACAGCAAAAACCTTCTAACTGTTTCTGAATTCAATAAAATTCTTGCTGACAGACAGATCAGAACAAAGGATCTAGCAACTGATAAGGAAATTGAAGATGGTGAAGCAAAGGCAATTAGCCTGAATCCAGAACATGAAGACCATGACATAATATTTGTAAGAAAGGACTCACCTATAGAACTCTCACAAAAGAAATACAAGGATAATCCAGATCTTCAGGTAAAGGAATTAGAGGTTATCAAAAAATATGATGAAGAACATAAAGATGAGGAATAATGTGTGCACCACCAATCTATCCATTTAGAAAATGCAGGTGTAGTAGATGTGTGGAAGCAAGAAAAAAGAAAGTTGTGATGTACAAAAAGGGATATGGCGGAAAATTGACTTTAAAACAACTTTGGGATAACAAAACTGTAGAAATAAGATGATTATAGATGGGTACTTTTAGAAAAATACTTGGATTTTTTATAATAGTTTGGGGTGGTGCAACAACAATTTATGGAATCATAAACATAACAATACCTGCATTAATTATCACTGGTGGAATTCAGGAAGGTTCAATACCACAATATTCGGGTTTAGCCGTCCTGCTAGCACCATTTGCAGGAATTATAGGAGTAATTATTGGTATAATAATAATAGCAGTAGGAATTGTAGTAAAGGGAAGAAATTAATTAACAAATTTTTACAAAATGGTTCACCCTAAAAGACCAAAGGTTATTTGTGTACAAGTGAACATTTGTACAAGTGAAGATTGTGAAGGAAACTGGAAGGCGGAAAAACACCCGAACGTGAAAGGATAGCCGTAACAAAACCATTCAGGGATTTTTTCAAGCATTGGGTAACTGATCCAACTGTCCCAATAAAGTCAGTTGGACAGTTAACAACCCTATCAACTCTAAAGTGGTATAATGAATACAGCAATGCTGACGATGCCACAAAGAAGAAAATGATTGAAGAATTTGAGCAACTAAAAGATACTGCAGAAAAGAAAGGGTTCCTTCAAAATTCTAGGAATATATCAATTGAATAACGAAGATCATGTTAAAAAATTAATGGATAGGGATAAGAAAATTGTACTGTTAGGTATAGCAGTTGTTATAGTTGTCATAGTTATTTTGTTTGTTGTGCAACCAAATCTTTATGCAAAGCCTCTACAGGTAAGTGATTTTCCACATGAAAAATTCAAACAGGGTTATGACATTATTTGTATTGATGATGTTGGTTGTCTAATAAAAATTTCAAAAGACATGGAATGGTTCGCTGATCAGAAAAATGAAAGATTCCTTGTTGATTCAGAAACCAGAAACATGACAATGTATTACAATTATGGTTCAAAGGAAATGATAACAGAACAGGTGAATCATCTTGTATTCAATGCAACAAAATTTGATTTTAGTTTTGTTGTAGGTCTGAATTTCACCGAACCTATTGTAATGCTTGATGAATTGCCTGAAGGCGAAAAAGAAAAACCAACTGATAATGATTTTTGGCAGATACAATTTTTCCAAACGGCATTCGCACAAATTGAACCTTTTGAATTGGAACTTCGTGAGGTAAATGAAGTAAAGGACTGTACCATCAAGACAGTAGCAAGTGCATCTGCATACATTCCATTCACGTTTAAGGTTTTTTATGATCCTACTGAAGACAGAAAGTTCGAGATTGTACAGCAAAGCAGAAGTTTTCCAATTCAGCAACAGACACCGCAGGTAATGGTCTTCCACACAAACTACACTGATCAGTACAACATCTACTTTGAGATAAATTATGACACACCAAGAGAAAGAAATGTGTTCATACAGTATCTTTCACGTGGAGAACTTACACAGACTGAAACAGAAAAGTTCAATGGAAACAAGTTTTGCATGAACTTGGTTGTAAATACAAGTGAATCACCAAAGATACCAACAAAGGAAGAAATGTTTGGCGATGCATATTACTATTTCAGTCAGATTCCAGTTTTGATTGAAGGTTTTAACAGAAATTCACTTACTACAGGATCTTCTATTTCATATCAATGGTTGGTTAGTGCAGGTGTGATAATAGTTGTACTTCTTTTAATAATACAGAATGCACAAAATAAAAAACTCTTCAATTCAAAGATGGGTGATATTGACGACATTATTGAAATTGCAAGCGAAAGGGAAAAGAAGGAACAGGAAAGGTTCAATGATATTAAAGATCTGCAAGAAGACATTGTAAGAAATCAGGAAAAGATATTGGATATGCAGAAGGAAGAAGTTCAAGGGCTAAGATCAAAGGAAACTGTAGTAGAAGAATCACCAAAAACAGAAACCATAAGTGGGTTCAGAAAAGCAACAGAAAAACTCTCCAATATAAAAAATATTTTAAAAAAGAAGCCAAGTGAAGAAGATCCTATTGTAGAAGGAAAAGAACTTGAAGATTTATTGGGAAGGGAAGAAAAGCCAATCAAAACCTATAGGAAAGAAAAGACAGAACACATTGATACAAAAACAAAATCACCAGTTTCATTAGAGAAGATGGATCCGCTTACAAAGCAGATACTAAACAAGATAGACTACAAGGACTTGACTGCAGATTTTTCAGATTTCTCTTATGATTCACTTACACATGCATTGGAATGGGTAAACGAGTTTATTCAACAGTCAAATTACATGAAAATTTCAGAAGAAAAAAGGGAGAAACAGTTGAAAATGCAAAGAATTCTGCATGAAGGTGCGATAAGAAAATGGGAGAAGGAACATGGCAAGCCTGCATAACCTGATTTTTTTCTTTTTGAATGACATCTATCTGCAGGCACCAAATGCATTACAACAGTTCTTTGAAAGTCTGATAAATCCACAGGCTACAAGCCCGACAGGTGGAACAGTAGTGATCACACCAAACTACATTCCATTAGTTACAGGTTTCATACTTCTAGCAGTATTCCTGATATTTATCAGGTATCTGGTTTTGGGAAGAAGAAGACCAAATTCAGAACAGCATATTGGAATAATTCAATTCTCAATTCCAAAGCAAGGGACAATGGAAGCCTATGTCAATGAATATACTGCACCATTCAGGTTGTCAATTCTCAGGGCTTTACAAAGAAGCAAGAAATTTGCACCTGTCATAGATGAACTATTAAAATTGCGTAAGGAAAAAAGAATCTGGTTCTACCAGATCTATTACAGGGATACAAGGGACTTGCTGACATCTGTATTGAGAAGAAGAAGGATACCACCACTTTTGATTTCAAGTGCACCGTTAAACGATCCTAAATATGTGTGGTCACAGACTGAACCAAAGTTTTCATTCATTACGTTTGGATATGACTTTGTTGAAACATGTCACTGTCACCCACTTACAGAAAAGTTTGAGGTTGATACGGCAGATAATGTGTTCATGGACGTATGGATTGTAAACCCCGAACCATTGGGTGAAGTATCTGAAGACATTGAAACTATTGAAAAGACAACAGAAGTTTCGTATCAGATTTTTGAATCTGATCTTTCATTGGGAATAAGAAAGAAGGTTGTAAATGTACTGCTTCCAGACGAGGCTTTTGCACGAAGTGCACCAAACTTGGTCTTGGCATCAAAACAGGTTGACTATATTGTATCACTTGACGAACACATACAGTCACAAGATGTAGAACTAAAGGAACGTGACAAAATCATCAATAGGTTAAGACAGACATTGAATCTTGTCAAGGTTCTTGTAGCACAAAAGAAACTAATTGGTTCTGACATTCCTGCAACGCTTGCAAGACCGAAGGAATTTCTTACATGGATTGCACTTGCAGGTCTTTCAGTTGTAGGTGCAGAAGAACTGCCAAACTTTGTTGCACAACTGCGTACAACACCGCCTGCATTTCTTGGTGCAATTGCAATGATGGTTATTGTTGGCATATACATGTACACAAGAAAGTCAGGAAAGAAACAGGTGGATGATCTTCTTGAAGCAGAAGGGATAATTCCAGAAGAAGGGACGATGAATAGATGAGTGGCATAGACCAGTCTGTAGAAAAAGAAGCAATAAGCGATTATTCTGATATTTTTCAGGAAGACATCGATTCAATAAAGACAACTCTTGAAGAACTTGAAAAAGGGTTCACTGGTTTGGATCTCTTCTATGCACAGGACTATGAAGATGAAGAAAGAAAAGATAATGAGGAAGATGAAAAAGGTGGGTACATCTATCAGTATGATGAAAGAAAGCAGAAGGACTTTATCATAAACAAGTTCAAGGTTTCATCTAAACTTGATACTGTATTTCCAGTTGTAAAAGACATAAACGAGATATTTACAATATCTTCAAAACAACTTCAGGAACAAGGTGAGGCTACTACACAAGGAACACCACAAAATGTAGTAAATGTTGTACCTGCCCAACAGCAAGCAAGATTCACAACACCAAGTTTTCTTTCAAAATTTACAAAACAGCAGGAAGGTGGTCTGCCAAAAAATCTTGAGGATGCTTGGAACAGAACACAGGAATGGCAGATCACAACTATGAACATTCCCAACCTATGGTCAAAATACTTGGACTGGCATGAAAAGGGGATAATCAGACAGTTTGTATTTGAAGAAGGAATGGAACCATATCTGAAGATAGAAAGGTGGTATCTGCAGGCTATTTTGGAACCAAACATCACAAAAATGGTTCAAAGGGGATTGATGTTGGCAAAAGATAAAAAATTATTAAATTTGAAGGAAATCTATAGTGGAACACTAGAAAAGAAAGCACAAGGCGACCAGTTTGCATTATTTGCAGGTATGCAAGCACAGCAACAGAAATCAAAAAATAATTAATTTCTCATATCACGTCAAGTAGTATTAACAGAATTGTCTTTTATATACAAAAAACCACTGTAAATCGTATTGGTAAATTTATCCCCACTTGGTTTTTTCAAAAAAGATGGTAAAACTAGACCGATCATGGGTGGTGTTGTAGCACCGATTAGGACTGTAGGTAGCAGGGGTGCTTTACCAAAAAAACAATCAGCAATTGCTACAGGTGGAAGATTATCTTTAGATCTTGCAAAACGTAGCGGTTCATTTGCATTTAATCAGGCTAAAAAATTCAATGAGGCACAGAAGGAACGGGAAAGACTACAAAGAGAGCAACAGGAAACACAAAAAGATATTGAAGAAACACTATCAAAACTTGAACAGATAGAAATCGAGGAAGTAGA
>Ga0214473_10010530_pt1 | contig 10875 bp, 8 predicted proteins | sample RVTome_7_FD_203509 | JGI IMG/M metagenome (GOLD analysis project Ga0214473, IMG submission 203509) | Soil microbial communities from uranium-contaminated site in the Upper Colorado River Basin, Wyoming, United States - RVT98D197 | ecosystem: Environmental > Terrestrial > Soil > Contaminated >... | reverse complement strand
GCTCATGTCGGACCACCGTACCGTGTGGCCCGCTCCGAGGCATCGACCGGAAGCCCCAGGTCAGATGACGCCCCCGGATGGTTCGGTCGCCCCGCCTACACTGAGCCGGTGAGCGCGACGTCCCCCCTGCTCGACGGCCTGAACGACATCCAGCGCGAGGCCGTCCTGCACACCGAGGGACCCGTGTTGATCGTGGCCGGCGCCGGCAGCGGCAAGACCCGGGCGCTGACCCATCGCATCGCCTACCTGATCCGCGAGCACGGCGTCAGCCCGTACGAGATCCTGGCGATCACCTTCACGAACAAGGCCTCGCACGAGATGGCCGAGCGCGTCGAGACCCTGGTCGGCAGCGGCGTGGCCAAGGGCATGTGGATCCTGACGTTCCATTCCGCGTGCGCCCGGGTGCTCCGCCGCGAGCACAACCACCTGGGCGTGCCCTCGGGGTTCACGATCTACGACGACGGCGACACCGAGCGGTTGATCGCCGGTATCGGCCGAGACCTCGACCTGGACCCCAAGCGGTTCCCTCCGCGCGCGCTGGCCGCTGCCATCGGCAAGGCAAAGGACCGCGTGCTGGCTCCCGAGGAGTTCGCCCAGCTCGCGTCCAACTTCTACGAGGAGGTCGTGGCCAAGGTCTACGCGGCCTACGAGACTCGCAAGAAGGACGCCGGGGCGCTCGACTTCGACGACCTGATCAGCGAGACGGTGCGGCTGTTCCGCGAGCACCCCGACGTGCTGCGCCACTACCAGGAGCGGTTCCGCTACCTGCTGGTCGATGAGTACCAGGACACCAGTCGCGCCCAGTACCTGCTGGTCAAGCTGCTCGCCCAGCGCTCCCGCAACGTGTGCGTCGTCGGGGACGCGGACCAGGGCGTCTACTCGTGGCGCGGCGCCACGATCCAGAACATCTTGGACTTCGAACAGGACTACCCCGAGGCCCAGGTGTTCCTGATGGAGCAGAACTACCGCTCCACCGGCAACATCTTGGAGGTGGCCAACGCGCTGATCGCCGAGAACACCCAGCGCAAGCCCAAGACCCTGTGGACCGACGCCGGCGCCGGCGAGCTGGTGGTCAGCTACAAGGCCCAGGACGAGCACGACGAGGCGTTCTTCGTCGCCAGCGAGGTCGAACGGCTGCGCGAGCAGGAGGGCTACCGCGCCAGCGACGTCGCGATCTTCTATCGGACCAACGCCCAGTCCCGCGTGCTCGAGGACGTGTTCATGCGCACCGGGTTGCCCTACCGCGTGTTCGGCGGCGTGCGCTTCTACCAACGGAAGGAGATCAAGGACGTCGTCGGGTACCTGCGGCTGCTGGTCAACCCCCAGGACGTGATCTCGTTCCGGCGCGTGGTGAACATGCCCAAGCGCGGGATCGGCGATGCCACCGTGGCCGCGATCGAGTCGTACGCGCGGGAGATGGACGTCGACGTGCTCGATGCGTGTCATCACGTGGACGAGATCGGCGTGCTCGCCACGCGAGCCAGAGGAGCGGTGGCCGGGTTCAACCAGGTGATGGCCGCCTTGCAGGCGCGCCTGGACGAGGGCGCCGGGGCGGCCCGGATGGTCGAGTTCGCGTTCAGCGAGTCCGGGTACCAGATGGAGCTCGAGGAGGATCGCTCGATCGAGGCGCAGGGCCGCATCGAGAACATCCACGAGCTGGTGAGCGTCGCGATGGAGATGAACGCGCGGGACCCCCAGGCCGGGCTGGATGAGTTCCTCGAGCAGGTCTCCCTGGTGGGCGAGCAGGACGAGTATCAAGAGGAGGACGCCAGCGTCACGCTGATGACCCTGCACATCGCCAAGGGGCTGGAGTTCCCCGTGGTGTTCATCGTCGGGATGGAGGATGGCGTGTTCCCGCACTTCCGGTCCATGACGGACACCGCCGAGCTCGAGGAGGAGCGCCGACTCGCCTACGTCGGCATCACGCGCGCGCGCGAGCGGCTGTACCTGACGCACGCGTGGAGCCGCATGGTCTTCGGTCAGACCCAGTACAACCCGCCGTCGCGGTTCCTAGGCGAGCTGCCGCAGCACCTCCTGGATGTGCGCGAGGCCGAGGCGGCGGTGACCCGGCGGGCGCGCGTCCGTGCGGGCGGCGGTGCTGCCGGTACGGCCGCGGGCGGCTACACGGTGGTCGGGCTCCCCGGCCGTGAGGGCCCCGTGCGGGTGGACCGGGACTGGACGCCCCCCCGACCCGAGGGCGTCCCGCGGCGCGAGGTGCCGGCGATCGTGGCCGGCGACACCGTCGCCCACGAGCGGTGGGGAGAGGGCGTGGTGGTCTCGACCAGCGGCCACGGCGAGGACGCCGAGGCGACGATCCGGTTCGAAGAGGTGGGGGACAAGCGCGTGCTGCTGTCCTACGCGCCGCTCCGCAAGCTCGGCTAGGCGCCGCGCGGGTCAGTGCAGCGGCAGCCGCCGCAGGCCCCGCTCCGGATCCCAGGCCAGGGCATGCGAGCCCTCGCCGAACACCGCGTAGCCTGCGGACTCGACGTCCACCGAGAAGCAGTGGAACTCGGGCTCGTCCGGCGCCCAATCGATCCGGCGCCGGATCTCGTCTCGGAACGCCTTTCGCACCTCGGGCTCCTGCTCGTCGACGACACGCCCGTACAGCTTGATGTCGCCGCTGGGGTTCATCCGGTCACTCGGCGTGCTGTGCACCACGACCCGGGGGTCACGCAGCAGGTCGAGGGCCTTCTTGGAGCGCCACATCATGGAGACGAACAGGCGGCCCGCCGCGAAGTCGGACTCGTTGGGGCTGATCCGAGGCGAGCCGTCGGCGCGCAGGGTTCCGACCAGGACCACCTCGTCCTTGGCGAACCGCTCCCTGGCCAACCCGGCGATCTGGGGACAGGCCTGCTCGAACGCCTCCCAGTGCATCGCCCGTCAGCCTATCCGCAGAGGCGACGCAGCACGTTGGCGGTGACCTGGTCCAGGATCGGGTCGGTGCCCGACAGGCCATACGCCCAATCGGTGCACCCCCCGTTGAACACCGTGCCGCCACCGGGCGCCTCGAACACCCCGACCACCGCGTGGTTGTGGCGCAGCTCGTCCAGGTGGTCGCGCCAGGCGTCCCCGTGGATCGCCATCGCGACGCTCTCGAGCTCGCCTGGCTCGTGCGAGTAGCGCGAGGGCTGCTCGGCCTGGGTCCACAGGTGCGCCGGCGCGCTGGCCAGGACCTCGAGCGTGTCGGGCGCGCCGTCGCGGTGGGTGGGGACCGCCAGGCCGCGATCCATCTCGAGCTCGCACCCGTCCACCTCGTAGGCCACGATCGCGTCGGCCAGCCCGAGCGCATCGCCGTATGCCAGGTCGGTGCCCTCGAAGACCCAGTGCTCTGGGCGCCACACCGTGTACGCGCCCGAGGACCTCGGCACGCCCAACCCGTAGCGCGAGTACCCGCCGCGCGAGAACGACAACCCGGTGGTCGAGAACTCGGGCCGTCCGATCCGCCGATCCACCCAGGCGCTCGTGAGGAGCCGCTCGTCCGGCGTTCCGAGCACCGGGTCGGCCTCGGCCCCGTACTTGTAGCCCACCATCGTGCGGTGGTCGTCCTCGAAGCGCACCTGCCAGTAGCACGTGTTCCCGCCGAAGAACGCGACGTTCCGTCCGGACGCGGCGAACGCCTCGACGGCGTCGCGCATGCCCCAGGACCAGTACTCGTCGTGGCCGACCGACAGGTAGAGCCGCGCGCCGTCGAGCACCTCGGGATGAAGCTCGAGGTCCTCCTGAACGGCCACGTCCACCCGGAACCCGTTCGCTTCGGCCCAGCGTAGGAACGGGCGCTCCCAGTTCCACCAGCCGGCCCCGCCGCTCCAGACGGAGATGCCGAGCGGCTCGGCCCACTCGAAGAACCACAGCGCCTCGCGATCGGGATGGGGCTGCATCTTGCGACGGGCCCCACCGGGCTTGACCAGGAACCCCGGCGCCAGGGGTCGATCGAACGAGACGCGGGTGCCGCCCGTGTAGAGCGACGGGCCACCCCAGTCGTTGTACGCGTTCCACGTGCAGGTGGCCAGGACGAGCACGATCGGCGCCGGCTCGGCGGGGTCGGGGCGCACCACCAGGAAGGCGTCGGCCCGCCGCCGGCCGGACGCGACCGTCACCGAGTAGTAACCGGAACGCCACTCGCCGATCGGGATCTGCAGGGCGTCGGGCCAGGCGCAGCCGTTCGCGCTGGCCTCGGCGGGGATCGGAAGGTGCTCCGCCACGCCGCGCCCGGTCCACACGACCTCGCGGCGCGCGCCCTCGCGCGCGACCTCGACCTCGAACGGCGCGCCGGCGTCGCCCTCGTCGGCCGACACGCGGAGCCCGACGGCATCGCCCGGGCGGGCCGAGGGGGGCCAGCAGTACGCGTGCAGCATCGGACGCTCCTCAGCGGAACACCGCGAAGTAGCCGGCGATCACGATCACGAGGCCCGCGACGATCGGGGCGATCACCCAGGCCAGCCCCAGCCGCCCGCGGTACGGGCCGACGGTGCCCACCTTGGTGGTGGGCTTCAGGCCGGGGGGACGGATCTGCAGCTTCTTGCGCGCCACGGTTCGAGTCTACGGGCCGACGACCCGGTACAGGCGCCAGCGATCCGGGACGCCCTTCAGCTCGTGCTCGCCGGCGTCCTCGTACGTGAGGACGGAGCCAGCCGTGAGGTCCTTCACGGTCGACGACACGAGGACCTCCGAAGGTCCTGCGACCGACATCACGCGCGCTCCGATGTGTACCGCGATGCCGCCGAGGTCGTCGCCGTCGCGTTCCACCTCTCCGGTATGGACACCGGCGCGGATCTCCAGACCCAGCTCGTGGACCGCCGCCGTCATCCTCGCGGCACACGTGACGGCCTGCGCGGCCGAATCGAACGTCGCAAAGAACCCGTCTCCGGTCGTGCCGACCTCGGTTCCGTGGTGACGGCGGAGCGTCGCACGCAGGACGTCGTTGTGACGGGCCAGCAGCTCGCGCCAGGGACCGTCTCCTAGCTCCACCGCTTGGACGGTGGACCCGACCACGTCGGTGAACAACACGGTGGCGAGGCTGCGGATCGGCTCCGGTCGACCGTGACCGCCGGTGACGTAATCCTGGATCTCATCCGTGATCGGTTCCCAATCGCCGATCCACGGGTGGACGTCGGCGCCGGGGAACGTCACGGCTCTCGCATCCGGGATCCGTTGCGCCATGTAGTCGGCCGTTTCGTTGGCCCACGTACGCGTGTCCTGCCGGTTCAGGATCAACGTGGGAAGGCCGATCTCGGGTAGGCGCTCGCGCAGATCGAGATCCATCGCCCATCGCAGCTCAGTCACCACGTTGCCAGGTCCGATGCAGCTGCGGGATCCGGCCGCGAGCCAGGCGAGGGCCGCTTCGTCACCCGCGAGCGAGGGAAGCTGGTCGCGGATGAACACGCGATGCCAGGTGTCCCACGACAGCGCCCGCTCGATCGACCGGATCGTGGAGGCGGCTGCCTCTTCGGGATCCTCCCACGGCATGTCGTCTTTGCGCGTCCACACAGGCGAGCATTGGAAGAGCACCAGCCGCGAGAACAGCTCGGGGTGCGCCGCCGCGGCCGAGATAGCCAAGAAGCCGGACTCCTCGACGGCGAACAGCGTCGGTCTGGTCGCGTTCGTCGCGTCGAGCACGGCCACAAGGTCGTCGACCAGATCGTCGAGCAGCGGGGGTTGGCCGGGCGGCAGGCGATCCGAGCAACCCCATCCCCGTCGGTCGATCACGACGAGCCGCGAGAACGAGGCGAGGCGCCGCAGGAACCGCGCGTACGGGGGGAACAGCCAGTTCTGGTCCAGGCTGGCCACGAGGGGTGGGAGATAGACGAGGTCGGGTCCCTCACCCAGGACCTGATAGGCCAGGGCCCAGTCGCCGTTCCAGGTGTAGAGGGTCTGCGGCCTGCCGTTGACCCGGGCATCCTCGCGCCCCGGCCCGTTCCCTCGCAAGGCGGCCGCCAGGGGCCCTTCGCTACACTCGCTCACGATGCCTCCGAAGCACCGCGTGATCGTCGCCAAGCCGGGCCTTGACGGGCACGATCGAGGCGCGAAGATCGTGGCCCGTGCCCTTCGGGATGCCGGATTCGAGGTGATCTACACGGGACTGCACCAGACGCCCGAGCAGATCGTGGAGACGGCGATCCAGGAGGACGCCGACGCGGTCGGGTTGTCGCTGCACTCCGGCGCCCACATGACCCTGTTCCCCAAGGTGGTACGACTGCTCCGTGAACGCGGCGCCGCCGACATCGTGGTGTTCGGCGGCGGCGTGATCCCCGCCAAGGACATCCCCAAGCTCCAAGCCGAGGGCGTCGAGGAGATCTTCACGCCGGGAGCCTCGACGCAAGACATCGCGGCATGGCTGCGCCGGCGCCTCGAGGACGCCGGCGCAGCGTGATCGACACTCGTCACCCAACGAACTCGAGGTGCACGTCCCGCAGATGGCCTCGGAGGTCATAGCCCTGCGGAAGGGTCACCTTCACCGAGTGCTCCATGCCCTTCATCTTGAAGCGCAGGAACAGGTCCTCGTTGGTCGGTTGGTTCCGCAACCGGTACAGGACCTGCCGGAAGCCCCCGTGTCGCGTTTCGTAGCTGGGCTCGCCGACCTTGATGACCAGCGTTCCGTCCTCGGTCACGCGTTGGGGAACCGTGAACACGACCCGCGCGATCCTGGTGGGGTCGCCGTTGCGCGGAACGACCGGGATGCGAACCCGAACCTCATCGCCTCGGTGGACCCTCAAGACGCGCTGCTTCGCGAAGATGCTCTCGGTGTTGCTCCAGGTCTTGGCGGCCTCCACACGGGCCTTCCTGACGGCACCCTGGACGACGGCGTGCATGCGCACCGCCGAGATCGTCACCTTGCCTGCGGAACGCTCGATCGTCCTGATCGACTGCTCGACGTCTCCCGCAGGCTCATACAGGACGGAGCCCCCCGAGTACAGGTTGTGCATGCGGGTGGAGAAACGACGTCCGTCGGCCACCCCGGTGACCCGCCAGGAGAACCGCACGGTGCCGTTGTGGTCGTCCAGACCCACGTGCAGGGCGGTGTAGACGTGCTCCCACGCGATGTATGCCACATACCGCGGTGTGGCGACCTGCGTCGTCGCGACCGTCCGCCGGTCGAGATCTGTGTTGTGGACGGTCGAGCGCAGCGTGGCCAGGAGCGGTTCGACCCCCGCCGCTCCCATCACGCCGGTGTACCGGTCCTGCGTGATGGAGCCGAGGAGTGAGCCGACGTTGGCCAGCTTGTAGCCGGGGTAGGGCCCATCGGTGGGGACCACGGTGATGACCTTGCCGCCCATCATGGCGGCGCTGCGCCCGCCTCCCGCGTGCGCGAACAGGTGACCGAAGGCCACCACCCGGTTGCCGCAGGAGAGGGTTGCGGTTCCGATCCCCGCGTAGGTCACGGCTCCGTAGCTCTGGGCGGCGACGAACACGTCACCGGGCTGGGGCGCCTCGGCCTCGATCGGGATGCGCCTGGCGGCGGCCGCTCCGGCGACGTACGGGATCACGTCGATGCCCTGAGCTGCGAAGCGTGCCTGCACCTCGTCCAGGTGACCGGCCGGCACCCCCGAGACCGCCAGCGGCAACGGCAGCGTGCGGAGCGTCGTTCCCGTGGCCCGCAGCGGGGTTCCGCTGTCACGGGCGATCAGGCGCCGCAGCGCGTCGGGCAGCACGACCTCGCGCGCCGCCTTGGGTGAGGACCCGGTGCGAAGGATCGATACCAGGTTCTTGGCAGGGGTCAGCCCGCCGTAGTAGGGGTCGCCGAATCCGTACGAGAGCGAGCCCACGAGCCTGCCGTCGATGTACACGGGCGACCCGGAGAACCCGCCGGCGAACCCGCCGGATGCGCGCACGGCCTTGCCGCCGCCCTTGACGACGATGATGTCGAGCCCCGGCCCCGCCCCATCACGCAAGACGCCGAGGATCCTGATGGAGAACGGTGCCGGCTCTCGACCCTTGACCACGGTGAGGCCGTGACCCCGCATGCCTCGCTCGAGCTGGCCGGCGGGGAAGGTGCGGACCTTGTCCGCGCACCCCGCCAACGCCCGACCGGGGATCAACAGGAGCATCGCACTCGCCAGCGCGAGAGCGAGCACCGTGGCGGCGACGCGACGCAAGCGAACGATCCGCGACGAGGGTGTCATCGCAGGCACCTCCTCACAGGCCCGCGTCACATCACAAGGACCGTCCTCCGACACGAACCGCCGGGTGCCGTCGGGCCCTTCCACCTCGAGGCTAGCCGAGGGACGTGGCTGGTTGCCGGGCGAAGGACCCCCCGCGCGCGGGACCGGGCCGGCCGAACGCCGTTGGGTAGACTCCGCGCCGAGCCAGGCCGGCGGATCGCGCCCGCCCGTCCGACCCCGACGCGGAGACCGACCGATGGATCTGTACGAGCACATGGGCAAGGACCTGTTCCGCGCCCACGGGATCGCGACACCCCGCGGCGTCGTGGCCGCCACCCCCGACGAGGCCGCCGACGCCACCCGCGAGCTGGGCGGCCGATCGGTCGTCAAGGTGCAGGTCCAGGTCGGCGGGCGCGGCAAGGGGGGCGGCGTCGTCCTGGTCGATTCCCCCGAGCGGGCGGCCGAGGAGGCCGCGCGGATGCTCGGATCGGACTTCAAGGGGCATCCGGTCACGCAGGTGCTGGTCGAGGAGCTGCTGCCGATCGCCCGCGAGTTCTACACGTCGATCCTGCTGGATCGTTCGGTCGGCGAGTACCTGGCCATGATGACCGCCGAGGGGGGCATGGACATCGAGACACTCGCCGTCGAGCGCCCGCAGGCGCTCCGTCGCGTCCACGTGGATCCGGGGCTCGGCCTGCGTTCCTTCTACGTGCGCGAGCTGGTCGGGACGCTGCCGGTCGACGCGCGCGATGGCGCCGGCGACGTTCTTCGGAGGATGTGGGCGGTGATCCAGGAGATGGACGCCACGTTGGTCGAGGTCAACCCGCTCGTCCAGCTCGAGGACGGTTCGGTCGTCGCGCTCGACGCAAAGGTCACCATCGACGACAACGGGCTGTTCCGTCATCCCGATGTGGCGAGGTTGAAGGACCAGTTCCCGATCGACCCGGTGGAGAAGCGGGCGACGGACGCCGGCCTGCAGTACGTCAAGCTCGACGGTCAGGTCGGGATCATCGGCAACGGGGCAGGGCTGGTGATGTCCACGCTCGATGTCGTGGCCCAGGCGGGCGCGCACGCGGCGAACTTCCTCGATATCGGGGGTGGCGCCAGTGCCGACACGATGGCGACCTCGCTCGAGGTGATCCTGTCCGACCCCGCCGTCAAGGCGGTGTTCATCAACATCTTCGGCGGCATCACCCGCTGTGACGTGGTGGCCAACGGCATCCTGGAAGCGCTCTCGCGCGTCGAGGCCACCGTGCCGCTGGTGGTCCGGCTGGACGGGACGAACGCCGACCGGGGCCGCCAGATCCTGGCCGAGGCCGCGCATCCGCGGATCGTCTCGGTGCCCACCATGGACGGGGCGGCCGCCGAGGCCGCGCGCCTGGCCAACGGAGCCGCGGCGTGAGCGTGTTGGTCGGCAAGCACACCAAGCTCGTGGTCCAGGGCATCACCGGGAGCGAGGGGACGTTCCATACCCTGCGCGATCGCGACTACGGAACCGAGGTGGTCGCGGGTGTCACGCCCGGCAAGGGTGGTCAGGACCTCGAGGGCATCCGGGTGTTCGACACGGTGGTCGACGCGGTGCGCGAGACAGGCGCGAACACCTCGATGATCTTCGTGCCGCCGCGGGCCGCGGCGGAAGCGATCCTGGAGGCGGCCGACGCCGAGATCGGGCTGGTCGTGTGCATCACCGAGGGCATCCCGGTCAAGGACATGGCGGAGGTCCATGCCTACCTCAGGGGCACCGACACGATGCTGGTGGGGCCCAACTGTCCGGGCGTGATCTCGCCCGGCCTGGCCAACGTCGGCATCATCCCGGGCGAGGTGTGCCGTCAGGGTCGGGTCGGTTTCGTCTCGCGCAGCGGCACGCTCGTCTACCAGATCGTGCACGAGCTCTCCTCCGCGGGCATCGGGCAGTCCACGTGCATCGGCATGGGCGGCGATCCCGTTCACGGGATCGGGTTCATCGAGGCGCTCGGGCTGTTCCAGGACGACCCCGACACCGACCTGATGATCATGACCGGGGAGATCGGCGGTGACGACGAAGAGCGGGCGGCCGCGTTCATCGCCGGGCACGTGACCAAGCCGGTCGTCGCCTACATCGCCGGCTTCGAGGCACCGCCGGGCAAGCGCATGGGCCACGCCGGAGCGATCGTGACGGGTTCGGCGGGCACGGCGGCCGCCAAGGCCGAGGCGCTGGAGGCCGTCGGCGTGCAGGTGGCGCGTACGCCGAGCCAGGTGGCACACCTGGTGGCGGAGCGCCTGTCGTGACCCTGGTGGCGCCGCCGGGCTCGGCCGAGCCGGCGGCGCCGCGCACCGGCGCTCAGGTCTTCCTGTCGGGGGTGCGCCGAGGATCCGTCCTGGCGTTCGTGCCGCTTGCCTTGGCCGGTCAGGCGATCGCGTGGATCGAGTACGCGATCAGCGGATGGTACCGCCCGTGGTCGTGGGTGAAGATCGGCTTCGCGTACACGTTGACGGGGGCCCGCGTCGGGTTCGACGCGACGGTGCGTGCGGCGGCGACCCGACACCCGAGCAAGGATCTGCCGTTCTCTGAGCAGCGGATGGAGATCGCCGTGGGAGCCCTGGTCGTGTTGGCGGTCGTCTTGTTGTTCCGTGCGGGGCAGGAGCAGGGCAAGCTGCGCTATCGCTCGCCGGCCGCCGCCGCCGCGGGTGCGTCGGTCGCCCTGGGGTTCGCCGTGCCGTGCTTGCTGATCGCGTTCCCGGTCCGCCTCGTCTTCCCCCAGCTGGGGATCGCGTCGTTGCGTCCGGTCCTGTGGCA
>Ga0214473_10010529_pt1 | contig 10875 bp, 11 predicted proteins | sample RVTome_7_FD_203509 | JGI IMG/M metagenome (GOLD analysis project Ga0214473, IMG submission 203509) | Soil microbial communities from uranium-contaminated site in the Upper Colorado River Basin, Wyoming, United States - RVT98D197 | ecosystem: Environmental > Terrestrial > Soil > Contaminated >... | reverse complement strand
AGATGGAGCTCGCGGGCTTCGGGCTCCTCCGCGATCTCGCCTGGGAGGACGGCGATTACGCGCTCTTGTTCCGCGCCATCGCAGTGCCGGACTGAATTCTCGTACTCACTCCAGAAGCTCGATCGTCACCTGAAGCCCGGCACTCCCGCGAGTTTTCGATCGGCCGTAACCAGCGGCGCAACCCTTCGAGCCCTTGCAGATCAGCGACGACTGTGTGCCGGCGCGAGCTCACCACGGGTACGGCGGCCAAACGACGAGGTCGCGTCGATCGCCTCGGCCACGTTTCGCTCAGAGAAGTTTTGTGAACTCCTCGACGTTGAGGCCGGCTTCGCGGAGGAGCGTTCGCAAAGTTCCTTTGCCCAGCTCTTTATGATCGGGGATGGTCAGACGACGATGCGGAGGCGCCACCTGACGAAGAATGATGTGACTTCCTCGCTGCCGATCGAAACCGTAACCGAGCTTCCCGAACGCTTTCACCGCATCCCGGCCTGAAACCACCGGGAGCTTGGTCATTCAGGGACTTCCACTACTTCTTCGGTGATGGCAGGCGGGACCGGGTCTCCGTGGGCCTTGAGGCTCTCGAGGTAGCCCTCGATGGCTTCCTGGATGTTGGCCACTGCTTCTTCCCGCGTCCGGCCTTGCGAGATGCAGCCGGGCAGGCTGGGACACTCTGCGACATAGACGCCGTCCTCATCGGGCTGAATCAGTACCCGGTATTTCATGCTCAACCTCTCCCCCTAATATCTTACGTCAGTCTTGTCATCGACCAATCGTCAATTCATCGCGCGTCTCGTTGCCCCCAGGCCTCGACGAGTCTCCGGGCGATCTCGCCGTGGGTCTCTTCGACGCGGTTGAAATCCGTGCGGTTCTGGTGCACGTATATCGAGACGATCGTCGGACCTCCGGGGTGGAACAGAATTCCGACGTCGTTCCCGGCAATGGGGGGCCAGTCTCCCGTTTTGTGCGCGGCCTCGACCTCATCGGGAAGGAACCTCGGAAGCCTTGAGGAGTAGAACTGCTGCCGGAGGATCTCGATCATCTCGTCGCACGACGCGCGGCTCGCGATCGCGCCGGCGTGGATTTGCTCGAGTAGCCGCGACGTCTCTCGGGCCGTGGTGCTGCCGAGCCACTCCTTCGGGTCGCCGTCAAAGGTGAAGCTGCGCTCGAAAGCGCCTTCACCGCTCGGAAATCCGCGGTCGAAGACCTCCTCAGGAGAGAGCGCGGAGTTCTTCGGGTCCTGGAGCTCCCATACGCGACGGAAGAGGTCTCCCGTGGTTCGCAGGAGTCGAGTGTCCTTGAAGCCCGCCTCTTCCAGGAGAGAGTTCACGCGGTCGAGCCCGAGGCGCGCGATCAGAAGATCGGTCGCGCTGTTGTCGCTGGTCACGATCATCTGCGTCACCAGGTCCCGGTAAGTAGGGGAAAGTCCGGGTGCGAACGTCTGGAGGAGCCCGCTCCCTCGCCTTCGGTCCTCGGGCCGGAGAGTGTATCGCGCGTCCAGGTCCAGCTTTCCGGCCTCGGCATCGCGGTAAGCGAGCACCATGATGGGGATCTTGATGACGCTGAGGGTATTCATGGGCTCGTCGGCCCGGATCGCGATCTCCCGTCCCGAGGGAAGGTGCTTCGCGTGGAGGGAGCTTTTCGCCGATAGCGCATCGAGCGCCCGGGTGAGCTCGGTCTCGAGCGAGACCGGTTCCGCCGTCTCCTCGTGAGGAGCTCGAACCTCGCAGGCGGAGAACGCGAGAAGAAAGACGAGGGCGAGACTCCAGGGCAGCCGCCCCCGGTGCACGAAAAGTCCCGCGAGCCCGCCCAGCACGGGAAGGGCGTACCCGTTCGTGAGGAAGCCGTAGCGGAACAGCGCGCCGCTCGCCAAGTGGAAGTTGAGCACCATGAGAAAGGCCAGGACCGCCGCGAGCCGGATGCGAAATCCCAGCAGGAGGGCGACGGCGGAACCGAGCTCACCCAGCGGAACGAGCCGAGCGAAAAGGGGAGCCGCGGGAATCGCGACGTTCTCGAGGTACCATCGACTGAGCGAGGGAGCCTCGAAGAGCCACCCTTTCAACGTTTCGGTGAGGAGATCGCTGTCCGCGAACCAGCCGATCTTGTCGATGCCTTCGAAGAGAAAGAACACGCCCAGGGCGATGCGCACCACTACCAGTCCCATGCCGGCCCCCTTCCGCGGATCCAGGAAGGCAACTATAACCGGTATTTGATAACCGGCGCGAAGCGGTGTATCAAAGGACGTTCGATGCAACTAACGGTCGTCACCTCGACTCTCTTCGTCGCGCTCGCGAGCGCCTCTCCGCATGCCGCCGCCCAGCGCATGGGGACCGAATGGCCCGACCGCGAGGCGATCGAGCACTTCCTCCGGGAGGCCAAGATCACCGAGAGGAAGAAGCTCGGCGAGGGCATCACCAATCCCGAGAAGGTGACGCTGGAGCTCGACGGCGTCGTGCGCAACGCGATCTTCAAGAAGGTCGACAAGGACCATGACAGCTGGCGCAGCGAGGTCGCCGCCTACGAGCTCGACAAGGTCCTCGGACTCGGGATGGTCCCACCCACCGTCCCCCGCAGCGTCAAAGGCAGGAAAGGCTGCCTCCAGCTCTGGGTGACGGGAACGGTGATGGCCAAGTTCGAGGCGGAGTTCCCCGACGTCGAGAAGTGGCATGAACAAGTGAGCGTGATGTGGCTCTTCGACGACCTCATCGCCAACATCGACCGCCACCTCAACAACGCCATGGTTTCCCCCGACTACCAGCTGATGCTCATCGACAACTCCAAGACCTTTCGTTACCAGAAAACCCTGCTGAACGACTTGAACGGCTCGGGCACGGGCACCCACGCCAAGTTCTGGAACGTCGCGTACGACGACGCCCGCGAGAGCTACGAGACGCGCTATCCGGCGTCTCTGATCGAGAGGCTCCGACGCGTCAGCGAAGACGAGATCGAGAAAGCCATAAAGCCCTACATCTGGGGCCAGAATCGCGGCCTGGTCCTCGAACGGCGCGCGCTCATCTTGCGACGGATCGACGAGTTGGGCCTCCACGCGCTACGCCCCGACGAGCCCGCGGCGCGGGTGCCCTCGCGGGAGGGCCACTGAGCCCGTCATGACGCCGGCGGCGCGAAGCGGATTCACCGGCGAGCTCTGGGCGGCGGGCGAGCCGGTATACAAGAACATCCTCCTCCATCCTTTCCTGCGCGGCCTCGCAGACGGGACACTCGACGTTCAGGCGTTTCGTTTCTACGTCGTGGAGGACGTGTACTATCTGACGCAGTTCGCACGGGTGCTCTCGATCCTCGCGTCGAAGGCGCCCCGCGACGAGTGGATCGTCACCTTCGACCGCGACGCCATCGGGTCGCTCGAGGCGGAGCGCGCGCTTCACGAGAGCTACTTCCGCGACTTCGGGCTTTCCGAGCAGGAGATTCGCGCGAGGCCGCCCGCGCCGACGAACCTCGCTTACACCAGCTACCTGCTGGCAACGGCCCACTCGAGCCCCTTCGCCGAAGCTCTGAGCGCGGTCCTCCCCTGCTACTGGATTTACGCCGAAGTGGGAAAGGCGCTCGCGCGCGAGGGCTCTCAAAACCCTCTCTATCAGCGCTGGATCGACAACTATGGGAGCGAGGCCTACGAAGCTACGGTCGAGGCCGTCCTCGGAATCATGGACGACGTGGCGAAGGAAGAAGGTCGGAGCTCCCGGGCAAGCATGATCCGTCACTTCGTCACCACCAGCCGTTACGAGTGGATGTTCTGGGAAATGGGCTACCGGCAGGAGGCGTGGCCTGTTTAGTCTCGGTCTCGCGATCGGGCTCCTCCTCCAGGGTTGCGCCGCGTGCTCCGTCGAAGACCCCGTCGCCATCGCGGCGGCGAAGCACGATCTCGAAGAGGCGTTCGCGCTGGCGCTCTCCCTTCCCGACTGCTCAGGGGCCTCGAACCTGGATTCTTGCCGAAACATGGAGAGGCTCCTGTCGGAAGCCTTCGACTCCCTTCAGGACGTCGTCGAGCGCCACCGAGTCGCGGAGACCAGCGACTGCCTCTCGTGCGACCCGCGCCCCGAGATCGCTCCTCTCGCCGCGACCCTCGCTCACCTGGGAAAGCTTCTGGAGGAGAAGGGACACGCGGATTTCGCTCCGTCCCTCCGCCGGATGGCGGGGGAGGTGGAGCTCTGGAAGACGACGCGCTGCTGCGCCGCGCGCGAGAGGACAGGAGGGCCGAAGCCTCCCGGCCGCGAGGACGATGCCCGCGCTGTCCTCACCGAGAAGTGCGGCGCCGACTTCGTCGAGAACCGGCGAGGCCTGCGGCAGGTGATGAGGGCGCCGGGCGATCACGAAGGCTGTTACCAGTCCCGGGCCTGCCGCAAGACGGAGTCCCGCGAAGGACTCGCGATGGAGGCGGGGTTCTGGACCTACGACGGCGAGTACTGGTATGTCTGGGCGGAGAGAAGGATACCGCAAGGCGAGTGGGTGTCCTGCGATCCTTGACTCACCGAAATCCCAGGCGAAGGGGATATGGAGATGGGAGGGGATAAAGAAACGATAAGACAAGACTAAAAATCGATTTCCGAAACTATCCCCCTCATCCCCTCCATCTCCTCATCCCCTTCTCTTCTCTTTTTCCGCAGCCTAAGTGTTCTCCGCGGCCAGTTCCACGTTCCAGATCTCCCTGCAGTACTCGGCGATGGTGCGGTCGGAGGAGAACATCCCCATCCGGCTCACGTTCAATATAGACATGCGGGTCCACCGGTCGCGATCTCGATAGGCGCTTTCCACCTGCTCTTGGCAATCGAGGTAGGAAGCGAAGTCGGCGCAAACCATGTAGTCGTCCCGCTCGAGGATCGAGTCCACGAGCGGGCGGAAGAGAGACCGGTCCCCTTCCAAGAAGAAGCCGCTCGCGATGAGGTCGAGGGCCGCGCGCAATCTCGGGTCGCTCTCGTAGTGATCCCGGGGCCGATAGCCCCGGGCTTTCCGCTGACTCACCTCGTCCGCTCTGAGGCCGAAGAGAAAGAAGTTCTCGGCGCCCACCTCTTCACGGATCTCGATGTTGGCGCCGTCGTAGGTGCCGATGGTGAGGGCGCCATTGAGGCCGAACTTCATGTTGCCCGTTCCCGAAGCCTCCTTTCCCGCTGTCGAGATCTGCTCCGAGAGGTCGGCGGCGGGAAAGATCCTCCGGCTGTTCTTCACGTTGTAGTCCGGCAAGAACACGAGCTTCAGAAACGGACTCGTTTCGGGGTCGCGGTTCACCACCTCGGCAACCGAGTGGATGAGCTTGATGACCAGCTTCGCCAGGAAATAGCCGGGCGCCGCTTTTCCGGCGAAGACCACGGTACGAGGCGTGTGGCCGCGTCCGCCCTTCTCCCGGAGCTCCAAGTAGTGCGCCACCACGCGGAGCAGGTTCAATTGCTGTCGCTTGTACTCGTGGATGCGCTTGACCTGGACGTCGAAGAGGCTTTCCGGGTCGACTTCGATGCCGCATCGGCGTCGAATCTCCGCGGCAAGGTCCAGCTTGTTCTCGCGCTTCACCCGGCGCCAGGCTTCCTGGAAGCCCGCGTCTTTCGCCCGGGGCTCGAGCTCGCGAAGGCGGTCGAGGGAGCACAGCCAATCGTCCCCAATCTCCGAAGACATCAGCCGCGTCAACCGCGGGTTGTCGAGCGCCAGGAACCGCCGCGGGGTGACGCCGTTGGTCTTGTTTCCGAACTTCTCCGGCCAGAGCTCGTGGAAGTCGTGCAGCAGGCTCGTTCTCAGGAGCTCGGAGTGGAGGCGGGCGACACCGTTTACGGCGTGGCTCCCTACGGTCGCGAGGTGCGCCATGCGAACCGAGCGGCCGCCCGACTCGTCGATGAGGGACATCCTGGCGACTCGCGGCTCGTCCCCGGGAAAGCGGGCGCGAACCTGGTCCAGGAACCGCCGGTTGATCTCGTAGACGATCTCGAGGTGGCGCGGAAGGAGGCGGGAGAAGAGCTCGAGCGGCCACTTCTCCAGGGCCTCGGGGAGGAGGGTGTGGTTCGTGTAACCCAGCATCCCCCGGGTGATGTCCCAGGCCGGATCCCAGTCGAGGCGGTGCTCGTCGACGAGAAGCCGCATGAGCTCGGGGACGGCGAGCGCCGGGTGGGTGTCGTTGAGCTGGACCGCGTACTTGGTCTGGAGCGACTCGACGCTCTGAGCGGTCTGGAGATGGATCCGGATCATGTCTTGGAGCGAGCAGCTGACGAAGAAGTACTGCTGGGACAGCCGGAGCTCGGGGCCCGCCGCGGGCTCGTCGTTGGGGTAGAGGACTTTGGTGAGGTTCTCCGAGGTCACTTTGCGGTCGACGGCCCGGTAGTAGTCGCCGACGTTGAACGCCTGAAAATCGAACGACTCCGAAGCTTCGGCCTTCCACAGGCGAAGGAAGTTCGCCGTCGCGGCGCGATAGCCGAGGATCGGAGTGTCGTAGGCGACACCTTTGACTACCCGATCGGGAACCCACCGGACGTGCCGGCGCCGGCGCGCGTCGAAGAAGCTCTCGGTGCGGCCCCCGAGTCCCACGTTGAACCCGATCTCCGGCCGGGGGAGCTCCCAGGGGTTTCCCAGGCGGAGCCATTTGTCCGTCACCTCCACCTGCCAGCCGTCGCGGATCTCCTGGTCGAAGATGCCGAACTCGTACCGGATCCCGTATCCGATGGCGGGAACCGAAAGCGTCGCCAGCGAGTCCATGAAGCAGGCGGCGAGCCGGCCCAGACCGCCGTTTCCGAGGCCCGGCTCCTCCTCCTGCTCGAGAAGCGTTTCGAGATCGAGCCCGAGCTCCGACATCGCCTGCCGCGCCTCGTCGTAGAGGCCGAGGTTCACCAGGTTCAGTCCCAGGTGCGGTCCGGGAAGGTACTCGGCGGAGAGGTAGCAGACGGTGCGGACGCGCTTCTCGAAGTAGCGGATGCTGGTCTCGATCCACCGATCGAGGAGCCGATCGCGCACGGTGTAGGCGAGCGCCATGTAGAAGTCGTTCGCGGTCGCGATGGGCATGAAGCGCCCCTGCACGTAGAAGAGGTTGTCCACGAACGCCTGTTTGAGCGCCTCGACGCTCCCGCCGGTGCGGATGTTTGGCCCCGGCGACTCTTTGCTGGCCAAGGTAGTGTCAGAGCCAGTCGCGTTTGCGAAAGAAGACGTACATGCCGGTGCAGATGACGAGCATGCCCAGGAGCACCAGTGGGTAGCCGAGGGGCGAGCGCAGCTCGGGCATGTGGTCGAAATTCATTCCGTAGATCCCGGCGATCATCGTGGGGACCACCGCAATCGCCACCCAGGCGGAGATGCGCCTCATGTCCTCGTTCTGGCGGATGTTCATCTGGGTGAGGTTGGCCTCGAGGATGCTGGTGAGGAGGTCGCGAAACGATTCCACCTGCTCGTTGACCCGAAGGAGGTGGTCGTAGACATCGCGGAAGTACTCTCGGACTTCGGGCCGGATGACGGCGATCGGCTGGACGGCGAGCTGATTGAGCGGCATCAGGAGCGGGGCGGTGGCCCGCCGGAACTCCAGCACCTCGCGCTTGAGGTAATAGATTCGCTCGACCGGGTTGTCGCGGATGCTGCTGAAGACTTCGGCCTCGACTTCCTCGATGTCATCCTCGAGCCCGGCGACCACCGGGAGATAGTCGTCGACGACCCGATCGACGATGCCGTAGAGCACCGCGCTCGGCCCGTTGGCGAGGAAGTCCGGCCGCAGCTCCAGGCTCTTTCGGACTTCTTTCAACCCGCTCGCCTCCCCGTGACGCACGGCGACGATGAACCCCTCACCGAGGAAGAGGAGAATTTCTCCCGTCTGGATGACCTCGTCCTTGTCCACGTATCGGGCGGTCTTGAGAACCAGGAAGAGGGAATCGGCGTACTTCTCGAGCTTCGGCCGCTGGTGCGCCTTCACCGCATCTTCGACCGCGAGCTCGTGGAGCCCGAACTCCACTCGCACCACTTCGAACTCTTCCTCGGTAGGCTCGTGAAGGCCGATCCAGACGAAGGCATCGTCGCATCGGCTGGCCTTGAAAGCGCTCTCGGGCGTGAACTCACCGGGAAGGCGCTGCCCCTCCCGATAGACGGCGCAGTCGACAATCACAAGACAAGATCTTAGCACCACCGTCGATGGAAACGCGCGGCGCCGTTCGTATCAGGCGCGACCTTCTCGGAGACCCATCCCACCAGGAGTCCGTTGAGAATCGCCTGCGGGCGCGGGGGACAACCGGGAATGTAGACGTCCACCGGCACCACCCGGTCGACGCCCCCGACGGAGGCATAGGTGCCTTCGCCGAAGATGCCACCGGAGCAGCCACAGGCGCCGACCGCGACCACGATGCGCGGCTCCGGTGTCGCCTCATAGGTTCGAAGGAGGGCGATCTCCATGTTCCGCGTGACCGGACCGGTGACGAGGAGAACGTCGGCGTGCCGGGACTGGCCACGAAATGTCGAGCGCGACCGCAAAGAGTGCTCCTTCCCGGATGTAGACCAGATGACCGCTCGGAAGATAGCGGCCATGGTCCAGGTTCGTTTGCTGCGAAAAAGCGATTCCGATGCCAGCGAGAATCCAGGCGTGCATGCGACATTCTACCGCCTCAGGTGAAAAGGACAGGAAGCTGCACATTCACCAGAATGAGGGTCAGCGCCAGGAACGTTTCCGGTGAGCCGGTTCTGGTTCGCACAGCCGCGATCGTGGAACCAGCGGTAGACTTGCCGGGTGAGACTTCTCGGCAGATCGGCGGCGGTCTTGGCAGCGCTCGGATGTCTCTCTTGGGGATGCCGCCCCGGGAAGAACCACCCAGCGCCGATCCTTCTTCTCGAACGCGCCCCGCCCGACCTCGTGGCCGCCGTGGTGCTCGCGAACGAGACCCGGAAGGCGCTCACCATCGATCTCGCCTCCTCCCCGGCGTTCAACGTAGACCTCCCCGATGAGCCGATTTTGAGCTTCGCCATCGGCGCCTCGAGCCGCGATCGACCCACACTTCTCCTGCCCGTGGTCTTCCGGGTGCTGGTCGACGGAACCCAAGTGTTCCGGGAGGAGCTTCGCCGCTCGCAGGGCGGGGAATGGTTTCCGCGTGTCGCGGACCTCAGACCCTGGGGCGGGAAGACCGCTCGGTTGGTGCTCGAAGCCCGGCCGGGAGGGAGTGGGATCAAAGGCGCCGAGAGCCACGTCCTCGCTCATTTCGGAGCTCCCGTCGTCCGGGACCGGAATCAAGAGCCAGAGAAAGCAGCGCTGATTCTGATCTCCATCGATTGCCTGAGAGCCGACCACGTAGGAGCGTATGGCTATTCCCGGCAGACGACGCCGGACCTGGACGCATTCGCGCGAGAGGCGACGCTCTTCCGCGACGCGATGGCCGCTTCTTCCTATACCCTCCCCACTCACGCCTCGATGCTCACCGGGCTTCCCCCCTCGTTTCACGGCGCGACGGGGCGACGCCGCATTTCGCCTTCCGTCGATACGCTTCCCGAGCTGCTGTCTCGGATGGGATATCGGGTCCAGGGAGTCGTTTCCGGTCCGTTCCTGGCGCCGCTCTACGGCTTCGCCGACGGGTTCGACACCTACGTCCTGTCCTCGGTGCGCGCCGCGGGCCTCGTGGACAAGGCGCTCGAGCTCCTCGACGAAGGGGCCGGCTTTCCACAGTTTCTGTTCCTTCATCTGTTCGACGTCCATGCGCCGTACTCCCCTCCCGAGGAGTTCATCGAGCGCTTCGGAGAGCGGCCGAAAGAGATCACCGATCTCCACTCCTACTTCCGGACCCGGTCGCCGCCCTCGAACCCGGTCACGGTCGAGCAATTGAAGAGCCTTTACGACGCCGAGATCGCTTACGTCGATCGCGAGCTCGGCCGCTTTTTCGCCGAGCTCGAAACGCGGGGCTTCTACGACCCCTCGCTCATCGTGGTCACCGCGGACCACGGGGAAGCCTTTTACGAGCACGGCACCTGGGACCATGGGCGGCCGTGGCACGACGATGGCCCCCGGCTCTTTCAGGAGATCGTTCACGTTCCGCTTCTCGTCAAGGCTCCGTTCGCCCGCGAGGGCAGGGTCGTGGAAGACGTCGTGAGCCAGGCGGACGTCTTCGCGACTTTCCTCGACGCCGCGGGCTCCTCCGGGGAAGAGGCCCGGCAAGGAAGCCTCCTTCGCCCCCGCGGGGCCGTGGGAAGCGGATGGACGCTGGCTGAGTTCGTCGCCACCCCCGCGGGGGGGCGCGCGATGCTGGAGCTCGCGCTTCGCCGAGAAAACCTCAAGTACCGCGCCGTCTATTGGGCGGCCTCCGTCGAGGAGCTCTACACTGCCTCCGCGACCGAGGAAGCGCTCTACGATCTCGCGGCGGACCCGCGAGAGCTGCAGAACCTGCTCCCGAAAGACGAGGGAGCGGCTTCGACTCCCCGCGAAGTCGCGAAACGCTATCTGGAAGTCGCTCGCGAGCGCCGCGCTCAGTACACCGAAGAGGACGTCACCCTCGATCCCGAGCTCCTGCGGCAGCTCGAAGCCCTGGGCTACGTCGAGCGCTGAACCGCCGACTCCTGGGCTGTAGTGGCTTCGAAGAGAGTAGCCACTCCGCATTTTGCGGAGAGGTAAGGCCATCAACACGGGATCTCCCGGTCTCCGGCCCCCTGGCTTCCGAGAGGGAGCGACGGATAGGCATTTCTATTCGTGGGGGCTGCGAGAATCGAGAGAACTCCCGCCGCGGAGGAGGGTGTTTCGCATTCGGGCAAGCGTATTTCGAGGCATGACGGGACACCGACATCGATGCGAAGGACGGCGTGGTCCATTTCGCGGAGTCAAGACACACGAGAAGTGTCAGCTTGAAAGTGGGTTAGCGGACGTTGAGCTCGGCAGGTGTGGGAGGAGTTCTTGGTCGAGCCTTTTGGTCGAGGTGGTTCAAGATTCGGCGGATGACG
>Ga0214473_10010528_pt1 | contig 10876 bp, 8 predicted proteins | sample RVTome_7_FD_203509 | JGI IMG/M metagenome (GOLD analysis project Ga0214473, IMG submission 203509) | Soil microbial communities from uranium-contaminated site in the Upper Colorado River Basin, Wyoming, United States - RVT98D197 | ecosystem: Environmental > Terrestrial > Soil > Contaminated >... | reverse complement strand
TTTCTTCGGCTCCACGGCTGGCATCCCCCTCAACCAGCCGATCGTGGGCATGGCCGCCACCCCGAGCGGCAACGGCTACTGGCTGGTGGCCTCCGACGGGGGCATCTTCGCTTTCGGTGATGCCGTCTTCCACGGCTCCACGGGCGCCATCGCCCTCAACCAGCCGATCGTGGACATGTCGGCCACCTCAAGCGGCAACGGCTACTGGTTCGTGGCCACCGACGGGGGCATCTTCGCTTTCGGGTTTGCCGGTTTCTTCGGCTCCACGGCTGGCATCCCCCTCAACCAGCCCATCGTGGGCATGGCCGCCCACTAGGCCGCGGCGATACGCAGGCGAATTCTCCTGCGCGGCCTGTTGGCGCTGCCAGCGGAATAGACGCTGCTCACGGCCGAGCGGTCAGGCTTAGGCCTGACCCACCTCATAGCGCCGGCGCCGGCCTGAACGCGGAAGAGCTGCGGCCCTCCGAAGAGATGCTGGCCTCGCTCGAGTGGACCAGGCCCAACGACTCCTGGTGAGTATTTGGGGTATTGACTCTACTCCCCAGGCGCGTATGCTACGTGGTGTCTGTCGTAAGCCTGCCGCGCCTGCGGCGATTCTAGCCTTGCTTTAGGGACAAAGGGGATGTGGTATGACTACCGAAAGGCGTAGGACCAGGGCGCTTCTGATGGGCGCGGCGGCGCTCGCCGTCCTGGGTGTGGCCGTGCTGGCTGCCGTCGCCCCGTGGGGCTCGGGGAGCCAAGCGAGCAATCTGTCCCCCGTGCCCAGCTTCGACGTCGACATCGGCTCCACGAGCAACATCGCCCTGAACCAGCCGATCTTGGGCATGGCAGCCACCCCAAGCGGCAACGGTTACTGGCTGGTCGCCTCCGACGGCGGCATCTTCACCTACGGCGATGCCGGCTTCCACGGCTCCGCGGGCAACATCGCCCTCAACCAGCCGGTCGTCGGTATGGCGGCCATCCCAAGCGGCAACGGCTACTGGCTCGTGGCCTCGGACGGTGGCATCTTCGCTTTCGGCGATGCCGGTTTCCACGGCTCCACGGGCGCCATCGCCCTCAACCAGCCGGTCGTGGGCATGGCGTCCACCCCAAGCGGCAACGGCTACTGGCTGGTGGCCTCCGACGGGGGCATCTTCGCTTACGGTGATGCCGGCTTCCACGGCTCCACGGGCGCCATCGCCCTCAACCAGCCGGTCGTGGGCATGGCCGCCACCCCGAGCGGCAACGGCTACTGGCTCGTCGCCTCCGATGGCGGCATCTTCTCTTTTGGGGATGCCGGCTTCCACGGCTCCACGGGCGACATCGCCCTCAACCAGCCGGTCGTGGGCATGGCCGCCAACCCAACCGGCCTTGGCTACTGGTTCGTGGCCTCCGACGGGGGCATCTTCTCTTTCGGCGATGCCGTCTTCTACGGCTCCACGGGGGACATCGCCCTCGACCAGCCGATCGTGGGCATGGCCGCCACCCCAAGCGGCAACGGCTACTGGCTGGTGGCCTCCGACGGCGGCATCTTCACCTACGGCGGCGTGCGATACCTAGCCTGGGTGTGGCAATTCTCCATTGACGGCTCGCCGGAAGACCTTGCGGCGGTGTTGGCGGAGCACAACCTGGGCATAATCGTGAAGACGCACAACGGCACCGACTGGATGGACCACTATGATAGCTCTCCCCATGCCGTCAGCGGCCCAGAGCAGGTGAGTGTTTTGGCCCAGTACTTTGAGACGCGTGGAGTGCCGTTCCACGCCTACGCTGTCATCAGAGGCATTGACCCGATGCGGGAAGCACAGATGACTGCTCAGGTGCTGGCCGCAGGTGCCCGCAGCATCTTCCTTGACCTGGAGCCTTGGCACGGGTATTGGCAGGGGACACCGGAGGACGCCACCGTGTTCGGTCAGGAGTTGCGCCGGCTTCAACCCAATGCTGTTGTCGTTACCGCCGTCGAGCCGCGTCCGTGGGTACTGGAGGACCTTCCTATAGCCGAGTTCGCCTCCTTCAGCAACGCGTTCGCGCCCCTCGCCTATTGGGTGTCCTATAACACTCAGCAGAACCTGGACTTATTCGAGGACTACGGCTGGCCGACCGGTCCTAGCGGCATGACTCCCGAGTTCTTGCTTGATGTTTCGGCCGGCCTACTGCAGCAGTACAACCTGCCCATCAAGCCGGTGGGCCAAGGAGCTTCGCCGGACATGGCGGCCTGGGCGCGATTCCTAGACGACGCCTGTCAGTCGGGAATGCCAGATGTCTCCGTGTGGCGCTATGGTGTCACGAACCCAGGAGTTTGGGACCTGATCAAGGAGAGGACCGCCTGCCCGTAGACGGCTGAGCCGGGGCGACAGGGGACGAAACGGTGTCGCTACAAGGCTGTACGCTCTCTCGAGATCGAAACGCCCGCACGTCTCCGCGCACCAGCTTCACTCTCGATTGCATTGGGTCGCCTCACATGACAGCTTCTCTCCACAGAGCGAGAGGCTGCCCTGAACGCACTGCCCAGGGGGATAGAGCCGGCCCCCCGGCAGCGGGCACAGCGGCTACCGCCGCGGCAGGGAGGCCATCAGGCTGGCCGTGGTGAACCAGCCGGGGTGAGTCTGGCAGTACTCTTCCAGCCTGTCCAGCAGGCTTTCGTCCAGCGATCCGGAAAGATAATAGATTGGCAGCAACATGTTCTGGCGGCGCTTGATGAGACCTTCCCGCCTCGCCGTCCGCTCCAAAGCTGTTCCCTTGAAGACGCGAATGCCCATGCTGATGAAAACAGTCTTGTCAGGGGCTTGGGCGTCCAGAAAGTCAAGAGAGCGGCGAACAGAGTCCAGGGTCTCGCCGGGGCCGCCGAAAAGCATGTAGATGGCGAAAGGCATGCCTACCGCTCGCAGGTCCGCCAGGGTCCGCACGATGTCGGCCTGGGTGAACGCCTTCCTGTAGCTCTTGAGCATGCCGTCAGTTGCAGCATCTAGGCCCAGGGCTACGCCAACGCAGCCCGCCTCTCTCATTGCCTCAAGCATTCTCCGCGACAAGCCGATGGGACTGACCCCTGCCAGCCAGCGAACATCTACCTGGCGCCTGGTTATCTCTCCACAGAGGGCCATCGCGTGCTCCGGTGGGTAGTGGAAGACGCCATCGGTGAAGAACAAGCGATTAGTGCCGGCCTGCTTCGTCAGCCGTTCGATCTCGTCCACGGTGAAGGTCGGCGGCTTCAGGCGGGGGCCCTCCCTGTACGCGTTCTCCGGGCAGAACGAGCAGCGCAGGGCGCAGCCACGTTTGCTCTCGATGGGCAGTGCGGCATTCTCGTCGACGTACTTGCGACAGTCCACTAGGTCGTAGGCCGGACCTGGCAAGCCGCTGAAACTGCGCACCCTCGCCAGGCCGTTGACTATCACCCGCTGCCCTGCCCGGTAGCAGGCGCCAGGCACGTCAGAAGGTGGTCGCCCCGTCTCGATGCAGCGCACCAGTGCGGTCACGGAGTGCTCTGCCTCCCCCGCCAGCCCGTAGGGCACGTCCAGGAACCGGAGCGCCTCCCCCGGGAAGAGGGAATAGCCCGCCCCACCCACCATGATGGGGCAGGAGCACACCCCCTTCACCTGCTCCACCACCTGCTTGGCCTCTTCCAGATAGGACCTGTGGCCGATCATCTGGTTGTTCTCCAGCTGTCGCAGGCTGATCCCCACCAGATCGGGCTGCCAGGCCGTCAGGTGGGAGGCGATGGCTGGTTCGGCCTCCTTCTGGTGGCAGAGGTCGAGTACACGCACCTCATGCCCATCTGCCCTCAGGCTGGCGGCGACTATGGCCGGCCCGATGGGCAGTAGGGGGTCAGGAATCCTCTCGCGATTGACAGAGATGATAGAGATCTTCATGCAAGCGGCAGCGAACCCGCTCCTTTCGATTTCATTGTAACGACTGCAAAGCACTTGTAGCACTGGCTTCGAGGGTCGGGAGTCCGCACTTGCCAGCCTACGGAGCGTGCAGGTAGTATGAAGCCACCGTGTCTGTCTTAGCATGCCCGCCAGATTGCCATGCCGAGGGCCCGCCGCTTGGCCGTATCTCGGGAGGGAGACCCTGCCCTGAGATCGTGGGCGTCGTAGGTTCCTCCGGCCCTAGCGATCCGGCGGGAGCTCGTAGGAATCTATAGGAGGAGGAGCAGACGATGCCGTGGGAAGACGTGAAGCAGATCTTCCGTCCAGAAACCGTCCACATGGGGGTCGTGACGGTAGACCGTGAGAAGTGCACCAAGTGTGGTCTGTGTATCGAGAACTGCCCTTTCCGGGCGTGGGAGGAGGACGAGGACGGCTTCCCCCGGCAAAAGGGGCAGTACGAGTGTTTTAGCTGCTACAACTGCATGGTGCCCTGCCCGGTGGATGCCATCTCCATCGTTGATGCGTACCACGTGGACGCTGGTTTCTACGCCACCGACCCTCATCCCTTGCCGGCCAAAATGCCTTTTGAACCGCGTGACGAAGAAGGCAATCTGGATGAGTGGAATGGTATCGAGAGGGCTGTGTTCCACCGACGCAGCGTCCGGAACTTCAAGGACAAGCCGGTGCCGGAAACGATCGTCAGGAGGGTGCTGGAAGCAGGCCGATTTGCCCCCAGCGCCGGCAACTGTCAACCCTGGAAGTTCATCGTCGTCACGAATAAGGCTCTCCTCCACGAGATGAATGAGGGCATATGTAATGCGTTGAGCATGCTGCTCACCATGTACAAGAACGACGAGATGGTGAAGACCCTGGCTCCCATGTATGAGGCTGACCCGCGTCCGGGGAGCTGGGATCCCCGCGTCGTCTTGGGCGGGTTCGGAGCCGTTGCCAAAAGAGAGCTTCCCGTTTTCCTGAACGCCCCGGTGGTGATCCTGATAGCCGGTGACGAGCGCGCCATCAGCGGCCCCGAAATCAATGTGGGCATCTGCGGCCAGAACATGAATCTGGTGGCCAACTCCCTGCGCATCAAGGCCTGCTGGGTGGGGTTCAGCCAGGTGATCAACAACATAGCCCCGCTCAAGGAGAAGCTCGCCGTGAGGGATCCCTGGAGGATCGTTTCAGCCATGGTTCTCGGCTACCCCAAGTTCAAGCAGGAGGGTATTGTGCCCCGGGAGTTTCGGCCCATCACTTGGTTCCGCGAGGGCGCCGACGGTCCCGAGATCGAGGAGTAGGCCTCACTTCCCCCCGAACGGCTACCTGAGGGCAGGTCAATGAGATCGCCCGGCGCTCCGGAAGTGGAGGTGGACGTGGCCGTAATCGGCGCCGGAGTAGTGGGCCTGGCGGTGGCAGCGATCCTGTCGCAGCAGCGCTCCGTCGCCGTCGTCGAGCGCCACGCCAGCTACGGCCTGGAAAACAGCTCGCACAACAGCGGCGTCATTCACGCCGGCATCTACTATCCCCCTGACTGGCTCAAGACCACCCTCTGCGTCGAAGGGAATCGTCTCCTGTACGCCTGGACCCAGAAGCATGGCGTGAGTGTGCAGCGAGTGGGGAAGCTGATTGTAGCCGTGGAGGATGAAGAGGTGCCGGCTCTCCATGAGCTCGCCCGCGCCGCAGACGCCAACGGCGTCTCAGAGCTTCGCCTTCTTGAGCGTCCTGAATTGCGTTCCCTGGAGCCTGCTGTCCAGGCCGCCGGCGCCCTGCTATCCGGCTCCTCCGGCGTCATCGACCAGATGGGCCTCATGCGCTCCTACCTGGGGGTGGCCCGCAGCAACGGAGCTCATATCGCTTTCAAGCATGAGGTGACGAGTCTGCAGCGGCGTGAGGGCGGCTTTCTGTTGCGGATGCGCGGCCCCGCGGGCGATGACCTGGCAATCACCGCCGGATCCGTGGTCAACAGCGCAGGTCTGGCGGCGGAGCGTATGGGCGCCCTGCTGGGCTACGACCCCGACGGCAGCCCGGCCAATCCGCCCTTCCGTCAGACCATCAACAAAGGTCGCTACTTTGACATAACCAACACCGCCAGGGCGGCGCGTATACGCCATCTCGTCTACCCCCTACCGCATCCTGACCGGGCCGGTTTGGGCATCCACCTGACGCTGGACATTGACGGGGGCGTGCACCTGGGGCCCGATGCCGAATGGCTGGAAGAGGGCGCGGAGCTCGACTTCCGGGTCGATGGCGGGGGCCGCTTGCGGTTTCTCCAGGCGGCACAGCGCTATCTGCCGGACCTCGATGCCGAAGACCTGGCGCCGGGCCAGGTGGGCTATCGCCCAAAGCTTCACGGGCCCGGACAGCCGCCGCGTGACTTCCTCATCTGGCACGATCAGGGCTACGTGCATCTGGGGGGCATTGAGTCTCCAGGCATGACGGCAAGCCCGGCCATCGCCCGCAGGGTAGCGGCTCTCCTGGGTGTGGAAGCCGAACTGATCTAGGCGGGATCTGAGACATATGTGCCGCAGCTACGATTCGGGTTGGCGCAAGGAGGTTTGCCATGGTCGAGGTGCCTGAAGAGCTACGGATGCTTCAGGAGACGCTGCGCCGGTTCGTGCGCAATGAGCTGATGCCCTTCGAGCGTCGGACGCTTGCTGGCGAAGTCATTGCCAAAGAAGAGAAAGATCGCTTTGAGGCAGGCCTCCGGGAGCTGGGCACCTGGTGGGTGAGCGTGCCCAAGGAGTTGGGCGGGCCTGGGTTCGGCCTGCTGGGGACGGTCGTGATCAGCGAGGAGCTATCGAAGGTGCTGGTCAGTGGCAACCTGTACAGCGCGGGGCCGCCGCCATTGCTCGTAAGTGGCACCCCGGAGCAGCAGAAACGCTGGCTCTGGCCGGTCCTTGAGGGTGAGAAGACATGGTGCTTCGCCCTCACGGAGTCGGGCGGCGGCTCTGACCCCGCTGGCAACATGGAGACAACCGCCGTCCGCGACGGCGAGAACTGGATCATCAACGGCCGCAAGGTGTTCGTCACGGCCGGGGACACGGCCGACTTCGCAGTGGTCTTCGCCCTGACCGATAAGGCAAAGCGCGAGCGCGGCGGCATTGGCGCCTTCGTCGTGGAGAAGGGCGCACCTGGCCTGACGGTGGTGCGCACCATCAGGACAATGATGGAAGTGGACCCGGTGGAGTTGGACTTCCAGGACGTCGTGGTGCCGGACCTCAATCGTCTGGGCCGCGAGAGCAGCGGCTTCGTCACGGCTCAGCGGGCCTTGACAGCCGCCCGGGTCCAGATCGGCGCTCGCGGCCTCGGCATGACGGATCGGCTGCTCGAGATGGGGCTGGAGTATTCGAAGGACCGCATCAGCTTTGGCAAACCCATAGGCGAGCGCCAGGGTGTGCAGTTCATGCTAGCCGACTGCGCCATCGAGCTTTACGCCTGCCGCACCATGACCTATGACACCGCGTGGAGGTCAGATAGGGGTGAGGATACGCGTCTGCAGGCCTCCATCGTCAAAGTATTCGCGTCCGAGATGATGTGGAGCGTGGCCGATCGCATCCTCCAGGTCCATGGCGGCTGGGGCTATTCCAAGGATCTGCCCATCGAGGCCTTCCTGCGCCTGGCCCGCCTTTGGCGGATTGCCGAGGGACCGAATGAGGTGCACCGGTGGGTCATCGCCAGGGCGTTGCAGAAGTTCGGGATGAACCTGCTCAGGCCTGTGAAGTAGGGTTGTCACCGCCGGCCACAACCGCGATGTCCTGGGGATGAACGTCAAGACCTTGCTGGAGGGGAGGAGCTAGTTGTCGGATCAGCCTGACTACTCGGTTCTAGATAGGCCAGAGGTTCTGCGCGTTGTCTTCTATCCCAGGCGGGACTGGACATCACCTCCCGCCGGCGCAAGCGACCACCTCGTCCCCGTCGAGCCGGGAGTATCCATATCATGCCGCTTCTATCCCGCGTCCCCTGGCGCCCCATGCATCCTCTACTTTCACGGCAATGGCGAGATAGCCTGCGACCACGATTGGATTGCTCCTCTCTACAATCGCGAGGGCATTGGCCTGTTCGTGGCGGACTATCGAGGCTACGGTCGCAGTGATGGCACGCCTACCTTCTCCACCATGGCCGCCGACGCCCACCCCATCTTCGGGTTCTTTCGCAACACCGTTCGTTCTCCCGGCCACAGCGAGCCCCTTTTCCTCATGGGCAGGTCCTTGGGAAGCCACTCCGCTGCGGAGCTGGCGTTCCATTATCCGGAGAACGTCACAGGGCTGATCGTGGAAAGCGGGTCTTCGAATGTTGCCAGGCTGGCTCGCCTCTTCGGCCTCTCCTCGGAAGGACTGGCAGATCTGGGAGAGACCCTCTCAGCGCGGGTTCGATCCATCACACTTCCGGCCCTTATCATTCACGGCGAACGTGATAGCTTGATACCGGTCAGCGAGGCCACCACGCTCCACGAAGAGATCGGTTCGCAGCAGAAGCGTCTGGTCATCATACCCGCTGCCGACCACAATGACATCATGCTTCGAGGGACTGAGCAGTACTTCTCGGCGATCAGGGACTTCGTTTTCGGCAATAGTGGCTAGGGGTCGCTGAGGGATGCGCCGCACCGGCATCTTCTTTCACTACGAGGATGGACAGAGGCTGCGGGATTTTCCCCAGGCGTTGGACGGCATCCTCGATAAGGACAACGTGTTCTTCTATGACGCCTTCTATCCCTCCAAGCCTCCTTCCTCTTTCGACTTGGAGCCCATTCCGGAGCAATGGCTCTATCAGGTCCATAGCCCGGAGATGGTTGAGCGCGTGAGGGCAATTGGAGCCTATGAGGGTGCCCTCTTTTCCGCATCGGGGACCGTGGCGGCTTCCATTCGCATATGGCGAGGCGAGATAGACAACGCCTTCGTCTTCACCGGGTATGGGGACCATCATGCCGGGAACAACTCTTTTGGAGGAGGCTGCTGCTTCAATGGTGCTGCCATTGCCATTCAACAGTTGCGGCAGCAGTTCGGGGCCAAACGGCTGGCTATTGTAGACACTGACGCCCACCACGGCAACGGCACCTGGGAGATCTTCGAGGATGATGCAGAGCTTCTATATGTGTGTTTCTGCTCCGGCAGCTGGCGAGATCAGAACAATAAGGTGAACGTTCAGGTCCCCTTAAGGGTCAGCGACGAGGAGTACCTCAGGCTGGTCGAGGAGAGTTTCATGCCCCGGGCGAGAGCCTTTGAGCCCGAGGCTATCTTCTGGAACTGGGGCTATGACGGAACGCAGGGGGACTACGGCGATATCGGGCTTACCCCAGACGCACACATAAGGCTAGCGCAGGCGCTCCAAAGGGCGGCCGACCACCTCTGCCAGGGCAGGCTGGTTGTTGTCCTTTGTGGGGGACATCGGCGAGACCTGGCTCGTCGCCTCATTCCGCAGGTCATCTCAGTGCTTGCCGGGCAGGAGCCAAAGAGTATTCTCAATAAGGGATAGCTGTCGGTCGCTGCCTGAAGCTTCGCCACCATCTCGTCCCGCGGCATGATCTGTTTGCCGCCCATGTGACCGCAGCGTGGCGTGTCAGCCGTCGCTCCGCTGCCGACGCAGGAAGTCTTCCAGATCGCTGATGATCTCGCCGGAGGGCGGGAGGTCAGACATACCGCCTTCGCTGATCCCGGCATCTATGCTCTGCTCCAGATTAGACAGGTAGGCCTTCATCTCCTCGTTGCTCGCCAGCGCCTGATCGATCTCCTTAGTGAATCTCCGGCTCGTCTTGGCCAGTTGGGTGAGATCCAGCCCAAAGGCGAAGAGCCGGTCTAGGGCCTCCAGCAGCGCAAGCGCTGCCGTGGGGTTCACAGTATTGCCGAGGTAGGCAGGCAGGCCGGCCCAGAGACTGGCCGCCGGCAAGTCGGCGCATCGCCAGGCGTCATGGATGGTGCCGACGATACCGGTCGGCCCCTCGTAGCGGGTGCGTGTTATCGTCAGCCCTTCCATCTGTCGCTGTAGATCGTCCTCTGTAGCGAACCCGGTGACAGGGGGCGGCCGGGTGTGCGTCGTCGCAGCAACGAGCGCACCAACAGTCACCAGCCGGGAGCCATCGAGACGTTGGTAGAGGTCCCGCACCGTCTCGGTGAAGGCGCGCCACTTGAGGTGGGGCTCCGTGCCCAGCAGCAGCACTACATCAGTATCGGCATCTTCGCGGCTGCTGTAGAAGAAGCGGTTTCGTGGCCACTGCAGATCACGCAACCCCTCCTCCGTGACGCTAATCATCGGTCGCGCCACCGTGAAGTCGAAGAACTCCTCGGGATCGATTGCGGCGAAAGGCTGGGCCGACCAGCCGTCGATGAGCTGGCGCAGGGCCAGCGTGGCCGCCTCGCCGGCGTCGTTCCAGCCGCGGAAGGCGGCGATGAACATGGGCCGGCGCAGCGTGGGCAGCTCGTCCAGTTCGAGATAATCCATGATGTCGCATCACCTCGTAGTGAGCAATATGATTGTACAATAGCGGACGAGATAGGAGCCTCGAATCCAGAGTTCCAGGAAGCGCCCGGCCGTGGAGGTACTCTTGAACGTGGAGCGAGACATCCTCCGCTTCGGCAAGGCTGCTGGCTAACGCCTCCATCAATGGCAGAGACGCAACCGCCCCGGCCCGAAAACGATAAGCCGCCCGGAGGCCCTCCAGAAGCCTTCAGCGTTCTCAGCTACTTCTGGACTCCCTTGGTGGCTGTCGGCTGTAGCCGCGGGGATCGCCTCAACGCCCAGATATCCGTCTCCACCCTCGGCGCCTCGATCGTACCGGACCGTCCGCGCCTCCTCTCCGTACTCTACAAGGCCAACTTCACCCATGAGCTGGTAGTCGCCAAGGGTAGCTTCAGCGTATGCCTGCTCGCCCAGGATCAGAGCGACCTCATCCCCAGGCTGGGATTCGTCTCCGGCCGCGATGAGGACAAGATGGCAGGCCTGGACGTAGGTGTGACTCCCAAAGGCAACCCGATCCTGAAGGGCTGCCTCGCCTGGCTGGAGTGCGAGGTCATCGACACGTCCGACTTCGGCGACGCCACCTG
>Ga0214473_10010527_pt1 | contig 10877 bp, 8 predicted proteins | sample RVTome_7_FD_203509 | JGI IMG/M metagenome (GOLD analysis project Ga0214473, IMG submission 203509) | Soil microbial communities from uranium-contaminated site in the Upper Colorado River Basin, Wyoming, United States - RVT98D197 | ecosystem: Environmental > Terrestrial > Soil > Contaminated >... | reverse complement strand
GCCTCTCGTCCTCGCTCGACGGCGCCTCTGGTCCGCTGAGAATACCGACCAGGTGGATCGGACCCGTGAGGAGCTGGAGAACGAGCCCGGTCATGAGCGCGGCGCGGAACACCTTCACGTCGTTTCGATCGCCTCCGCCTTCCGCTGCATGCGGCGCTGGAGGGGCGTCAGCACCCAGAGCAGGGCATCCATGGCCAGAACCACGGGGCTCGTTCGACGGTCGGCCCAGATTCGAAGGACGTAGACCCAGCCGATGGCGTAGCCGCGACGGGCTTTGGCGGCGATCGGGCCGAAGCTCTCCCACCCCGTATGCACGAGCTCGAGCCGGGACCCGGTTCCGTCGGGGAAGAAACGGACCTCGATGTCCGACGGCTTTTTCGGATCGCGTCCCGGATGCCAGGTGAAGGCCACGCGGTGAGGGGGCTCCCACGCCGTCACCGTTCCCCAAGTCGATTCTTCGCCGGTCGTCGATCGTTCGTAGATCCGGCCTCCGACCCGCTGCTCGAAGACGACCGTCTCGGCCCGATCGCCCCCAACGGAATGCGAGCGCAGCGGCCACCAGCCGGCGATGCCGGAGGTGAATCGGCGGAAGGCCTCTTCGGGCGTCCAGCCGACGCGGATCGCCTTCCGGACCGGGGGAAGCGTCTTTTCGATCTCGATCATCGCTGGTTCTCCTCTTCTGCAGCTGATGAGGCGGCGTAGGCTTCGAGCACGTCGTCCCACAGCGTTTCGATGTAGCGCTTGAGCTCGGCGAGGCCCTCGTGATCGGCGGTGTAGTAGTGACGAGTGCCCATGCGCCGCTCCCGCACGAGCCGGGCTTTGCGGAGCACTCGAAGGTGCTGCGACACCGCGGGCTGAGAGACCCCGAGAGCTCGCGCGAGCTCACCGACAGCGTGCTCTCGGCGCCTCAGGCGCTCGAAAAGGGAACGTCTCGTCGGGTCGGCCAGGGCCGCGAGAGCTTTATCGTAAGCCACGGCTTATATAAGTATCAGCGAATGCTGAGGTCGTCAAGTAGGACTTTTGTTATAGACTCCGACCCACGAATCCACGGAGTTAACTCGATGACACGATTGCGATTCGAGCGCGAGAGCGACGTTTTGAACGAGATCCTGTTCGTGCCGGAGAAGCCGTGACACTTGCTTCGCGGCTTCTCGCTGCGTTGCTCTTCTTCGCCGGCACGAGCTTCGCCTCCGAGGACCCTCCGAAATGGGACGTGAGCGAGCCCTTCGGCCCGACGACTCGCATCGACTTCGAGACCGACGAGGGAACGTGGATCAACCTCGATGTCAGCCCCGACGGAAAACGGATCGTCTTCGATCTCCTCGGCGATCTCTACCTCATGCCGGTCGAAGGCACGGGGGGCGGTCTGGCGGAGCGGCTCACGAGCGGCGCCGCCTTCGACATGCAGCCACGCTTCAGCCCCGACGGCTCTCTCATCGCGTTCGCGAGCGATCGCGACGGATCCACGAACCTCTGGGTCGTTCATCCGGACGGGACGGGGTTCCGCCAGGTGTCGAAGGAGAAGCGCTGGTTCGTGAACAGCCCCGTGTGGTCGCCCGACGGGCAGTACCTCTTCGCCCGTCACCATTTCGTGAAGGAGCGCTCGCTCGGTGCGGGCGAGATCTGGATGTACCACCTCGGGGGCGAGAGCGGCCTTCAGGTTACGGAAAAGGCGAGCTGGCAGAAAGACGCCGGTGAGCCCACGGTCTCGCCCGACGGCCGTTACCTGTACTACAGCAAGGACGTCTCTCCAGGCGACAACTTCGAGTACAACAAGGACCCGAACGGCGCGATCTACGCCATTCTGCGCCGCGACCTCCTGACCGGTGACGAGCGGCGCGAAGTTTCGGTACAGGGAGGAGCGGTCACTCCCAGGCTTTCTCCGGACGGAAAGACGCTCGCCTACATCCGGCGCGTCCGACTGGAAAGTCTTCTTTACCTCCAGGACCTCGCGACCGGCGAGAGCCGGCCGGTCTTCGACAAGCTCGACAAGGACCTGCAGGAGGCCTGGGCGATCCACGGCCTCTACCCGAGCTACGCGTTCGGCGCGGACGGGCGCCACATCTTCATCTGGGGCCTCGGCAAGATCTGGGAGGTGGATGTCGCCAGGGGCGCCATGGGAGGAGCTGTCGAGGTTCCCTTCAGGGCTCGCGTGGATGCTTCGATCCACGATGCCCTTCGGTTTCCGCAGAAGGTTTATGAAGAGCGCTTCCCCGTGCGCATGCTCCGGCAGGTCGCGACCGCCCCCGACGGGAGTGCTCTGGTGTATAGCGCTCTCGGGCGCCTCTACCGCAAGACGCTTCCCGAAGGCGAGCCGCGCCGGCTTACGAGCGACGAAGTCATCGAGTTCGCGCCTGCATTCTCGAGAGACGCCGCCTTCCTCGTCTACGCGACCTGGAGCGACGAGCGTCGAGGACGAGTCCGGATCGTACGCGCCGATGGCAGCGGCGGGAGAGACCTCGTCGAGATCCCCGGCCACTACACCGAGCCGTCATTTTCTCCCGACGGCAAAACCGTCGTCTATCGGCGGACGGGCGGCGACGACGTCCGTGGCCAGGCTTTCGGGACCGACCCGGGAATCTACGTCGTGGGAGTGGATGGAGGCAGCCCGCACCTCCTCCGCGAAGCGGGTGAGACCCCTCGCTTCTCCGCGGACGGAGAGCGGGTGTCGTACGTGGAGCGGCGCGGGGACAAGACCGTTCTCGCGAGCGTGGGCCTCGACGGGAGCAAGGAGGTCGTACATCTCGACTCCGAGAACGCCGTCGAGATGGTGCCGTCGCCGGACGATCGGTGGGTGGCTTTCGTCGAGCGGTACAAGGTCCTGGTGGCCCCGTTTCCGCGAACGGGCCGCGCCGTGAGCCTGGGCCCCGGCGGCACCTCCATCCCCGTCGCCGAGCTCTCGGCCGAGTCGGGCTTCGGCCTTCACTGGTCGGGGGACTCGAAGACGGTCTTCTGGAGCCTCGGGCCCGAGCTCCTGTCGGTCGCGATCGACCAGGTCTTCGACTTCGGCGCGGAGAATGCGCTGAAGTCGGCGCAGCCGGCGCGGACCCCGATCGGCTTTTCCGCCGCGAGCGACGTTCCCGAGGGTGCGATTGCTTTCGTCGGCGGCCGCGTGGTGACCCTTTCCGAGAGCGGTGGGGACGCTGTCGTCGAGAACGGGACCGTCCTCGTCGAGCGCAACCGCATCGCCGCCGTCGGGCCGTCGCGCTCCGTGCGAGTACCGGATGGCGCCCGTCGCATCGACGTGACGGGCAAGACGTTGATTCCCGGAATCGTCGACGTCCATGCGCACCTGGGGAGCGAGCGCGAGGGAATCCTCGCCGAGGAGAGCTGGCCGCTCGTCGCGAACCTGGCGTACGGGGTGACTACCTCCCACGATCCCTCGAACAACACCGAGATGGTCTTCACCAACTCCGAGATGATCCGCGCGGGGATGAAGCTCGGGCCGCGTCTCTACTCGACGGGGGCCATCCTGTATGGAGCCGAGACTCCGATCAAAGCGGAGATCGAAAAATACGAGGACGCTCTCGCGCACCTGAGGCGCCTCAAGGCGGTGGGCGCATTCTCGGTGAAGAGCTACAACCAGCAGCGGCGCGACGTGCGGCAGATGATCCTCAAAGCCGCCCGGGAGCTCGAGATGATGGTCGTGCCCGAGGGTGGGTCCCTGCTGTACATGGACGAGACGTTCGTCCTCGACGGCCACACGGGTCTCGAGCACTCGCTTCCGGTACCGAACCTGTACCGGGACGTCGTCCAGCTCTTCGCCCGGAGCCGCAGCGGCTATACGCCGACGCTCATCGTGGGATACGGCGGGCTCTCGGGCGAGTACTACTGGTACCAGCACGAGAACGTCTGGGAGAAAGAGCATCTGCTGCAGTTCACGCCGAGGGAGATCGTGGACCGCCGCTCGCGCCGCCGGACGATGGCGGAGGAGGACGATTTCAACCACGTTTTGATCTCCCAGGGAGCGAAGAAGATCGTGGACGCCGGAGGTCGGGTTCAGCTCGGGGCCCACGGTCAGCTCCAGGGTCTCGGAGCGCACTGGGAGCTCTGGATGCTGCAACAAGGGGGCATGACTCCGCTCGAGGCCCTGCGCGCCGCGACCCTCGACGGCGCCCGTTACCTGGGGCTCGACCGCGAGCTCGGCTCGATCGAGGTCGGAAAGCTCGCGGACCTCGTGGTCCTGAACGCCAATCCCCTCGACGACATCCGGGCAACTGAGGGGATTTCGCAAGTGATGGTGAACGGAAGGCTCTACGAGGCGGCGACGATGAACGAGGTAGGAAGCTCGAAGAGGCGGAAGCCTTTCTACTGGCAAAGATGAGCAGCCATCAGCCGTCAGCCATCAGCCGTCAGTGCGGTCTAGCCTTACTCATCGCCGTCGCCGTGGGTGGGGGCTGTGCTCGCCCGGAGGGAACACAACCACACAAGCCCAGGGTGGCGCTCATCATGAAGTCTCTCGCTAACGAGTTCTTCTCCACCATGGCCAAAGGGGCGGAGGCGCACCAGGCGACGCATGCGGAGGAGTACGAGCTCATCGTGAACGGAATCAAGGACGAACGGGACCTCGCGCGTCAGGTCTCGCTGGTCGAGGAGATGGTGGCACAGGGGGTCGACGCCATCGTGATCGCGCCGGCGGATTCGAAGGCCCTGGTCACCGTCTTGAAACGCGCCGCCGATGCCGGGATCGCCGTGGTGAACATCGACAACCGCCTCGATCCGGACGTGCTGAAGAGCGCGGGGCTCTTGGTGCCGTTCGTCGGGCCCGACAACCGCAAGGGCGCTCGCGCCGTCGGCGACGTGCTCGCGGCGAGCCTTCAGTCGAAAGATCCCGTCGCGATCCTGGAGGGCGTTCGCACCGCCGATAACGCCGAGAAGCGCCGTCTCGGTTTCGAAGATGCGATGAACGCGGCGGGGATGGAAATCGTCGACTCCCAGAGTGCCGAGTGGGAGATGGACATGGCGAATCGGGTCGCGTCGGCGATGCTGAGCGAGCATCCGGATCTGAAGGCGCTCCTCTGCGGCAATGACAGCATGGCCCTCGGCGCGCTTGCCGCGGTCAAGGCGGCGGGCCGGGAAGGTCAGGTACTCATCGTCGGATTCGACAGCATCTCGGCGATCCAGGAAGCCGTCAGGAAGGGCGAGGTTCTCGCGACCGCCGACCAACATGCCGGCGAGCTCGCGGTCTACGGCATCGAGTACGCTCTTCAGATCGTTCGTGAAGGGCTCGCGCCCGAGGATCGCGAGACCCCCGTCGACGTCGTCAGCGCGCAGAGCGTACAGTAGCCGCGTGCTCGTCCTGCGCGCGATCCGGAAGTCGTTCGCGGCGCGAGTCCTGGACGACGTCGATCTCGAGCTCCGACCCGGCGAAGTCCATGCACTTCTCGGGGCGAACGGGGCCGGAAAGACGACCCTAGCCCGCATCGTCGCTGGCCTCGTATCCGCCGATTCTGGAGCCATGGAGCTCGATGGCGTTCCGTACTTGCCTCGCACGAAGGCCGAGTCGGAGGGCCTCGGGGTCCACATGGTCCCGCAGGAGCTGAACCTCATCCCGAACCTGTCGGTAGGAGAGAACCTTTTCCTCTCCTCGCTCCCGAGCCGCAAGGGATTCGTCGACCGCCGGGAGCTGGCGTCGCGGGCGCGCGGGGCGCTCTCGCGGGTGGGACTTCTGGACCTCGACCCCGCGGCTTCGGTCGACGGCCTCGGCATCGGAGTCCAGCAGCAAGTGGAGATTGCGAAGGCGCTCGCGAAGAGCGCTCGAGTTCTCATCTTCGACGAGCCGACGGCCGCTTTGACCGACCCGCAGGTGGAGACGCTCTTCGAGAACATCCGGCGGTTGGTCGGCGCGGGAGTCCTGATCCTCTACGTCAGTCACCGGCTCGAGGAAATGCGGCGGATCGCGGACCGCGCGACCATCCTGCGCGACGGAAAGGTCGTCGTCTCCGAGGTCTTCTCCCGGTTGAGCGCCGATGCAATCGTGCGGGCGATGGTGGGACGGGAGGTCGAGCGGGAGTCGAAACACCAGAGGCGTTCGCTGGGAAAGGCTGCTTTGCGGGTCGAGGGCTTGACCCTCGGTCGCCGCGTCGAGAACGTCAGCTTCGAAGTCCGGCGGGGGGAGATCTTCGGCCTCTCGGGACTCATCGGGTCGGGGCGGACGAGCCTTCTCCGGGCGATCTTCGGCGCGGAGACGGCGGATGCGGGCGGAGTCGCCCTCGGAGAAGAGAGCGTTACACGGAGGTTCCGAGCTCCGATCGATGCGGCGCGCGCCGGAATGGCGATGGTTCCCGAGGACCGCAAACGCCAGGGACTCCTCCTTCCGAGGTCGATTCTCCTCAACACGATCCTGGGAGTTCTCCGATCCGTCCGGCGAAAGGCGTGGCGGCCGACGGGTGTCGAGGCTCTCGACCGCCTGCAGGTCCAGCGAGGGAGCCCGGAGCAACCGGTCCGGGAGCTCAGCGGGGGGAACCAACAAAAGGTGATGATCGCCCGCTGGCTTCTGCGCGACTCAGCGGTCCTTCTTTTCGACGAGCCGACCCGAGGGATCGACGTCGCGGCGCGGGCCGCGGTCTATCACCTGCTGAACGAGCTCGCGGAGAACGGAAAGGCGATCGTGGTGGCCTCGAGCGATCTGGACGAGCTTCTTGCGATCTGCGATCGCATCGGGGTCCTCTCGGCGGGACGATTGGTCGAGGTTTTCGAAAGGGAGAGCTGGTCCCGCGAGTCCATCACCGCCGCCGCTTTCCGAGGGTATCTCTGGTGAAGGCGGTTTTGCGTGTTCTGCGAAGCGACTACCTCGGCCTGCTCGTGGTCCTCATATTGCTCTTCCTGGTCTTCGGGACGCTGAGCAATCGCTTTTTCACCCTTCGCACCTTCACCACCGTCGCCAACCAGATTCCGGACCTTGCGGTCGTTGCGGTCGGCATGACGTTCGTGCTGATCGTGGGTGGCATCGACCTTTCCGTGGGATCCGTCCTGGCCCTCGCCAGCGCCCTCCTCGGGGTGGCGCTCTCGGAGTGGAGCTTTTCTCTCGGTTCCGCGGTGATGATGGCGATCGCTGCGGGGTTTCTTTGCGGCATCTTGAACGGGGTCGTCACCGTCGGCTGGTCGGTTCCCTCGTTCATCGTGACGCTGGGGATGCTCGAGATCGCCCGCGGCGCCGCCTATCTCGTGACCGGCTCGCGCACGGCCTATATCGGCGCGTCGATCGAGCCCGTTGGGGCGCCCCTCCTCGGGCTCGGTCTCTCGCCCGCGTTTCTCGCCGCCATCGTTCTCGTGATCGCGGGTCAGATTGCGCTCTCCCGTACGGTCTTCGGACGTTATGCCGTTGCCATAGGAACCAACGAAGAAGCCGTGCGGCTCTCGGGGATCGACCCGCGGCCGACTCGCATCGCGGTCTTCGCCCTCGCGGGTGTTTTGAGCGGGCTCGGCGGTGTGTTTCACGCCGGGCGGCTCGCGGCCGCCGATCCCAACGCGGCGGTAGGGCTCGAGCTTTCTGCGATTGCAGCCGTGGTGCTGGGAGGCACGAGCCTCATGGGCGGGAGAGGCTCGGTCGTTCGAAGCTTCTTCGGGGTCCTGGTGATCGCGGTGCTACAGTCGGGGCTCGCTCAAGTCGGAGCTTCGGAGCCGGCGAAGCGCGTCGTCACCGGAGCGGTCATCGTGGCGGCGGTCATCGCTGACAGCTATCGCTCCTCGCGGCTTCGAAATGACTAGCAGCCGCGGACGGTTCTAGTCGCGGCGTGCCGTCCGTGGTAAAACACTCCATGCCTCCCAAAAAGAAGTCCCGGCCCGTTCGAAAGCGCAAGACCGTTCCCGCCAGGCGGAAGGCTGTTCGAAAAAAAGCGCCCGCGAAAGCGAGGCGCCGCGTAGCGGTCCGAAGAAGACCGCGACGCAAGGTGCGCGAGTCGACGAGCGTACCGCTCTACTTGATGTCGGTCGATGTCGAGAACGTCCGCTGTTTCGGGACTGCGCAAAGGCTCGAGCTGTCGCGCCCGGGCGGACAACCCTATGTCTGGACGGTGATTTTCGGCGACAACGGGGCGGGAAAGACGACGCTCCTGCAGGCGGTTTGCAGCATCGCCTCGACGCTGCAGGACCGGAAGGAAGTGCCGTCCTTCATTCGGTACAACTGGTGGCCCAAACGGCGGCCGTCCAAGACCGCCCAGGTGAACGCGGCGGTGCTCCTCCGGCCTCGGGAGATCGCCCAGTTCTCGGTGCGCTATGCCCCGGATCGCGGCCGCTCGAATCCGCCCCCGCGCTGGGACTTCAACCGCGAGGGGACTCTGAACTATTTCGGCTACGGCGCCTCTCGCCGCTACTTGAACGCCGCCGATTCGGGGCGAAAGCCGCTCGAGTCCTCGGGGGATGAAAGTCTGTTCGTGGACGAAGCCGAGCTTCTCAACGCGGAAGAGTGGTTCGTGCAGATGAGCCACTTCGGCCCCGCGCGCCGCCAGCTTCGGGAAGCTCGGGCGGCGAAGAAGGTGCGCGATCTCCTCAAATCGCTCTTGCTGGACGTGAAGGATATTCGCATCGCGTCTCGTCAAGGCCGTTCCGGCGTCGAGTTCCAGACGCATTACGGATGGGTCCCGCTCCGGGACCTCAGCATGGGCTATCGCACGCTCATCGCCTGGATCGTCGACTTCGCCCGCCGCCTCTACGTTTTGAACCCGCGCAGCGCGAACCCGTTGGCCGCGCCGGCAGTAGTCTGCATCGACGAGATCGACCTTCATCTGCACCAGCGGTGGCAACGGAACCTGATGAAGTCCCTCTCGGACGTGTTTCCGAAAACACAGTTCATCTGTACGGCGCACAATCGAACGGTGGCCCAGGCGGTTCCTCAGGATGCGAACCTCGTTCTCTTGCGGCGCAAGGGCGACCACGTCGAGATCCACAACCACGCAGCGGAGCTTCTGGAGGGCGTTCGGTAGCGGAGGCTAGATTCTGGTGTAAGGCAGGGAAGAGGGGAATCGAACGCAAAGGCGCAAAGACGCAAGGACGCAAAGAAGAAAAAACCCGGTCTTCTTTGCGCCTTTGCGTTAGAAATTCCTCCCTCTCTCGAGCTAAATCGTGGCGCCGCGTTTCGCGATCTGTCCCGAGCCGGCAGAGGCTTGAATCGATCCGTCGCGAAAGACGATCTCTCCGCGGCGGATCACGACCCGCGGCCATCCCGTCACCCGGAAGCCTTCGAAGAGCGAGAATCCGGCCCTCGACAGAAGAGAGCCGCGATCGATCTCCCGTGTCTCCTTCGGGTCCCAGACTACGAGGTCTGCGTCCGAGCCCGGGCCGACGGCTCCCTTCGTGGGATAGAGGCCGAACAGGCGGGCGGCGTTCGTCGACGTGAGAGCCACGAACCGCTCGAGCGAAAGGCCGCGCCGCGGCCCCTCCGAGAACAGGACTGGAAGCATGCACTGGAGGTTGGCGACACCGGGGCGGAGCTTCTCGATATCGAGAGACGGATCGAGCTTCTGCTCCCGCGTCCAGGGCGCGTGGTCCGAGGCGACGGTGTCGACTCCGCCTTCGGCTAGCGCCTTCCAGAGAGCCTCCACGTCGTCGGGCTTCCGGAGCGGGGGCTGGCCGACGAAGAGCGGGCCATCGGGGCCGGCGAACCGCTCGTCGGTGAAGTGGAGGTAGAGGGGTCGGGTCTCGACGGCGACCCGAATCCCGCGCGCCCGCGCGGCAGCCGCCACGTCGAGGGCCGCCTTCGAGGAGAGATGCACGATGTAAATGGGCGCTCCCGTCTTCTCGGCGATCCCGACGGCGCGCTCGACCGCGCGCGATTCGGCCTCGACGGGACGGCTCTCGGGGAAGAACTCGAGCGACGTCTTCCCCTCGCTCTTCAGGCGGTGAGCGGCCTCGGCGAGAATGCGGGCGTCCTCGCAATGGAGGACAGTCCGCATGGCCAGAGTACCCGCATGACGGATCAGCTCCACGTAGGCGGCTTCGTTGTCGTCGAACTTCGAGCTCACCATGAAGATCTTCAGGCTGGTCCGGCCGGATTCGGCGAGACGGTTGAGGTCGCTTCTGGTCTTCTCGCTCGGAACGCCGACGACGGGGTGCAGAAAGACGTCGGCGATGGCTTCCTTCCCCGCGCGGGCCTCCTCGCGCTCCAACGCGTCGAGGAGACTCTCGCCCTCTTTCGGCGACGTCATGCACCCGAGCGTGGTGATGCCTCCGGCGAGGGCGGCTTTGGATCCGCTCTCGAAGTCGTCGGCCCAGGGCGGGGAGAGGTGCGTGTGGGGGTCGATTCCGCCGGGGAGCACCAGGAGGCCCTTGGCCTCGATGACGACGTCGTCCGCGCGCTCGAGCCCGGAACCCACCTCGACTACCTTCCCGTCCCGGACGCGGACGTCGGCGTCGCGCTGTCCCTCGGTCGTGACCACGCGTCCGCCACGGACGAGGAGGGAGCGGCCTTGCCGGCGATACCCGGCGGCGAAGCCGAGAGCGGCGACTGAGTAGAGAGCCCGGCGTCGATCCATAACGCGCGTGATAGTTTATGTCATGCGTTCGTGGTTTGCGCTCGTGATACTTCTCCTCGTCGGTTGCGGTGACAAGGAGCCTATCTCCTCCCATCTCCACATCCCCCTTCTTACACCAGAATTAGACAGCTTCCACGATCTCTCTCACGCCGATAGCGGCGAACAGCACGAGAACTAGAATCAGGAGCGCCGTCGTGATCCAGCCGTTTCGTGGAACGCGCTCGTCCCAGAGTGCTCGCCGATGGAGCCAGAGAAGCGTCGCCGCCAGAAACGGCAGGAAAAGGCTTCCGACGATGGTATACGTCACGATGATGAACAGAGGGCGGCCGAGAAACGCGAAGGGAATGGGAGCGAGAGTGATGTAGGCGAGAGCGACGCGGTAGGGAGTGCTCCCGACCTGGGTGA
>Ga0214473_10010526_pt1 | contig 10877 bp, 12 predicted proteins | sample RVTome_7_FD_203509 | JGI IMG/M metagenome (GOLD analysis project Ga0214473, IMG submission 203509) | Soil microbial communities from uranium-contaminated site in the Upper Colorado River Basin, Wyoming, United States - RVT98D197 | ecosystem: Environmental > Terrestrial > Soil > Contaminated >... | reverse complement strand
CTTAGCGCCGAGGCGCCCGCGCCGAAGCGTCGGAAGGGATCCAGCATTTGCCTTGGGGTTCTCGAGCGCGGCAAGTCGAGATCGATCCAACGGAGGGACGGAGCCATGCGGAACGCGGAGTCAATCGCACGGAGGACGTTCATCGCCACCGTGGGCCTCTGCCTCGCGGCCCTTGCGGCGGGAGCCGCGCGGGGCGCGGGGCCGGTGGTGGGATGGGGTTTCGGTTCCATCCCGAAGATCACCGCCTCGGCGATCTCGGCGGGCGGAGCCCATGACTGTGAGATCGAGGCCGGCAGCGGTGCCGTCGTCTGCTGGGGCCGGAACTACGAGGGCCAGGCAGCAGCGTGACGAGTCGAGGGGCCGTCTCGCCGGTCCGTACGATCCAGATTTGCCACAACCTGGGCCACCCGGCCCATTGGGCGCGGTTAGCGGACCCGGGACGCGGTACGCGAATTCCGGGTCGCCACGCCTGTCGCTACGGCCGATGCGCGGGGCACGTCTAGAAGCGTGCGCCGGACGGGGGTAGACTCTCCGATGTACGGAGGCCACACCGTGAAGCTGCCGGTCACGCTCGAGCGAAGCGAGGACGGGATGATCGTTGCGGAGTGTCCCGCGATCCCGGGATGCGTCAGTCAGGGCCGGACCGAAGAGGAGGCGCTGGTCAACATCCGCGAGGCCATCGTGGGATGCCTCGAGGTCCGCGCCGAGCAGGGGCTTCCGTTGACGGTGCGTACGGTGGAGGTCGAGGTCGCGGTTGCCTGAGCTTCCCGTCGTTTCCGGACGGGAAGCTCGCCGCGCCTTCGAGCAACACGGCTGGATTTTCCGGCGCCAGACCGGCAGCCACATGATCCTCACACGGCCGGGCAGCATCGTCTCGCTCTCGATCCCAGACCATCCCGAGTTGGCCCTGTCGGTTCCGGAAATTCTGACCGCATCCAGAAGTTCACGGGGACCGGGACCTACCTCAGCCAGTGAGGTACCGGCGGTAGCGGGACGGGCAGTTCAGCCTTCACGTCGGCATCGCCATCGATTCGGACGGTGACGTCTACGTCTCCGACCGGGACCGCTTCAACCCGAGCATCCAGAAGTTCACCAATACCGGGACCTTCCTCGGCAAGCTCGGCTTCGCGGGGAGCGCGCACGGGCAGTTCTCCGCCACCCTCGGTCTCTCGTTCGATTCAGCCGGAACCCTCTACGTCTCGGACAGCGCCGAGGTCTTCAACGAGACCGTCCCGAACAACAACCGGATCCAGAAGTTCGCGTGCCCATGAGGCGCACCGAGCTCAGAGGAGAGAACGCCGTGGCTTCGACCGATTCCCGCACCGTGTCCATGGCCGTGGTCGCCCTTGCGATCCTCACGAGCCTTCCAGACCGTGCCCGCCTGCATTCGCGGAGATCACTTTCGAGCGGGTGAGGAGCTTCGCGGAGCCCGAGCTTCCGAGTGCACCCCTTGTCAGAGGAGCGGCGCGAACTGCCGGTGGTTCGTCTCGCTCGTCAGCCACGCTCTGCGACCGCCGCAATACCACCGGCCGCCGCGCGACCGCTCGGAGTATTTCCGCGCGAAGGCTCGCAGAAGGTCAGGGAGCGTCTGGCTTCACCCCTCGCGCCGCCAGCGACGGCGCAGCGCGGAGATCTGGGCCCGGCTGCGCGAGAGGATCGTCGGAAGCTCGCGGTCGTCGAAGAAGACCCCACCGCAGCTGCGGCAGCCGTCGATCTCGGTGCCGTGGATGCTGCGCGTCTCGAGGGCGCGCTGGCAGCGCGGACACAGTCCGATCGTGGCGACCGCGCGGGCCTCCTCGCGGGCGCGCTCCGCCTCGCGCTGCACCTCGAGCTCGGCCGGGGTGCGCGAGACGCCGAGCTCGAGCGCCTCGAGCTCGCCCCCGTCGAGCCACACGGCGTTGCAGGGACGACAGTGGTCGAGGAGCACCCCGCGCTCGGAGCGCTTCTCCATCTCCCCGCCGCAGCGGATGCAGTGCATCGAGCCTCCTAGAGGTCGAGGTTGCGACTCTGGTGGACCATGTGCAGGCCGACCAGGCGCGCGATGAAGACCGCGAGGTACAGGGAGCCGGTCACGGCCTCGGCGGCGGCCAGTGCGCGCGCCGGGTGCGTCTTCGCCAGGATGTCGCCGTAGCCCACGGTCGTGAGGGTCACGAAGCTGAAGTAGATCAGCTCCTCGAGGCGGAACTCGTCGGCCCGCAGCCGGGAGGGCAGGCGCTCGCCGGCGATCCAGAAGGAGCCGGGTTGGAGGTACTCGAGGAAGGAGTAGGCGACGCTCCAGGCGACGCCGAGGAGCAGGTAGACGCAGATCCCGCCGAGGATCGTGTCGAGCGTGACGCGCGCCTCGTCGAGGATCGCGTAGAGGATCACCGAGCCGAGGAAGCCGAGGAACAGGATCGAGAGCGCGAAGTTGGCCACCACGAGGGGAGGGCCGGGCCGGGCGTGGACCGATCCCTCGATCCCGAGGGCCGCGAAGGCCATCGCGACCCCGACCCAGAAGACGCGGCGGCGACGGCTCACCGCGTAGACGCCGGCGAGCAGGATCGCGATCGTGAAGAGGCGGAAGCGCGAGATGCCGAAGACGCTCCCTTCGATGAAGGGCGGCACGAAGAGCGTCGTGACGAGCGTCACGAGCAGCGTCGCGAAGGGCCCCAGGTTCTCGGGGCGGCGAATCAGCCGGGACCGCATCCGCTCCTCTCGCAAGGGGGCGCTCAGCGTAGCGCTTCGCGCAGCGGCTCCCGCCGCCCGTAGGCGAGCGAGCGCCAGAGCCACTCGACCGGCCCGAAGCGGAATCGGGCGAGCCAGAGTGCGCTCGCCGCGAGCTGCGCGCCGAAGACGACGAGCGTGAGGAGGAGCCCGCTCGGGGGGTGGATGGGTCCGAGCCGCGCGACGATCCCGGTGCCGATCGCGGATTGGAGCAGGTAGTTCGAGAGCGTGGTGCGGCCCACGGCCGCGAGCGGGCCGCGGAGGCCCGCGCCGGCGCGCGCCTGCGCCCAGCGCAGCACGGCGAGCGCGGTGGCGAAGGCGAGCGCCGGCGCGGCGACGGCGAGGGTCGCCTCGCGTGCCACGGCCTCCCACGAGAGCGGCGGCGGGGCATGGGCCTCGATCACGGCGAAGGCGAGGTTCCCGGCCAGGCCGACCCCCAGGGCCAGCGGGAGTGCGCGAGCGGCGCGCTCGCAGCAGGCTTCGCTCGAGAGGAGCCTGCGCCGGCCGGCGGCGAGGCCGAGCGCGAACGCCGCAAAGGCGAAGCAGCTCTGGCGGACGGGGTAGATGAGCCCCGCGACGACGGCCTCGACGTCCGGTCGGCTCCAGGCGAGCGCTTGCGACCCGGCGGCGACGCCGGCCACGGCGAGGCCGGGGGCGACGAGCAGGCAGCCGGCGATCCGCACCAGGGCCGCGTCGGATCGGTGGCGGAGCGGCAGGAGCAGGCAGCCGAGCACGGCGTAGGTGGTGAGGATGTCGCCGGTCCACATCAGCACGTTCGCGAGCCCGATCAGCAGGAGGCAGGCCATCCGCCAGAGCTGGAGTGCGACGAAGGACGCTCCGTTGCGCGAGTCCCGCAGCATCTGGAGCGCGATCCCGTAGCCGAAGAGGAACGCGAAGAGCAGGTAGACCTTGTTGTCGCAGAACATCCGGATCGCGCCGAGCCCGAGGCGGTCCAGCGACGTGGCAGCCCCGCTCGCGATGAGCTCGACATAGGTCGGGTGGGTGAAGTGCTGGAGGTTCTCCAGCAGGACGCCGAAGAGCGCCGCGCCGCGCAGCACGTCGATCGCCGCGTCGCGTTCCGCGGGCGGGGTCGGGGCCAGCGTCACCCCGCGATGCTAGCAACCGCACTACAGCGCCGGGGCGGTCCGGCCGATCCCGTTGCCGTGTCGCGAGCCCATTCCCGCGCAGCCCTTCGTCGCATGGCGCTCCTGGTCGCGCTCGCCCTCGGAGCGTCCGCCTGCGTGTGGATGCCGTCGCGCGGAACGCCGGTCCTCGTCGATCACCGGGCGGGCCGCTTCTGGTCGGGCAAGGGCAAGCTGCTCGAGGTGAGCGAGGACCAGCGGAGCTGCCGCGTCGCCGTGCGCGATCGCTCGCTCGTATTCGTGCGCACCCTGTGGACGGACTGCGCCCACGTTCACTCGTCCAGCACCCTGGACTAGGAGCCCGCCCCGGACCGGCCCGCTCCCGGAGCCGGGATCAGCGCTCGGGGATGGGCGGCGGGCCGAGCAGCGCGGCGAGGGCCGCCACCTGGCCCGCCGGCAGCCAGCTCGGCATCCCGGGGCTCCAGACGAGGGTGTCGCGCGTGAGCCGCCCTTCGGCCGCGGCCCGCCCGATCCAGTCGAGGGCGAGCGGGCCCACGGCGCGGCCGCCCTCGACGAGATGCCACGCAGCGGTCGGCGGCGCGGGCGGGGCTCCGCCGGCCCCGAGCGCGGGACCGGCCATTGCGAGTCCCATGCCGAGCCCGACGCCTGCGCCCGCCAGACCGCCGGCCGGGTTGGCGGCGGCCACGGGCATGGATTGCCCGAGCTGATAGGCCTGGTAGGCGGCCAGATCGCCGATCGCGTTCATGCTGCTGCGGGCGTCGAGCGCCTGCTCGACCTCCGCCGGCACCGACACGTTCACGAGGAACAGCTGCGGGATCTCGAGGCCGTACTCCGCGTCGATGCGCTCCACGACCATCCGCCGGAGCCTCTCCGAGAGCTCGCCGTAGCGCGCCGCCAGGTCGAGGATCGGGATCTCGGCCTTGCCCACCAGGTCCGCGAAGGCGGAGGCGATGATCGAGCGCAAGAGCTCCGTCACCTCGTCCGCCTCCACCACGCCGTCGGTCCCGACGAGCTGCGTGAGCAGCGTGCGCGGGTCCTGCGCGCGCAGGGTGTAGGTGCCGAAGGCGCGCACGCGGACGGGACCGAAGTCGGGGTCGCGCATCGGGACCGGGTTCGGGGTCCCCCAGCGCAGGTCCGTCAGCAGTCGGGTGCTGACGAAGTAGACCTCCGCCATGAAGGGGCTGTCGAAGCCGTGCTTCCAGCCCGCGAGGGTGCCGAGGATCGGGAGGTTCCGCGTCTCGAGCTCGTGTTGCCCCGGCTCGAAGACGTCCGCCACGCGGCCCTCGCGGACGAAGATGGCGAGCTGGCCGGGGCGGACGACGAGCCTCGCGCCGTGCTTGAGCTGGTTGTGGTAGCGCGGGAAGCGCCAGACGAGGGTGTGCCGGCTGTCGTCGACCCACTCGACGATGTCGACGAGCTCGGCGCGTAGCTTGTCCATCCAACCCATGAGCAGTCCTCCTTCAGCGAAGGCGTCCGAAAAGGATGTCGAAGAGGGTGAGCGAACGGTCCGGGGTCCTCCGCTCGAGCGCGCGGTGCTCCGCGAGGATCCTGGTGAATCCGGCGTCGGCCGCGTCCCGGCCCGGCTCGGGGGCCGGCTCCGGGGGGCGCGCCGTCACGAAATCGGCGTCGCGGCCGCGCTCGAGCACGAAGCCCGCGATCTGCTCGAGCTCGTCGGGGTCGAGCCAGGTCCCGTGGCGACGACAGGCGTCCACGATGATCCCGGAGCTGCGCCGGAAGTTGCGCCGCTGCATCTGGGCGTCGCACTCGGGGCAGCGTCGGTACTCGACGCGCTGGGCGGCCGGGTTCGCGCTGCGCACGCGCGGAGCCGGCAGCGTGGGGGGCGGGCCGGTCCCGGCCTCCCGGGCCTCGCGCGCCCGCTCGACCAGCTGCTCGAGGCGACTCTCCGGGATCCACAGGCCCTGGCAGCTCGTGCACTCGTCGACGGTCACCCCCGCGACCGCACGGGGAGTCATCGGAACGCTGCATGCCGGGCACGGGAGCTCGCGCGCCTGCACGGCGAGCGGCTCCGGGCGGAAGGCCACGCCGCACGCCGTGCAAAAGCGCGATCCCGCCGGCGTGCGTGCGAAGCACTCGGGGCACACGGGTCCCGTGGGGTCGGGGCGGCGCACGACGGTGGAGCCGCAGAAGGAGCAGCTGCTGGCTTCGGGCTCGAGCGCGGCGCCGCAGGATCCGCAGCGCACGACGGCGGCGTCCTTCGGCTCGATCGGGAGGTTCTCGACCGTCGCACCGCAGCGACACGCGAAGCGGGCGGCCGCGATCTGCTCTGCGTCGAACTGCGTGTGGCAGCAGCGGCACGCGATCAGGCGCAAGTCGCGAACCTCCCAGGTGCGGATCGGGAGGTCGGGGCAACGGCTTGAGGACCCCTGGACCCGGTCGGATGAGCTTCGCTCGGCTGTCGGATGTAACTCCGCTCGGCTGCGCCTCGCTGCGCGCGCTTCGCGCTTGCTTACTCCTCCTGGGCGCGGCGGATCCGCTGCTTCAGATCGTCGAGCCGGGCGCGCACCTCGGGAGGCACGTCGGCTCCTTCGGATCCGGTGTAGCCCGAGATCAGGAACTCCTCGAGCAGCTCGTAGGCGTCGTTTGCGAAGGCGCGCTGGGGGGCCAGCAGGATCGCCTGCTCCAGGTAGAACTCGGTCTGGGACAGCCAGAACGAGCGCCCGATCCGGGACTCGATCACGCCCTGCAGGTAGCAGGCCTCTCCGAGGTCGGAGGAGGAGACCCCGGGCGTGATCGTGAAGCGGTTCAGCAGGCCGGAGGCAAAGAGGTAGCTCACGAGCGCGCTCCGGTCGTCGGGGTAGCGCGAGGTGTCCTGCGCTTCTGCGATGAGCTTCCGGGCCTCGGAGAGCGGCGAGCCCGCGAAGGACCGCCCCTGCAGGGCGCGCAGCGAGGCGATCCAGGCCCCGATGTTCTCGCGCAGGGCCGCGGGCAGGTCCTTGCGCTTCGCGAGCGCGGTGAAGGTGCGCAGGGCGCGTGCGGGGTCGTTCTGGACGCGCACCACCACCTCCAGGTAGCCGTCGATGTGCCCCTGGAGATCGAGGTCGGCGGGGGAGAGCTTCGGATCCGCGAAGAGCGTCTCGTAGCTCGCGAGCGCGCGATCGAACTGTCGGGTGGCGACCTCGAGCTCGACGCGCTGGTCGAGGTCGAGGTCGGCGACGCGCGGGTCATCGACCAGCCGGCGGCCGATGGGGTGCTCGCGGTCGTCGGGGAGGCGCGAGTGGCAGGCCGCGCAATGGTCGCTGACCTCGAGGAGCAGGAAGCGCGCCTCGGCGACGTGGCCGGCCGCGTAGCGGTCGCGGATCTCGCGCATGTCGCGCGCCAGCGATCGGCTCAGGAACGCGAACCCGAGATCGCGGCCCTGGACGTGACGCTCGAGCTCGGCGCCGTTCTTCGCCAGCGCATCGAGCGCATCGAGGATCGCCTGGTGCTGGGCGGGGTCGGCGAAGGGCTCGTCGCTGAGCGAGAGCGGGAGCACGAACGCCAGCGAGTCGACGATCCGCCGCATCGTGGCGCGCGTCGCCTCGGGGCTCGTCTCGGGCGTCTGCGACCACGCCGGTGCCGGGAACGAGAGCAGGAGCGCCGCGACCATCGCCGCGGCGGACTGGGCCTTCATCCTTGTCACCCCCCTTGGTGCGGCTCGACGTGCACCGTGACGTCGGCCGCCTCGAAGCGCTCCGCGAGCACCCGCTCCACTTCATCGGCGATCCGGTGGGAGGCCGAAGTCGGGAGCGCCGGGTCCACCGTGACCACCACCTCGACGCGGCCTTCCCGGCCTCGACCCCGCGAGCGCACGCGCCGCGTGGAACGCACCCCGGAGACCGTCTCCACCGCCTCCCGCACCGCGTCCGGATCGGCGGCGCTCTGGTCGACCAGGATCGGGACGGCGCGTCGGAACAGCCCGAACGCGAGGTACAGGATCAGGCCCGCCACCGCCAGGGTCGTCACGGTGTCGAGCCAGGTGTGCCCGCGCGCGGCGAACTGCCAGCCGGCGATGACGCTCGCGGTCACGAGCACGTCGGACAAGGTGTGCCGGGCGTCGGCGCGCAGGAGGTCGGAGTCGAGACGTTCGGCCCACCGCCCCTGCCAGGCGGCGACGCCGATGTTCACCGCGAAGACCGCGGCCATCACGGCGAGCCCCCACCCCGGCCGCTGCACCAGGTGCGCTCCCCGCTCGAGGCTGCGCAGCACGAGCTCGACGGCGAGCACCGAGAGCAGCACGGCGAGGGCGAAGACGGCCAGCGTCTCGTACTTGCGGTGTCCGTAGGGGTGCTCCCGGTCCGGCGGCTCCACCGCGAAATGGAGCGCGAAGAGCGCGACGACGTTGTTCGACACGTCGGCGAAGGAGTGCACCGCGTCACCGAGGACGGCGGTCGACCCGGTGGCGATGCCGACCGCGACCTTCGCGAGCAGAACCGCCACGTTGGCGATGCCGGTGAGGACGAAGACACGCTGGATGCTTCGGTCCCGGCTCTGCTGGGAATCCATCACCCACCCCGAGGCGACACGGGAACATGCGACGCAGGATCCGTGCCACCCCTCGGCGGCCGCGACCCCGCTCGGGCCGCAAGGCCCTCGTCGCACGCGGCGGTCTGCGGCAAGATGCTCCAGTCCGAGGCCCTTCGCCGCAGCGAAACGTGGCATTCCTGCGGAGGGGCGACCCGGCTGGCACTGAATCTGCACGAGGAGGACTCGCCATGCGCCCCATTCGTACGATCATCGCAGCCGTCGATTTCTCTCCCCATTCGGCGCCCGTGATCGACGCCGCCGTGACGCTCGCCAAGCAGTTCGACGCGAAGGTCCGGCTGGTCCACGCGTACGACATTCCGATCCCCCTCGTCTCGCCCTACGAGGTGGCGATACCGGAGCCCTACCTGGAGGAGACGCGGCGCGTTGCAGCGGAGAAGCTCGCCGCGCTCGTCGATCGGGTGGCGGCGGAGGGGGTGGCCGTGGACTCGCTGCTGACGGAGGTGCCCGCCGCCGCCGCGATCGTGCGCGCTGCGGAGGAGTCGAAGGCCGATCTGGTGGTGATCGGGACCCGCGGTCACACCGGCCTCAAGCACCTGCTGCTCGGAAGCGTGGCCGAGCGCACCGTGCGCCTCGCTCCGTGCCCGGTGCTGACGGTCAAGGCCGATTCTTGAGCTCGCCGGCGGCCGACGATCCCCACGTCGAACGGCTCGCCCGGCTGTTTCGCGAGCATCCCGCGTGGAAGGAGGCCGCCCGCCACGTCTCCGCCGACTCCACCAGCCGCGTGCTCTTCACGCATCGGCCGGGCGAGCGCTGGCACCTCGCGCGCGAGCGCGGCGAGAGCCGGCTGCTGCCCGGCGACGTCCCCGATCCCGACTTCGTCTTCCGCTTCTCGCCGGAGTCGATCGACCGGCTCGCCGGTGTCGAGGGTTCGGTGGGGGCCTTCGCCGTGGAGCTCTTCGGGCTGATCGTCGGCGAGGATCCCCGGGCGCGGGTGGACCTGCGCATCGCAGCTCCCTTCCAGCGTCTCGTCCGGCGCGGCTATGTCCGGCTCCTCGTCACGTCGGGCTGGCGCATCGTCGCGTTCGGCGCGCGACACAGCGTCCGCTCGCTCGGCCAGCTGCGGCGCCTGGTCGAGAGGCTGACGAAGCACCCTCCCGAGCCGTGGGAGGGTGGCGGTGGAGGCGATCCGGATGGCGAGCTTCGTCCTTCCGCTCGCTGACATCACGCTCGAGGACCTGCCGCGCGTCGGAGGCAAGAACGCGTCGCTCGGCGAGATGATCGGCGCGCTCTCGCGGGCCGGAGTCAGGGTTCCCGACGGCTTCGCGCTCACGGTCGACGCCTTTCACGCCCACCTGCGCGGCGCCGGCCTCGAGGCGGAGATCCAGTCGACGCTCCACCGCCTCGATCCCCGCGACGTCGCCGCGCTCGCGCAGGCGGGTGCAAGGATCCGCCGCCGGGTCGCCGAGGCGCCGCTGCCGAAGCAGGTGGCCGAGGAGGCGCAGGCCGCCTACGCGGCGCTCTCGCGGCGCTTCGGAGAGGGCGAGACGGACGTGGCCGTTCGCTCGAGCGCCACCGCGGAGGATCTCCCGACGGCCTCCTTCGCGGGGCAACAGGAGACCTTCCTCAACGTCCGCGGTGCGAACGATCTCGACGCCGCGATCCGTCGCTGCATGGCCTCGCTCTATACCGACCGTGCGATCGTGTACCGCCACCAGCAGGGCATCGCCCACGGCGACGTGGCGCTCTCCGTCGGCGTGCAGAAGATGGTCCGCAGCGACCGGGCCTCGGCGGGCGTGATCTTCACGCTCGACACCGAGAGCGGCTTTCGCGACGTCGTGCTCGTGACCGGCTCCTTCGGGCTCGGCGAGCTCGTGGTCCAGGGCCGCGTGAATCCCGACGAGTTCTGGGTCCACAAGCCGACGCTCGCAGCGGGGTTCCGGGCCATCGTGCGACGCGAGCGCGGGGAGAAGGCGACGAAGCTCGTCTACGGCGACCTGCGCGCGGTGAAGGAGATGCGCGTGCCGCGGGAGGAGCGCATCCGCTTCGTGCTTTCCGACGACGAGGTGCTCGAGCTCGCGCGCTCGGCGGTGGCGGTCGAGCGCCACTACTCGGAGCGGGCCGGCCGTCCGGTGCCGATGGACCTCGAGTGGGCGAAGGACGGCCGCAGCGGCGAGCTCTACGTCGTGCAGGCGCGGCCCGAGACCGTCCACTCGCGCAGCGGCGCCCCGAAGATCGAGCTGTTCCGGCTGCGCGGCGCCGGGCGCGTGCTCGTCTCCGGCAAGGCCGTGGGATCCCGCGTGGGCGCGGGCCCCGTGCGCGTGATCCGCAGCACGAGCGAGCTCGTGAACTTCCAGCCCGGCGAGGTGCTGGTCGCGGCGATGACCGATCCCGACTGGGAGCCGGTCCTCGCGCGCGCCGCCGCGCTCGTCACCGACCAGGGCGGGCGTACCTGCCACGCCGCGATCGTCTCGCGCGAGCTCGGGCTCCCCTGCGTCGTCGGCACGGGAAAGGGCTCGCAGGTGCTGCGCGACGGCGATCTGGTCACGGTTTCCTGTGCGGAGGGGGACGAGGGGCGGGTGTACGCAG
>Ga0214473_10010523_pt1 | contig 10879 bp, 7 predicted proteins | sample RVTome_7_FD_203509 | JGI IMG/M metagenome (GOLD analysis project Ga0214473, IMG submission 203509) | Soil microbial communities from uranium-contaminated site in the Upper Colorado River Basin, Wyoming, United States - RVT98D197 | ecosystem: Environmental > Terrestrial > Soil > Contaminated >... | reverse complement strand
TACTCAATAATTCCCGTGCGGCGGCGCTGGTGACCGACGGCCGAAAACTGCACGGCGTGGCGGAGTGCTTCGGTCAGACGCCGCATTTGCGCAGCATTGTGGTGGTGGGCGCAGCTCCGCCGGAGGCAGAAGCGATTGTTCAGCCGGTGGTGGGGTGGCAGCAGGTCCTGGAGCGACACGGCGAGGACGTCGAGGCTCCGGCGAAGACGCGCATTGACGTTGACCTGGCGGCGATGATCTACACCTCGGGGTCCACAGGCAGCCCCAAGGGCGTGATGATGGCGCACCGCAATATCGTGGCGGCGGCGACGTCGATCGCCGAATACCTCAGCAATGGCCCGGACGACGTCATCCTCAATGTGCTGCCGCTGTCCTTCGGGTATGGGCTGTACCAGTTGCTGGTGACGTTCATGACCGGCGGTCGGCTGGTATTGGAGCGATCGTTCGCGTATCCGGCGGCGACGGTGCAGAAGATGGCGCAGGAGCAGGTCACGGGCTTCGCGTTCGTGCCGACGATCTCGGCGATGCTGCTTCAACTGGACCTCTCGCAGTTTGATCTGTCGTCGATGCAGTACATGACCTGCGCGGGGGCGGCGCTACCGACCGACCACGCGAAGAAGATTCGTCAGTACATGCCGCACGTGAAGCTCTACCCGATGTACGGACAGACGGAGTGCCAGCGAGTGAGTTACCTACCGCCGGACCAGGTGGATATTCGGCCGGGCTCGGCGGGTCGGATCATGCCGAACATGGAGGGGTGGATCATCGACGAGCAGGGCCATCGCGTGGGGCCGGGGGTGACGGGTGAGCTGGTGGTGCGCGGCGCGAACGTGATGATGGGCTACTGGGAGATGCCGGAAGCGACGGCGCAGAAGCTACGTCCGGGCGCGCTACCGGGTCAGGTGCAAATGCACACGGGGGATCTATTCAAGATGGACGAGCAGGGGTATCTGTGGTTTCAATGCCGCGGCGATGACATGATCAAGTCGCGGGGTGAAAAGGTCAGTCCAAAGGAAGTGGAGAACGTTCTATTTGCGATCGACGGTGTGATCGAAGCGGCGGTGGTGGGCGTGCCGGACCCGATCCTGGGTCAGGCGGTCAAGGCGGTGGTGGCCGTGAAGCCGGGCGTGACGCTGACGCAGATGCAGGTGAAGCGGTACTGCTCCGAGCACCTGGAGGACTTCATGGTGCCGCAGATTGTGGAGTTCCGCGCGGAACTGCCGAAGAACGCATCGAACAAGATCGACAAGCTTGAGCTGAAGCAGGCGGGCTGATCGCCGTCGTCTCAATGCACGCGAGAAGGACACCGATCATGATTTCTGACGCCGCGTCAACACTCTCACCGGACGTGCTGAAGATGGATGCGGATGCGGAGCTGCAGCGCATCACGTCGAGGCTGCGGGAGCTTGCGACGAAGCAGTTCAAGCGTCGGGGGCTGGTGGTGGGGATGTCGGGTGGGATCGACAGCAGCGTGGTGGCGGCGCTGTGTGTTCGCGCCCTTGGGCCCAGGCGTGTGTTGGGCTTGCTGATGCCCGAGCGGGATTCGTCGTCTGAGACGCTCGAACTGAGCGGCATGCTGGGCGAGCATCTGGGGATCGAGATGATTCACGAGGACATCACGCCGCTGCTCGATGCAGCGGGATGCTATCGGCGGCGGGATGAGGCGATCCGGTCCGTCGTGCCGGATTTTGACGTCGATTGCAGGAGCAAGATCGTGTTGCCGTCGGTCGTGGACAGCGACAGTTACCGCGTGTTCTCGGTGGTGGTGGAATACCCCGACGGTCGGCGGACGAAGACGCGCCTGAGTCCTCAGGCGTATCTGGGGATCGTGGCGGCGACGAACTTCAAGCAGCGCATCCGCAAGATGCTCGAGTATTACCACGCGGATCGTCTGAACTACGCCGTGGCGGGTACGCCCAACCGCCTGGAATACGACCAGGGGTTCTTCGTGAAGCTGGGTGACGGGGCGGCGGACGTCAAGCCGATCGCCCATCTGTACAAGACGCAGGTGTATCAGCTCGCCGAGTTCCTGGACGTGCCGCAGCAGATTCGCTGTCGTCCGCCGACGACTGACACGTATTCGCTTGCACAATCGCAGGAGGAGTTCTACTTCTCGCTGCCGTACGACAAGATGGACCTGTGCCTGTGGGCGCGGAATCACGGCGTCTCGGCGGCGGACGCGGCGCCGGCGCTGGGGCTGACGGCCGAGCAGGTGGAGCGTGTGTACCGCGACATCGAGCAGAAGCGGGCCACCACGCGGTATTTGCACTTGCATCCGCAGCTCATGGAGCAGATTGACGAGCTTCATCTGTGAGGTGTTGAGGGGGTCCTGCATCGATCAAGATGCGTGGCGGGGGCGACGACGGCGTGTAGTCGCAGCGATCGCCGCAACAGCTAACCAGGCGCCCGTCGCGGGCTCGGGCACGGCGTGCCCGGCGGCGCTACTGGTCATGATGTCGACGAAGTAAGAGATGTCGAGCAGGTTGATCACCGGGTCGGCGGGGTTGGCGCCCTGGCTGGGATCGATCAACGTGATGTCAGCCTCTGGGTAGGCAAGGACGTAGGCCGACCAGTCGGTCATGGCGAGGACAAAGTCGTTGATGTCGAGGAGATTGGCCTTGCCGTCAAGATTGAAGTCACCCGGAACGAAGTCGGGTGCGATAAAGGCGGCCCAGGCGGCGTCGATAAAGTTGTCGGCGGCGGTGGCGAATAGATACGTCGAGTCGGCGTTGGCCGTGGCGTTGGGGTGCGAATCGCCGGACTCACCGCCATATTCGGCTCTGAGGCGGTTGGGATGGTCCGGGTCGTCAGCGGGGTTGGCCAGAATGTCGAACCAATTGAAGACCGCGACGTTGTTGGCGCCGGGATGTGCGGCGTCGTACTGGTCCTGCCAGGAGCCGGTGAGCCAATCGGAGAAGTCTCGAGCGCGCTGGGCCTCGTCGTCGGTGACCTGGTCGTACGGCGCGTAGTGCCGAGGCGGAAAGGTGACGGGGATGAACAGTGTATCGGGATTGGCGGCGAAGACATCTTCGAGGGCGAAGTACTGATAGCCGCCGTTGGTGTAGCTGTTGCCGCCGCCATCGGGATGCTGAAAGACGGCTTTGTAGTTGGCGAGCGTGCCGAGCTCGGCGAAGGGGTCGGCGGGGCTTGGGCCATCGGGTCCGATTTCGTCGGAGGGGGTAAAGCAGCTCTTGAACATGACAATACGGTTGACCCCGTCGGCGGAGCTGTAGGTCTTGAGGTTATCGAGATAATCGTTGAACCAGTAGAGCCAGTGGTTCATGTTGGTGTTGTCGCCCGGCAATGGGCCGAGGGAGTCGGGCCGGCCGACGTCGGGGTCGATGTCGAACCAGTAGTACATCTCGTTTCGTTCGTCGATGTAGTCTTTGGCCAGCAGTGCCTCGTGGAGGCTGTGGTTGAGCCAGTTGCGTCCGGAGGAGTGGTGAATGAACAGCAGGTCGTCTGTGGTCTGAGCGGCGGCGCGCGGACCAAGACCGCTGAAAGCAGCGGCAATCACGGCGCAACACATAACAGCCCAACAGCGCATAGGCATGTTTCGGTCCAGCCCTCCCTCGTTGCCGTGGTCGCAGTCGGGCAATGCGGACTGCGACTCAATCCAAGAATCTTACCACGGGCAGGGTGCCGGCCAGGGAGGGCCCAAGGGGATTTCGACGTTCCTTGGGCGCGAGCGGCGGCCGGCGCAACTGCCGTAAACATAGTGACGCAAGTCATTTACGTGCATATCGCCAGATACGCGGCTCGTGCGAAGGGTGACGGTGTGCGGCCTCGATCCTTGCCCAGCTTGCCGGGGCCGCACGCCTGGACGGAGCTAGGCTGCGGCCGAGTTCTGGGCGACGGGGAAGTGTTCGTCGAGCCAGTGGCAGATGTGTTCGGTGACGCGCTGGCAACCGTTGCCAGCGACGAACATGTGATTGGTCCCGGTCACTTCCACGTAGCTGACGGCCGGCGGCTTTCTGGAACCGAGAATGTCCTTCTGGATCAACTGCCGCTGGCTGGGTTCGGCGCAGATGACCAGGGAGGCCAGGTTTCGTTTCACCTGTTGCCGCCAGTGGTGAATGAGCGGCAGATTGGCGTCGTCGGGCAGCGAGTCGCGGCGCAAGCGCCTGATCTGTCGGGTCAATAGGTGTCGGATTAGCCGAACGTGCTCACGGTAGGCGCTCTGACCGCAGACAAAGCGTCGCCAGGCGCGAGGCGAGAGCAGGTCGCGCCTGATGTGCGAGAGCGTCAGCAGATAGTACCGCGTGGACATGGCGTCGGGCGCGCGAGCCGGGTTTGGCTGCTGGTCGTCCATGGGCACATGGGTGAGGACGAACTCCGGCTCAAGCAGGACGAGTCCGAGTACGTCTTGAGATACGCGGTCGGCGGCGTAAATCGCGGAGATCGCTCCGCCGCACAGTCCGCCCACAATCAGTCCGCGGAGGCGGAACCGGTCCTTGAGCGTCGAGACGAGGCGGGCGGCGCAGTCAGCGTGTCCGCCGTCCTGGACGTATCGCCAGAAGGCTTGGATGACGGCGGGCAGATCGCCGGTTGAATCGCCCAAGCCAGGCAGGTCGAATCGGAACGCTGGATAGCCGCACTGGGCGACACGATCGGCGACGCGCACGGCCAAGTCACCCAGTCCGGCCCGCGGCGCCTGGCCGAAGTTCAGCAGGAGAAGTCCAATGTCGGAAGCCTCGCCATGCGAGTGACTCGCCTGCACGCCGGCCGGGTCGGCAGGTGGGTGATATGTGCCGACCAATGGCATCTCGGCGATGTTGATTTGCAGGATCTGCCTCATGGTCGCGGGCGCCTGAGCTGTTCGACCCGCTGGTCGAGCCAGTGAAGGTTTTCAGTAAAAAGGTCGGTCAGATCAGGGCTGAGCGGCTGCGGGCGCGATCGTGCTCGCGGCCCGGCGTTTCGGCCGGCACCGCCCCCGGCCAGCGGTCCCACGGCCGTGCTCAACTGGACCGATCGGTAGACGCCGGCGTCGTCGGGCAACTCGAGTTGGTAGCTAGCAGCCTGATCCCACAGACGCTTGGACCAGTGGTAACCTTCGACTTCGACCAGCTTGCCGGCTTGGAGCTGGGCGATGTACTGGTCGCGGCTGGATCGCTGGGTGTTGCCGGTGACGGCGAAGTCGGTCATCAGTCGCAGGCGGAGCATGTCGTAGAGCATGTCCCTGCCGCAGATCGGAGCCGACCATAGCAGCAATCCGTCTGCCCGAGGGATCTTCCCAAACGCCTTGGCGACCAGCAATCCGCCGAAACCCAGGCCATTGAGAATCAGCGGGCAACCGTCGGCTCGCCGATCTAGGAAACGCGCGGTGTGACAGACATCATCCAGCCAGTCGTCAAAGCTCATCTGCTCGAATTGGCCGGTGCTCTCGCCGACGCCGCTGTAGTCGAATCGCATGACCTCGTAGCCGTGGTCCGCAAGGAACCTGGCCCAGCGTACCCAACTGGCGTAGGCGTGAGCTCGTTCGGATGCGAATGGTCCGGCGGCGAGGATCTGGGCCTTCGGCCGGCCGGCCGGACAGTGCAAGACGTAGTAGAGCTGGCGCTGATTGACAGTCATGTAACCTGGATGTTCAGTCGGGGGCTGGGGCGCAGCGTAAGGTGTGGCGTGGTGTCCGGAGCCGCGTTGGGATGTGGTGGTCGTCACCAAGAAGGCTCCACCGGCGTCTGGCGTGAGGTTGGCCCGATGCGGCGACGTTGTTCGATCGCTAGACCGCAATCGGGGCGGCCCAAGGGTGCGGATCATCCCGACGGCCGGCCACGGGGCTACGTTCGGGACGGGGCAACAGTCATCCTTTACTATTTCTATCGGCGCAGAGGCGGGCCGGCCTAACTCCGCGGGGGATCGCGGCGGGGTCAAGCTTGGGGGGGCCTGCGCCGCGGTGCGAGCGCGCGTCGACAGGGCCGGCCACAAACGGAGCCGTTGTTATCGGTCGGTGGACGGGGGTGCCGGCCGTTGAAGGTCCCTGGTTGCCGCGGACGTGCGGGGCAAGACTTCGTAGAATCAGGCGATCCACTTGTCGAACACGGCCAAGACGTAATGAGTAGTAGCGGATCTGACCTATCGGCGGTGCGTCCACTGGACCGGAGACTGTCTGCGGCCATCGGCGTGGTCGTCCTGCTGGCCGCGACGGCGGTCGCGTACGTCCCGGCGATGCGGGGCGGGTTCATCTGGGATGACGACTACTACGTGACGGAGAACCTGCCGCTGCGGTCGGCCGAAGGACTGGCGCGGATCTGGACCGATCCGACGTCGGAGCCGCAGTACTACCCGCTGGTGCACACCACGTTCTGGGTGGAGTATCAGCTCTGGGGTCAGCGGGCGCTGGGGTATCACGTGGTGAACGTGGTGCTGCACGGGTTGTCGACGTTGCTGCTGTGGCGGTTGCTGGTGATGTTGGGGCTGCCGACGTGGGTGAGTTGGGTGGCGACGGCGGTGTTCGCGCTGCATCCGGTGCACGTGGAGTCGGTGGCATGGATCACGGAGCGGAAGAACGTTCTGTCGGAGCTGTTCTACTTAAGCGCGGCGTGGGCGTATCTGAAGTTTGCGCGAATCGACGAGCCGGACATCGGCACTGGCGGGTCCCGGCGCGCCGGGACCAGTGGCACCCGAGGTTCGTGGCGGTGGTACGCGCTGGCGACGGTGCTGTTCATTTGCGCGCTATTGAGTAAGACGGTGACGGCGTCGCTGCCGGCGGCGCTGCTGCTGGTGATCTGGTGGAAGCGGGGTCGGATCAATTGGCGTCATGTCGCGACGCTCGTGCCGCTGCTGATCGTCGGCGCGGCGATGGGCATCTTCACGGCGCACCTGGAGAAGTACCAGGTCGGCACGGAGCTGATCAAGGATGAGCTGGCGCTGTCGTGGATGGATCGGATTCTCGTGGCGGGACGTGCGGTGTGGTTCTACGCCGGCAAGCTGGTCTGGCCGCGACCGCTGATGTTCATTTACGAGCGATGGAACGTCGACGCGAGCGTGTGGTGGCAGTGGGTGTTTCCTGTCGCGGCGGGGGTCATCATTGTGGCGCTAGTTCTGCTGTATCGTCGGATCGGGCGCGGGCCGGTCACGGCGGCGCTGTTCTTTGGAGGAACGCTGTTCCCGGCGCTGGGGTTTGCGGACGTGTATCCATTTCGCTTCTCGTTCGTGGCGGATCATTTCCAGTATCTGGCGAGCATCGGTCTGATCGTGCTGGGGACCGTGGCGGCCGCGCGCGTGCTGCATGGACTGAGGGCGACGAAGGTGATCGCGGCCGCGGCCGTCCTGGGCGCACTGGGATGGTTAACGTGGCAGCAGGGGTACATCTACAACAACAGCGAGACGCTCTGGCGTGACACGCTGGCGAAGAATCCGGGCTGCTGGATGGCGCACAACAATCTCGGTCGTGAACTGATGCGTAGCCGCAAGGCTGATCTTGGTCAGCGTGCGGCCGACCACGCGGAGGCGATCGAGCAGTTTCAACAGACGCTGCGGCTCAAGAGCGACGATGTCGTCGCGAAGTTGAATATCGGCACGGTCATGCGGTATCAGGGCAAGACGGATGAGGCGATCGAGTACTTCCAGCAGCTTGTCGATCACGGGCTGGACGATAGTCGAGTGCACGCGTCGCTGGCGATTCTGCTGCTGAACCGAGGCGATCTGGCCGGGGCGAAGCGGTCGGCAGACAATGCGATGGCCAGCCAGCCTTACGATCCGGGCACGATTCACACCTATGGGCGCGTCTTGCTGACGGACGGTCAAGCGGATCGAGCGGCGCCGTACCTCTCGGAGGCGGTGCGTGAGAATCCGGATAATGCTGTCTACCACTATCATCTTGGTGTGGCGATGGTGCAGTTGCGGCGCCTCGATGAGGCGATCGAGCATCTATCCGAAGCGGCGAGACTGGATGATCGCGATCACTGGGCTGTGTATCAGCTTGGGCTAACGCTGATCGGCGCTCGTCGTGTGGAGGAGGGCGTGGCGGCGCTACAGCGTGCCGCGGAGCTTGACCCGCAGTCGGCGGTGATCAGGTACGCGTTGGCGGATGTGCAGTTCAGGCTCGGCCGGCGTGAGGAGGCGGTGGCCATGGCGCAGGAGGCCATCTCGTTGGCCGAGGCGCAGGGGGAGGCCGAACTGGCCGAAGAGATCCGGGGGTTGATCGAGAAGGCTGGCACCGTGGCGCCATGAGTGGGTGATGGTGCGACTGGGCGGTTCTACGTGTGAACGGTCAACATCGCACGGCGGATGGAGAGATAATCATCGCCGGAGAAGACGAGGTAGGCGGCTGCCCCGTCGAGGCTCATCCACTTGCTGGGAAAATGGGCGGTCTCGCCAGGGCCGACGTCCCAGAGCTCGGTGTGAAAGGCGCACGTCCACGGGCCCCAGGGCTCGGGGGCATCGTAAATGGCCAGACCACCGGCGAAGCGCGTGTCGGAGTGCGAGCGGCGATTGGGAATCTGGTGCCACCAGAGGTACCGGCCGAGCGGCGCGTTGTAGCTGATGCCGCTGCGCAGACATCGGCGGCGATGTTCGAAGACGGCAGCGCGGCGGTCGACGTCGGCATGCCACTGGGGCGAGCCATCGGCATCGAGGCCGGCGAAGAACTCGTACGCGTCGCGCGCGGCGATACGATCGCGCGGGACGCGCATGAGGATCATGCGGTCGGCGGGGATGTAGGCGCTGGGGTGGTCGTGCGAGTAGACGTAGACGTAGTGGTCGCGCGCACCAGCGTAGTTGCGGCCGAAGTTCAGAAAAGTGCAGTAGCCGAACCGGGTGAATCGCCAGTCGGCCCACGCCCAGGTTCGACCGTGGTCGGATGACCAGCCGAGGTGGGTTTCGCGCCCGGCGCGGTCGGCGTTGCGGACGAGCATGTAGAGCAGGCCATCGACCATGAGCATGCCGCAGGCTTTGCGGCCGGAAGCGCCGTCACCGGAATCTTCGCCGCTGGGCGAGTGGATGTTTTCGCACTGGATGTCGGGCGGATTGCCGAGGACTTTGCCGACGCCCATGGATCGCTTCGTCTCGTATCGCGGCTGGAAGCCCCAGCCGTCGCCGAAGGCGGTGTAGATTGCGTCGTCGTCGGCCCAGGTCATCGGCCAGGTGTCGCAGTGGTAACCGTCGCGGACGATTGATTCGGGCGGCGCCCAGTCAATGCCATGGATGACGGGACTGGGCGGAACGGGCGGCAAAACGGCGCTGATGAGCGGTTCGAAGATGCAGCGATTGACGGCGGCCCAGTAGGGCTCGCCGAGTGGACCGCCCTGGCGGACGAGAATCAGATCGAGCGTGGGCGCCACAAGCAGGATCTGGTGCTCGGCGCCGGCGGCGATGATGACGTCGCGGGACAGCATCGGCAGCTCGCCATCGGCGTTGGTCCACCAGCCGCAGGCGGGCGTCGGTGTGGGGTTGCCGTCGGATCGGTCAGGCACGGCAGTCTTGGCGAAGTCGGTGACGGTGTTGAAGGCGGATTCGTCGACGATGCGCTGGCCGTTCCAGTCGCCGCGGCGGAGCATCAACCGGCCGACGGCGGCCATGGCGCGTGCGGTGTAGTTGCCGCCGCCCCAGCCGGCAACGAGGGGCAAACGGTCGACATTGTAGGTTTTGTCGTAGCCGACGGACCAATCGTCGTCAGGCACGCCGATCGGGCGCATGAGTCGGTCGCGCAGGAGCGTGCGGATGTCGGGATGCGGTGAGCCCTTCAACGCGGCGGTGACGGCGTAGCCGAGCATGGCGATGCCGGTGTTGCTGTAGGCGTAGGCCGAGCCGGGCTCGAAGATTACCGGAGCGTCATCGCGTGAAAGGGTGAACGGGTCAGGCTCGCGACGCCAGAAGGCTCCTTTCCAGCCGGGCAGTTGGTCGTGGGGAAGGCCGTCCTGCTCGGCGTCGGCGAGGCCGCTGGAGTGCGTGGCGAGTTGGCGGATGGTGATCTTGCTCTTGAGCGGATCGCCGCGCCAGGCGGGGATGTAGTCGGCGGCGAGGTTGTCGAGTGCGATGCGGCCGTCGGCCAGAGCGAACATGAGAGCACAGCCGCCAACGAGACCCTTGGCGGCGGAGGCGGTGTAGTGCTTCGCGTGTGGGCCGTGGTCGGGCGCGTACCACTCGGTGACGATTGTGTCATGGCGGATGATCAGTAGCGCCTTGGTGCCGTGGCGTGCGAGGGTGTCGCGCAGCTCACTCAGGCGGTGCTCGGAGAGATGCTGGGCATGGGGTGATGATTGCGTCCAGGCGAACGGTTCGGTCATGACCGGTTCCCGCGTGTCGGGGTGTCGGGGTGATTTTATTGACCTTTGAAACACTAATGTAACAAATCATATTTCCAGTTTGGCCTGATGGAAGAACGAGCGCAACAACTCGGGGCGCTCGCCGGTCTGGTCGAAGGAGCATTCCAGCTCCAATTCCAGGTCCAGCACGTCGTCCGGGATGTAGTTGGCCAAGTCATCATGCTTCGTGTGAGCCCACAGTTTGTCCACCGGGTTGAGGTCTGGGGCGTACGGCGGCAAGTACTCGATCCAGAACCGCCGGTCGCCGAACAGAGCCCGGGCCGCCTTTCGGTGCGCGGCCCATCGGTCCATGACCACGATCAACTTCCGACCCAGCGACCGCTGCACATTTCGCAGAAACGCCTCGACTTCCTCGGCCGTGACGTTCCACTGGTACACCACGAAGTAAAGCCCGATACGGCGGTTTCGGGCCGCCAGGCTCAACGCCCCGATCACGCTCAGCCGGTCGCGCCGGTCCCAGGAATACATCATGGGCGGACAGCCTTTCGGGCTCCAGCTTCGTCGCACCACCGGCTGGAGCATCAGGCCCGTCTCATCCAGGAACACGATGTTTCGGCCCGTCTTTCGGGCGTTTTTTTATCCGCGGCCAATCCCGCTGACGCCATCGCCGG
>Ga0214473_10010522_pt1 | contig 10879 bp, 8 predicted proteins | sample RVTome_7_FD_203509 | JGI IMG/M metagenome (GOLD analysis project Ga0214473, IMG submission 203509) | Soil microbial communities from uranium-contaminated site in the Upper Colorado River Basin, Wyoming, United States - RVT98D197 | ecosystem: Environmental > Terrestrial > Soil > Contaminated >... | reverse complement strand
GCTACAAGCTCGTAGAACGTCAAGACCACGGCTGCCAATAGAAGCGTGATCGAGACCCAACGAAGTAGATTGGGGCCGCCTCTGCCCACGTGACCTCCAAGGGGCCGAGTATATCACGCACGCCTCTGAAGCCTCACTCTCCCTCTTGAGCGGTGTTGCGGGAACACAACAAGACGGGGGTCGACTCCGCCGATCGACAGTTCAAAGGCCTTTGAGCTGCGCTTCGAGCTTCCGCTTCGACTCAATCAGGGCGTCGAGACGTGACCTTTCCTTCTGGACGACATCCGCCGGCGCACGTGTGGAAAACGGCCCTTCGAGCAGGGACTGGAGGCGGGAAACCTGTCCCTCCACCTCGGCAAGCTCCTTGCTCAGACGCGCCCGCTCGGCACCGACATCGAACATCCCGGCCAGCGGAAGGTACATTTCCATCCCTCCGACGACGAGTGGTACGGCGTCAGCCGGGGGAGAGTCAAGAGCAGTCTCAATCCGGGTCGTCGCCGGATCGAGACGTGCGAGGGAAGCCACCCACTGGAATTCGGTCTCCAACAGCTCTCGCCTCCGCCCCGCAACGATCACCGCGGCGATCTGGCGCGACGGTTCGACCGAGCGCTCGGAACGGATGTTGCGGATCGACCGCACTATCTCCATCAGCAGCCCGAAGTCCTGCTGCGCCACGGCCTCCTGACTGGCGATGGGCCCGGGGTCGGGCCAGCGGGCGACGATCAAGGCCTCCTCCCAGCCACCTTCCGGCGCATAGCCTCCCGGGACAGCCAGGCAGGCCGCCTTGAGGTGACCCCAGAGCTCTTCCGTCACGAACGGCGTGTACGGGTGAAGCAGCCGGAGCGATTGGTCGAGGACCATAGCCATAGTCGTCGCGGTGTGCCGTGCCCGACCTGCGCCTCCCGCCAGCTGAAGCTTGGCGATCTCCAGGTACCAGTCGGCGAACTCTCCCCAGAAGAAGTCGTAGATCAGGCGACCGGCCTCCCCATACTGGTGGCCGGAGAAGAGGCGCTCCACGTCGCGGCGTACGCCGCCCAGGCGCGCCCGGATCCATTGGTCGGCGAGCGTGGGGGAGGCGACGCTATCTTGATCACCCGACGCGCGTGATATCGCACTGAGCACCAGTCGGCCTGCGTTCCACAGTTTGTTGGCGAAGTTCCGGTTGGCTTCTACGCGCTGCAGGCTCACGTTGAGATCGCTCCCCGGCGTCGAGCCGGTCAGCAAGGTGAAGCGCAAGGCGTCTGTCCCGAACTCATCCATGACATCCAATGGGTCAATAAAGTTCCCCAGAGTCTTGCTCATCTTCCGGCCGAATTCGTCGCGGATCAGCCCATGTAGATAGATCGTATGGAATGGCGCTCGGCCGGTGAACTCGAGCCCCATGATGATCATACGCGCTACCCAGAAGAACAGGATGTCATACCCGGTCTCCATCATGGACGTCGGATAGAACCTCTTCAGATCGGGCGTCTCATCCGGCCAGCCTAGCGTGGAGAAAGGCCACAGCCCTGACGAGAACCAGGTGTCCAGCACATCCGGGTCCTGCTCGATCTCCGTCGACCCGCAATGCCGGCAGCGGTCGGGATCCTCCCGGGCTACCGTGATCTCGCCGCAGGCACGGCAGTGCCATGCGGGAATGCGGTGCCCCCACCACAACTGGCGTGAGATGCACCAGTCGCGAATGTTATCCAGCCAATTGAAGTAGACCTTGGTGAAGCGCTCAGGAACGATCTTGATGTCTCCACGCCTTACCGCCTCCATCGCCGGCTCCGCCAGTGGCTTCATTCGGACGAACCACTGGGTCGAAATCATTGGTTCGACGATCTCACCCCCGCGCTGGCTTCGGGGAACCTGTGTCGTGTAAGTCTCAGTCTTGATCGTAAGGCCGGCGGCCTTCATGTCGGACCACATCCGTTCGCGGCACACGAATCGGTCGAGCCCGGCATACGGGCCGGCATGTTCGTTCATCGTCGCGTCCGGATTGAGGACATTGATGATGTCCAGGCCGTGCCTCTTTCCGATCTCGTAGTCGGCGGCGTCGTGACCGGGTGTGATCTTGAGGGCCCCGGTGGCGAACTCGCGATCAACGTAGCTGTCTTCGATCACCGGAATCTGTCTCTTCAATATCGGGACGAGGCACGTCTTTCCAAGAAGATGTTTGTAGCGGTCGTCCTCCGGATGGATTGCGACGGCAGTGTCTGCCAGGATGGTCTCCGGGCGCGTGGTTGCCACAGGGATGCTCTCATCCGAGCCTTCAATCGGGTACTTGAAGTAGTACAGGGTGCCTTGCTCCTCGCTATACTCGACTTCTAGATCGCTGACGGCAGTCCTCAATCCCGGTGACCAGTTGATCAAGTAGGTGCCACGATAGACCAGACCCTTCTCGTAAAGACGGACGAAGGCTTCACGGACAGCCTTCGAGAGCCCCTCGTCGAGGGTGAAGCGCTCGCGCCCCCAGTCGCAGGATGCCCCCAGCCTTCGAAGCTGCTTGGTGATAATTCCACCGAACTTGCGCTTCCACTCCCAGGTCCGTTCGACAAAGGCCTCGCGCCCGAGCTCCTCGCGTGTGACCTCCTCCGTTCGGAGCAGATCGCGCTCCACCTGGAGTTGGGTGGCAATCCCGGCGTGATCCGTGCCAGGCACCCACAGCGAGGGGATACCCTTCATCCGGTGATAGCGGACCATCAAGTCTTCCATGGCGACAAACATCGCATGACCGAGATGGAGCTCGCCGGTTACGTTCGGAGGCGGCATGGAGATCACAAACGGGACTTGCGAATCATCATCACTCGGACGGAAGTGTCCGGCTTGCTCCCACGACAGATAGAGCCTCTCCTCGACGTCCTTGAAGGAGTAAGCCTTCGGCAAGCTGAACTCGGCCATTGTCTCTCCTTGACGCCGCGATCCGGCCATCACCGGCCTGCGCTCGATGATGCCGACGCCGGACCGCCGGCAGTCACTGGCAGTCGTGAATGGAAAACCCCCTCCGTCCTCGAGGACGAAGGGGGAAGGCCTCCGCGGTACCACCTCGCTTCACCGGCCTCAGATTGGACCGGTGCGCTCGCCGTCCCCGCCATCACGGGGACCTCGCTTTATCGGGCTCACCCGCGCCGCTCTACTCCCCTTCGTCGGCCCGATTCGACCGATGATGGATTTCTGCGGCGGACGCCCGGGCGACATTCGACAGCCTGCGCTGAGGGGGCTCTCAGCCGACGGCCTCACCTTCTCTGCCAGCGACGTGACCGCCTACTCCTCCCGGAATATCACTATTCTGTTGTTGCGTCATTATAGCAGAGCCGGAATGGCACGGTCAATCGGACGATTCCGGCGGGTCGGGCCTTCGACCTCTTTGCCTTCCCCGACGGAGTGACATTCGATTCGACAGGGTAATAGGGAGATGACTTAGAAGAGAGGCCGACAGACTAGCCTTGCGGCTTCGGAAGGCGCCCCGTCCAGTCCCCCGGGAAGAGCTCCATTGCCCGCTTGGCGGCTTTGACGATGTGGGGATCTCGATCGAACTGGCGACCACGCATGGCATATTGGGCGTCCGGGGTGTGCCATTCGACAAGACGCAAGAGGGCGACCATCCTTGACCGGGCATTATCGTCTTCGACTGATTCGCCTCCTCGTGCCACAAACCCCGTCCGTGGATTCTCAAGGACTTCGACCAGAACCGGAATTGCCGCCATGTGTTTGATTTTGGCTAGTCTCTGGACTGCCACGTGGGAAGAATCGAGATCGGCAAGACGCATACAACGGAACCTCAAGAGCTGGACGGCGGTCAGGGCTGCGATCTCACGCACGAGCCCATCAGGATCATCCATGGCCGCCTCGATCTCCTCGAGGGCGGCATCGTCCTGGGCGATGCCTTGCCGATTTGCGAACTCGGACGCCGCCCGCATACGCGTGGCCGGATCGCCTGTCCTTAAGTCGTATTCCGTCCGTGCACGCTCTATCAGGCGACCGGCGGGAGTAGTGATTCTCCTGGCGGATTGCTGGTCGGCCAGCGCCTCCAGCTCATCCTGCGGCGCGTCTATCAGGTACAGGGCATGCTTGGCCGCTGCCTGAACCTGGTCATCGTCGATCACGGTGAGTTCCTCCAGATAGGCCCTCAACGCGCCCGACCCGCGCTGCTGAATGACATTCCGCGCCCGCTCGCGCCAGATATTGACCTCATTCGCGATGGCCATCTGGCGATCCCGGACCCCTTGCTGACGTTCGCGCAGGGCCGGTCGCTCTCCCTCGACCGCCTCGAGGAGCTTGCGCCCTACCTCTTCGAGCTCTTCGCTCAGATCGACGAACTCGTGCTGGATCCTGTCTGCCTTTCGGTTGAGGGCATCCTGGAGTTGGCGGAGTCCAAGGCCGATCACAGCGCTTGATTCTCCTTGAGCCGGTAAATGGAGTGAGGTCGTCGGGGCGGCGAGTGCGGTTGCCGGACAGACAACTTCGTCACACCTGATCCCATCGACAGCGATCTGCCGGAGTCAACGGCATGCCCTTCCCCACTCATGTTCGAACGCAGCCCGTTCCCCAACGGACCGGTCGGCGGCCGGCATCTGGGTGTGTTTGCCCGACGTTATCCGAATCGGACGAGCACGGGGGCCAGTATAGTGAAGGTTGCCTCCTTCGTCAATCGGCCCTCTGCAATACGGCGCGTCCGAATCGAAGAAGATGCAGGGCTCCCAACAACGACCGTCATCCCAGGCTCAGCCGAGGCGATATCATGCTGGACATGGTAGACCCGATTGGTTCAGGTCCGCGCGCACCCAATGCACCGGCAAGGTGAACCTCGCCGGTGCCTGGGACAACTCCCCGGCGCGGAACCGGTATGCTGAAGGTGAGATGGGGGGATGGACCGAGGTGTCTAGGACATGTAAACCACGCCCAGAAGCCCTCCCTGGCGGCTCTTCCCGCAGCGCCCCGCTTACGAGAGCGGCCCCCGACAACCGATTCTCACCAGGGCCCGGGGCAGTGTGATACACTGACCCACGTTAACAGCAAGAAGCAGTGGGGTGTCGGGGCGAGTGGGAGGCAAGCGTGGCTGACCTCAAGGCGTTGCACGGGCTTGGCCAGGCAATGTGGATCGACTACATCCGGCGTTCCTTCATGACCAGCGGGCAGCTCGACCAGTGGATCAATCGCGGCGTCCGCGGCATGACATCCAACCCGACCATCTTCGACAAGGCAATCGCCGCCAGCGAGGATTACGATGCCTCCCTGCGAAGGCAGGTAGAGGCCGGGATTACGCTCACGGCGAGGTACGAAGACCTGGCACTTGAAGATATCCGGCTGGCAGCCGATAGCCTGCGCCCGGTCTATGAGGCATCGGATGGGGCGGACGGGTACGTCAGTCTGGAAGTCAGGCCGGAGTTGTCCAACGACACACAGGGCACGCTGGCCGAGGCGCGCCGCCTGTTCGCCACGTTGGCCCGACCCAATGTGCTGATCAAGGTCCCGGCCACGCCTGAAGGAATCCCTGCAGTCGAGAAACTGATCGGCGAGGGGATCAACATCAACATTACCCTCATGTTTTCCCTCTCCCACTACCGCGACGTCTCGGAGGCCTATCTCTCTGGGCTGGAAGCCCGCGCCGCGGCCGGGATGGATCTGAGGCATGTGGCCTCCGTCGCTTCGTTCTTCGTCAGCCGAGTCGACTCTGCAGTCGACAAGCGACTCGAGCGGATCGGCGAGGGCGAACTCCAGGGCAAGATCGCCGTCGCCAATTCCAAACTTGCCTATGAGCTCTTCCAGCGGACGTTCAGCGGTCCACGCTGGGATCGTCTGGAGAGCCTCGGAGCGATGAAGCAGCGAGTGCTGTGGGCCAGCACAAGCACCAAGAACCCCGCTTACCCTGACACACTCTACGTCGACAACCTCATCGGCCCGGACACGATCAACACCGCCCCTCTAGAAACGATCGAGGCCTTTCTCGACCACGGTCGCCTGGAGAAGACGATTGATGACGGCCTGGCGGATGCACATCGGCAGATCGGACGACTGGGCGAGATCGGCGTCGACCTGGACGAGATCACCCAGCAACTGCAGATCGATGGAGTGAAGGCTTTCGCGGCCTCATTCGATAGCCTGCTCTCGAGCATCGAGAAGAAGCAGCGCGCGCTCGCCAGCCCTCAGACCGCATGACGCGTCGAAGAGTACCGGGAGTCAGGGTGCAGCCTGAGGGATGTCGACCATCCCAAGGGCGAGACGATTGCGTTCATCTGGTGCGGTAGACCGGGGTTCCATCGATCACAATCCGTGCTTTCATTTGGGGCGCGGCTGGCCGCCAACCAATATTGGCCGGGATTACGGCGGTTGTTCCCACCCGGGCCCGAGGGCAACACCCGCGGTCCCATCACCTGACGATTGACTCTCTTCATTGACCCGCACACGCAATCGGTTGGCCGGACGTCGGGCACGCGCGTTTCACAATCGTTGAAGGAGAACACCATGCAGATACGGAAGGCACGGGCCGTGTGGGATGGAGGTTTGAAAGAAGGCAGCGGTCGGATGTCGTTCGGCGACGGCCTGTTCGAGGGGAAGTACACCTGGGCTTCCAGGTTTGAAGAAGCCGATGGCACAAACCCCGAGGAACTGATCGCCGCCGCCAACGCGGGGTGTTTCACGATGGCCCTCTCATCCCGTCTGGGCAAAGCCGGCTACACCTCCAAACACATCCAGACGACCGCCGAGCTTTCGTTGGACACTGTCGAGGGCGAGCGCACGATCACCCGAATCGTCCTGAACACCGAAGCGGAGGTCCCGGGAATCGATGAGTCGACCTTCCTCGATCTGGCGGAGATTGCCAAGAAGACCTGCCCGGTGTCTCGAGCGCTGGGGGGAGTCGAGATCATCCTCCAGGCGCGGCTGCTCCGCTAGCTACCACGCTCCTCGACATCCCTACAACGAGGATCCGGCGGGCACACCATGCTGCGCTGCTATTCGGCGTCGAGTTCCCTGGTGACATCGCCATGATCGTTCGCCATTTGATGCGACTGCAAGCTGTGTAACGAGCGGGCGTGACTGGAGGGATGATCCGCCCAGCTCGGATTGAAGCGCGTATCGCAACCTCCCGCATTCCTGTATAATGCCCGACGTGACCCAATCCGGAGAGCGGATCATCTCATCCGATATACGCTCGGAAGATTCGAACGACTACAACCTGCGCCCACGCCTGCTGAAGGAAATGATCGGCCAGGATCGAGTGAAAGAGAATCTGGCCATCCTTATCCAGGCCGCCAAGGCGCGCGGCGAGGCCCTCGACCACGTCTTGCTTCACGGACCACCGGGTCTGGGCAAGACGACCCTTGCTCACATTCTGGCGCATGAGATGGGCGTCAATCTCCGAATTACCTCCGGCCCGGCGGTCGAGCGGGCGGGGGATCTGGCGGCCATCCTGACCAACCTCGATCGGGGTGACATTCTCTTCATCGATGAGATCCATCGGCTGGGCCGGGCCGTCGAGGAGATTCTGTACCCAGCGATGGAAGACTTCGCCCTCGATTTGACGATCGGTAAGGGGCCCACCGCCCGTTCCATTCGGTTGTCCCTTCCCCGTTTCACGGTCGTCGGGGCCACAACCCGACTGGCTCTGCTCACTGCGCCGCTCCGGGCACGTTTTGGCGCGGTACACCGGCTCGATTTTTACGAGCCCCAGGCTATGGAATTGATCGTTGAGCGAGCCGGAAGCATGCTGGATATAGGGATCGACGCCCAGGGGATCGGCGAGATCGCCTGCCGGGCGCGGGGCACCCCACGCGTCGCCTTACGCCTTTTACGGCGCGTTCGCGATTTCGCCGAGGTTCGGGCCGACGGACGTATCACCCGCCCCGTCGCCGCGGAGGCGCTGGCCTTGCTCGATGTGGACCAGCTTGGCCTGGACGACTCCGACCGGCGGGTACTGCAAACGATTATCTCCAAATTCGATGGCGGCCCGGTGGGGCTTCAGACAATCGCAGCCGCAATGAGCGAGGAGCCCGACACAATTATGGATGTGGTCGAACCCTACCTTCTTCAATTGGGCTTCATCGATCGCACACCCCAGGGAAGGACGGCGACCCGCCTGGCGTATGAACACCTCGGTCTTCAGCCTCCCAACGCCCCTCAAGCTCGCTTGCCCGAGCTCTAGATCATGCCCGATCTCCCCTCGATTGGACGCTGGCTGATCGTCGGCGGGCTGGGGCTCGCCGCAGTCGGCGGGCTGATCGTGCTGGCCGGCCGGGCCGGAATCCAGCTGGGCCAGCTGCCGGGGGACATCCGAATTCAGACCGGCAGCGTCACCTGTCTTTTCCCGATCGCCACGACTATCGTCCTCAGCATCATCCTTACGGTCGTGCTGAACATCATCCTGAGACTCTTGAGCAAATAAAGTCGTGCGGACGGACGACTTCGACTACCGCCTGCCTGAGGCCTTCATCGCTCAGCGGCCTGTCGAACCGCGGGACGCCTCGCGGCTCATGGTGATGGACCGCGCGGACGGAAGTCTCACCCATTTCTCTTTCCATGAGCTCCCCCGATTTCTGGCCCAGGGGGATGCCCTGGTACTTAACGAGACGCGGGTCATTCCGGGACGGCTTGCCGCGATCAAGATCCCCTACGGGGGAAAGGCCGAGATCCTCCTCTTGAAACGATTGGAGGCGCAGACATGGGAGGCCCTTGTCGGGGGGAGAGGCTTGAAGACCGGTAGCCGGCTGTCCATATTGCACGGTCCTGAAGCCGAGATCGTCGCCGAGTTGAGCGGTGCCCGGCGGGTGGTTCGCTTCGCCCAGCCCATCTCCGAAGAATTGGGCCGGATCGGGCAAGTGCCCCTACCCCCTTACATACACGTACCGCTGAAGGATCCGGAGGAGTACCAGACGGTCTACGCCGCCCGGCCCGGGTCGGCGGCCGCTCCCACGGCCGGACTGCATTTCACCGGGGCGCTCTTGGAGCGGATCATGATGATGGGTGTCGACATCGTCAAGGTCGTACTCCACGTCGGCCTGGACACATTTCAGCCGGTGACCGAAGACGACCCGCGGGGTCATCTCATCCACAGTGAGTGGTGTCGGGTGAGCCCGGAAGCGGCCGAGGCCGTCAACCGGGCCAGAGCTGCCGGCCGCCGGGTGATCGCAGTCGGCACGACGACCACCCGCACTTTGGAGACGGCCGGGCTGAAAGCGCCGGCGGGCCAGACCGTCACGTCATTCGAGGGTGCCTCGGAGCTGTACATCTTGCCCGGCTTCCGCTTCAAGGTGGTCGACGCGCTGATCACCAACTTCCACCTCCCTCGGTCTACGCTCCTGATGATGGTCAGCGCCTTCGCCGGCCGCGATCGGATCCTGGCCGCCTATGAGACGGCCAAGCAGCTGGGGTACAGGTTCTACTCCTTCGGCGACGCGATGCTGATCCTCTAGGGAACCTCCCCGCCCTCAAGCCGCCTTGTGCCAGCGTCATCACGTGGAGTCGTCGGCCCTGGCGGGGCTTCGCGCAGCACCCCGGAAGGGACGGAATGACACAAGGAGTGAGGGCGCTGACCGGTCGAGCACCCGCCCAACCTTGTCATTCCTCGAGGCGTGACTCTCTTCGATCGCCGCGGACGCGAAGGCTCCTGAGCCCGCAAGTCGCTTTGCGCCCGGGTCCTCATGAGGATTCCCCGCCCCCAGCAGGGCTTCGCGCAGCACCGTTCGTCCTCCCGAAGGACACACCTGCCCAGAACCGCAGGCCGTCTCGCCCCGACGGGCCGGGGCTCGCGGCCCGGACGGGGTGCTGGGTCGGGACGATGAGCATGATCGTTCATCCAGCTTGACTGGACTGGATCCCGGAAGGGACGGAATGACAGATTTGTTGGGCGCCGCCCCACTCGAGCACCCGCCCAACCTTGTCATTCCGAGCAAGCCCTGCAGGGGCATGCGAGGAATCCTCGAGGCGTGACTCTCTTCGATCGCCGCGGACGCGATGCCTCCTGAGCCCGACCGACACTTTGCGATCGGGTCATCATGAGGATTCCTCGCCCCTAGCGGGGCTTCGCGCAGCACCGTTCGTCCTCCCGAAGGACACACCTGCCCAGAACCGTAGGCCGTCTCGCCCCGACGGGCCGGGGCTCGCGGCCCGAACGGGTTTCTGGGTCGGGACGATGAGCTTGATCGTTCATCCAGCTTGACTGGACTGGATCCCGGAATGGACGGAATGACACAAGGAGTGAGGGCGCCGCCCCACTCGAGCACCCGCCCAACCTTGTCATTCCGAGCAAGCCCCGCAGGGGCATGCGAGGAATCCTCGAAGCGCGGCTCCCTTCGCTTGGCTCGAACGCGATGGCTTCTGAGCCCGCAAGTCGCCTTGCGCCCGCATCATCATGAGGATTCCTCGCCCGGGGATGCCGGGCTCGGAATGACACTCGTGGTGGGGATTCGACATCTGGGCACCTCTTGCGCGATACTGGCAACGGGTGGCCAGCAAGAAGCGGCACTTTGTCTATATCTTGTCAAGTGACTATGGCGTGCTCTACACCGGGGTCACGAATGATCTCTCGCGCCGACTACAAGAGCACCGTAACGATTCCGGCGGATTCACCGCTCGTTACCGAGTCAAGCGCCTCGTGTACTGGGAAGAGACGGAGAATATCCGTGCTGCCATTGTGAGGGAGAAGCAGAACAACGCGTGGAGGAGATCCAAGAAGCTGGAGCTCATTCGAACGACGAACCCTTCATTCCGCGACCTTGGCTAAGATGAGCCTGGTTGATACCGGCTACGCTGAACAGCAGACGGCTAGCAGGCACGCGAGGTCTTGCCCAACTTTGTCATTCCTCGAATCGTATCAGTGTTCGATCGTCGCGGAACGCAAGCCACCTGAGCCCGATCATCGCGTTGCGCTCGGGTCATCATGAGGATTCCTCGCCCGGCA
>Ga0214473_10010521_pt1 | contig 10879 bp, 10 predicted proteins | sample RVTome_7_FD_203509 | JGI IMG/M metagenome (GOLD analysis project Ga0214473, IMG submission 203509) | Soil microbial communities from uranium-contaminated site in the Upper Colorado River Basin, Wyoming, United States - RVT98D197 | ecosystem: Environmental > Terrestrial > Soil > Contaminated >... | reverse complement strand
GATGGTCACCGTCACCATCACCGTGGCGGCGCTGACCGTGGCGACGGTGGCCGGCGTGGCCATCGCCATCCTCTTCGCCCAGTCCAAGTGGATCGAGCTGAGCTTCTTCCCCTATGCCGTGATCCTCCAGGTGACGCCCATCGTCGCCATCGCCCCCCTCATCATCATCTGGGTGAAGAACATCCAGCTCTCCCTGCTGATCTGCGCCTGGATCGTCGCCTTCTTCCCGATCATTTCCAACACGACCCTCGGACTCAACAGCACCGACCACAACCTGCTGAGCCTCTTCGAGCTCTACGGCGCCTCCCGCCGCCAGGTCTTCTGGTACCTGCGGCTGCCCAGCGCCCTCCCCTACTTCCTGGGCGGGCTCCGCATCAGCGGCGGCCTCGCCCTTATCGGCGCCATCGTGGCCGAGTTCGTCGCGGGGACCGGCGGGATCCAGTCGGGCCTGGCCTACCGCATCCTGGAGTCCGGCTACACGCTCCAGATCCCCCGCATGTTCGCGGCCCTCTTGATGGTCACAGGGACGGGGATCCTCATCTTTGTGGTGCTGACCGTCGTCACGCACCTGGCGCTGCGCCGGTGGCACGAGAGCGCCGTCCGTCGCGAGGGGTGAGGAACCCCGCGCAGAAGGAGAAACCGGGTGGAGCTCGGCGTGCAGCTCTTTCCCAAGGCCCCAATTCGAACGCTGGTCGCCCTGGCCCGCAGGGCAGAGGACCTCGGATACCGCGCGGCCTGGGTGGCCGACGAAGGCTTCTCGCAGGATGTCTACGTGACGCTCACGGCCATCGCCGCAGAGACCCGGACGCTCCGGATGGGACCCGGGATCACGAACCCCTACACGCGCCATCCTGTCGTCACCGCTACGGCCATGGCCACCCTCGACGCCTACTCCGGCGGTCGGGCCTACCTCGGGCTGGGGGCCGGCGGGATGTTGACGCTGAACGCCATGAACCTCCCGCGCCCGAGCCCGGTGACCTGGTGCCGCGAGACCATGCAGATCTGCCGCAGCCTATGGACGAACGAGCCGGTCGCCCACGAGGGGCGCGCGATCCGGTTGCGCGGTGCGCGCCTCCACGTCCCGGCCCGACCCATCGACATCTGGGTCGGGGGCCGGGGCGAAAAGATGCTGCGCCTCGCTGGCGAGCTGGCCGACGGCGTGCTCCTGAACGGCATCCCCCACTTCGACATGGACCGCGTCCTGGGCCTCATCCGCCAGGGCGCGGCGCCGGCGGGCCGCCGGGTGCGCCTGGCCTATGGCACGTACCTGGTCCCCGACCGCGCCACGCTGGACGCCGTCCGCCCCTTCTTCACGTTCCGCCTGGTGGACTCGCCCCCCGAGGTGCGGAAGGCTCTGGGCGTGAGCGACAACCTGGTGGCCACGCTGCGCGCCGAGATCGCGGCCAAGGGGTTCGAGGCCGCCGCCCGCCACGTTTCCGACACGGTCCTGGAGCAATTCGTCCTGATGGGCGACCGGAAGGCCATGGCCCGCCGCCTCGGCGAGATGGTCGCCCGTCACGGCTTCGACCAGCTCGCCCTCCTGCTCCCCCGCCTGGATACGGCTGAACACGCCCTAGCCTACGCCGCCGAGATCCTGCGGAGCCTGTAGGCAGGCTCGGCTCTCCGGTGCATTCACCGGCGCATTCTTGGGCTTGCCGATCGGGCCGCCCTTCATATATGCTTCTCGCCGTTTTCAGCCAAGACCCAAGGGGGCACTTTCGCTCAGGAGGAACCGTGATCGCGCGCGACAAGCTCATGGCGGAGGCGAGGCGCCTCCAGGGAAAGACCGCGAAGTTCCTGGCCGACATCGTCGCCTGCCCCAGCCACAGCGGCACCGAGAAGCAGGTGGCCGATCGCATCCGCAAAGAGATGAAGGCCATCGGCTTCGACGAGGCGTTCGTCGACAAGCTGGGCAACGTCATCGGCCGCATCGGCAAGGGCCGGAAGGTGATCCTCTACGACTCCCACATCGACACCGTGGGGGTGGGGGACCCGGCGGCCTGGAAGGGCAGGGATCCCTTCAAGCTCCGCAGCCAGGGCGGCTATCTCTGGGGCCGCGGCGCGTGCGACAACAAGGGCTCCATGGCCTGCATGGTCCACGGCGGGGCGCTGCTGAAGAAGCTCGGCCTCCTGGGGGATTTCACCCTCTACGTCACCGGCAGCACCTTCGAGGAAGACTGCGACGGCCTGGGCCAGGAATTCCTCATCAAGAAATCCATCCGGAAGCCGCACCTGGTGTGCCTGGGCGAGCCGACGGACCTGAATGTCTATCGGGGTCACCGGGGCCGGATGGAAATCGCCGTGCACATAACGGGGCGGTCCTGCCACGCCTCGGCCCCGGAGCGCGGCGACAATCCCATCTACAAGATGACGAATCTGATCCAGGAGGTCGAGGAGCTGAACCGCCGGCTGAAGGACGACCCGTTCCTGGGCAAGGGCACGGTTGCCGTGACCAAGATCGAGTGTCAGACGCCCTCCCTGAACGCCGTGCCCGACTCGTGCAGCATCTACCTGGACCGGCGCCTCACGGCCGGCGAGACGAAACAATCGGCCCTGGCCGAGATCCAGGCCCTCCCCTCGGCCCGCAGGGCCGGCGTGGAGATCCTGCCCTACGAGGCGACGGGCTACACCGGCCTGAAGGTGAAGTCCGAGAAGTATTTTCCCACGTGGGTGCTCCCGGAGGACCATCCGGGGGTCCGCGGCGCCGTCGAGGCCGCGGCGGCCGTCCGCGGCTCGGCCCCCCGCATCGGCCGGTGGACATTCAGCACCAACGGCGTGGCCAGCATGGGCCGCCTCGGCATCCCCACCATCGGCTTCGGCGCCGGCAACGAGGTCGACACCCATTCGGCCACGGAACGCATCGCGCTCTCGCACCTCCCCCCCGCCGTCGCGTTCTACGCCCTCTTCCCGTCCATCGTCGCGCCGCTCCTCTAGCCGCAGTTCGCGGTTCGCTGTTCACGGTTCGCAGTTAGAAAGGGAAGGGAGGCGGGCATGGCGACGTTCACACATTTCGAAGAGATCGATGCCTGGCAGAAGGCCTATGACCTGGCAAATGCGGTGTACGATTGTTCCGATGCCGGATCCTTCGCCCGTGACTTTTCCCTTCGGGATCAGGTTCGGAGAGCGGCGGTATCCGTCATGGCCAATATCGCGGAAGGTTTTGAGCGAGGGGGAAATGCTGAGTTCGTGCAGTTCCTTGCGACGGCTCGCGGCTCTGCGGCGGAGGTTGAATCACACTTCTATTTGGCGGTGCGCCGCGAGTACGTCACCCGTGAACAGTTCGAGCAGGTGAAGTCCATGGCAATGCTTACCAGGCGCCTCATCGCCGGCCTGATCGCCTACCTCCGGAGGTCCGGCATGAAGGGAGTGAAGTACAAGCCCGCCACCGTCCGGGAGACCCAGCCGGAATACCGAACGAAGAAGAGGCGGCGAGTCCGGGTCCGACCGCGAACCGCGAACCGCGAACCGCGAACGAGGGCATAGCATGCAGACCAACCTGAAAGGCCGCGACTACATCTCGACGCAGGACTGGACCGTGGAAGAGCTGGAAACGGCGCTCCAGGTGTCGTGGGACCTGAAGCGGCGCTTCGCGCTGGGGGAGCCGCACCGGCTGCTGCCGGACAAGACGTTCTTCATGATGTTCTTCGACAAGTCCACCCGCACCCGGAACTCCTTCGAGGCGGGGATGACGCAGCTCGGGGGGCACGCCCATTACCTCACCGAGGAGGCCATGCAGGTGAGCCACGGCGAGAGCCCCAAGGACACGGGGATCATCCTCTCGCGCTACGGCCACGGCATCGGGATCCGCCACGACCTGTTCCCGGGCGAGGGGAACACGTACATGCGCGAGGTGGCCCGGTGGGCCTCGGCGCCCGTCATCAACATGCAGTGCGACGTGGACCACCCCTGCCAGACCCTGACCGACCTGATGACCATCCGCGAGAAGTTCGGGCACAACCTGCGGGGGCGGAAGATCGCCGTGGCCTGGGCCTACGCGCCAAGCTACGCCAAGCCCATGTCCGTTCCCCAGGGCCTGATCCTGCTCATGACCCGCTTCGGCATGGATGTGACACTGGCCCACCCTCCGGAATACACCCTGATGCGGGACGTCGTCCGGCAGGCGGAGGAGAACGCCCGGACCGCCGGCGTGAAGTTCGAGGTCGTCCACGATATGGACGCCGCCTTCGCCGACGCCGACGTGGTGTACCCCAAGAGCTGGGGCATCGAGGCCCTCTTCAAGAAGCCCCAGGAGTCGCTGGAGATTTCGAAGAAATACACGTCCTGGATCTGCGACGCCCGACGGATGCGCCTGGCCAAGAAGGATGCCATCTACATGCACTGCCTCCCCGCCGACCGGGGCAACGAGGTAACGGACGACGTCATCGACGGCCCCCAGTCCGTCGTCTTCGACGAGGCCGAGAATCGCCTCCACACCGCCAAGGCCTTGCTCGCCCTCACCATGGGCGGCCGCGCGTAACGGGCCCCGCCCTTTCGAAACCTCCATCTTCCTGGCCGTGACGAGATAGCACGGGCGTGCGACTTTCGTAGCGTATTCGTGGCTCATGATCGCCCCGCTCACCACGACCGATGAACATCGTGTCAGGCGGTCGGTACGGACCGGCATGAAGTCGGTCCCTACATTGCCGGAATCGAGGGCGTTCGAGTGTTCCATCGTTCGGACGTTCGCGGATCCCGAGCACCGGTGTAGGGCCCGGGTTCATCCCGGGCCGCCCAGGTCACTGGCACATTTTCTTCGCAGCACCCTATTCGCGAACGATCGATCCTAGGATCACACCTCCGACCATGGCTTCCAGCACGGAACCGAAAAACCACGTGAATGCGATGTGATACGGAATGGGCATCACCGAGTAACTCCCATAACCCATGGAGACACCAGACCCCAAGCCGAATAGTAGACCGTACTTCAACCCCGTGGGAATCCCTCTGCGCGAGAAAAAGATGGAGTAGATCAAGACGAACATGAGCGCGGCGACCAGGACGGTGAGATAGAGGACCGTGGTCTTCATTTCGGCCATCGGCCTCCAGAGTGAAGCCGTCGCCGCGTAGGAGGAACGCAGAATCAGACCGTGACTCCAGAACTCCTGACATACGCCCTCCCCGCGATCACGAAACCCCTGGAAATCCCGGCACGTGTCGGTGGTTGGTCTGTTGCTAGGGTGCGAACCCAAAACTGTCCGCTTTTTCGGGGTGCCGGTGTACAGTGGCTGGCATGCCACCACCGGCAGAACAGGGCGGCCTCTTCCCCTCCGAGGGCGTGCCGGAAGGCACGCGAGTGATCAACGACCGCTGTCTCCTCCGGACTCGCGACGGCTTTCGTGTGGTGATCGGCGCGGGTGTCGTGCTCTCGCAGTACGCGCTGGATGATCGCATGGCGGAGGCTTACGCGATGGTCGATCTGGTCGAGCAGGGGGGGGCTGATCAGAACGACGTCGCGCGAGCTTTCGACTGCTCCGTGCGGACTCTGCGCCGTCATCAGCGACGGTTTGAGGATGGCGGACTGTCCGCCCTCGGCCGGGCCAGAGGGTACCCAAAGGGCCGGCGTCGGCTGAAGGAATCGCGGCGAAGGCTGGTCCACCGCCTGAAGGCCGATGGGCATTCCAACCGTGAGATCGCCCGCCGGATCGGCGTCACCGAGGTGGCGGTCCGCAAGCTCCTCCGACGTTTGGGCTGGCAGGAGCGGCCGGTGGAGCAGGCCTTCCTGCCGTTCGGCGACTCCAACGCCGCAGATGCGAACCCCAATCTGTCCGCTTCTTCGTCACCGGCCCCGCCAGCACCAGCGGAAGATCCGGCTGCAGATGCGAACTCAAACCTGTCCGCTTTTCGCTCAGCCGCGGCGGAACCGCTGCCGACCACGCTGGATCGCGATCCCGCCAACCGCGTCGTGGATCGTCTCTGCGCGCATCTGGGGCTCCTGGACGATGCCGCGCCACTGTTTCGCTCAGGGACCCGCGTGCCGGGTGCGGGCGTCCTGTTGGCGCTGCCGGCCCTTGTGCAGAGCGGCGTCTGCGAGGGCGCGCGCGAGATCTACGGGAGTATCGGTCCGGCATTCTACGGACTGCACACGACCATCCTCGCCTTGCGCCTGATGGCGCTCCTGCGCATCAAGCGCCCCGAAGGCCTCAAGGAGCATCCGCCGGAAGACCTCGGGAGGCTCCTGGGCCTCGACCGCGCCCCGGAGGTCAAGACCCTTCGGCGAAAGCTCTCCCGTCTCGCCGCGTGCGGGCGTTCAGTCGAGTTCGGTCGCGCCCTCGCGCAACGGCGGGTGGCCCTGCGCGGCGCCGCCCTGGGCTTCCTGTACGTCGATGGCCACGTCCGCGCCTACCACGGCCAGCGCGTCCTGCCGAAGGCGCACGTTGCGCGCATGCGGCTCTCGATGCCCGCGACCACGGACTACTGGGTCAACGACACGGCGGGCGACCCCCTGTTTGTCGTGACGGCTGAAGCGAATGCCGGCCTGGTGACGATGCTCCCCACCGTCCTCGACGAGGTCCGAGCGCTCGTCGGCGAACGCCGCGTCACGGTCGTCTTCGACCGAGGCGGGTACAGCCCAAAGCTGTTCCGGAAACTCGTGGACAGTGGCTTCGACATCCTCACCTATCGGAAGGGACGTTTCCGTCGCGTGGCACGGAAGCGTTTCGATGACCACCAGGCGGCCCTCGACGGGCGCGAGGTGCGCTACACCCTTGCGGACCACGGGGTGCTCCTGCTCGGAGGCACGCTCCGCCTCCGGCAAGTCACACGCCGCTCTGCAAACGGCCACCAGACGGTGATCTTGACGTCGCGGCGAGACCTGCCCGCCGTAGAGGTGGCCTACCGCATGTTCGAACGCTGGAGACAGGAGAACTTCTTCAAGTACCTGCGGGAGGAGTACGCCTTGGATGTGTTGGTCGACTACACAGCCGAACCGGAGCGTGAGCCTCGTGACGTGCCGAATCCTGCCCGAGCGGCCGTGGACACCAAGCTCCGGGAAGCCCGTTCGGAGCTGGCGGGACTTCAGGCCGAGTACGGGGAAAAGGCTCTCTCCAACATCGAGAGGGCACGCCCCACCATGCGGGGCTTCAAGATCGCCGCGGGAAAGGTGGGGAAGGCAATCCGGACGGCGATGGAGCGCATTGTAAAGCTCCAGTCGCAGCGGGCGAAGACGCCGGCGCGAGTTCCCGTCAAGGAGGTTTCGCCCGGTATCGTGAAGCTCGCCTCAGAGCGCAAGCACCTCACGAGCCTGCTCAAGATGGTTGCCTACCAGGCGGAAAGCGACCTGGTCCGGCTCCTGGCGCCGCACTATCGACGAGTGGAGGACGAGGGCCGGACGCTCATCCAGTCCGCGCTCGCGAGCGCGGCCGACCTCGAGGTCACAGACCAGGAACTTCGCGTCCGTCTCATGCCCCTCAGCTCTGCGCACCGGGGCCGAGCGATCGCTGCCCTTTGCGAGGAGCTGAACGCCACGAAGACTGTTTTCCCTCGATCCCGGTTGCGCCTAAAGTTTTCAGTCGGCGGCCTCCGGTGAGGAAAAAGCGGACACTTCTGCAAGGGGGTACGTCAGGATATCTGGAATCACGAAATCCATTGCGGACCAAGCCACGAACACCGCGATCACGGCGAGGATCACTCTCTTCATGGTTCCACCTCCCTCTGCCTATCACCTTCAAGCACGCGTCGTCGCATAACCTTTTCCGGCGGGCCCCAGGCCGACCAGGCCGGCGCTGCCGGGGGCCGGCCCAGCGGAAAAGACCGATTGAACTGAACCGCTGGCCCGCCGGCCACGGGGATTGTATTCCCGTGCTGGCCCTGGGGGAAGGGGCTTTCGGCCGCGGGCCAGGGGCGTCCCTGGGGCGAGGGGGGCGCGCCGCCCGGCAAGGGCCGAGGGGGCCAGGGTGCGGGCAACGGGAGGCCCCAACGGGCGGCTCATGAGGTGTCCGCGACGGCGACGGGGAGCGCCCGGGCCGCAGGCTGACGACGCGCAGGCGCCCGGCGTGGCACACCGGAGAGTGGGTGATCTCCACGCCGATCAGGCGCCGCACGAGCGCGGCCACGCTCTCGGGTACGGGACGCGCCGCCGGGGCCTCCGCGGCGAAGGAGGTTGCGGCACCGGGCGAGCTTGGTCGCGCGGCCCCGGTTGGCCAGGAGCCGGCAGTGGCGGCTCCGGACGACGCCGTCCGGCAGTACGGGGAGGAGAACCCGGGCGAGAACCTCGGGCGCCACGCTCCCGGTCAGGATGACCAGCCGGTCATGGGAGATCGCCCCCCGGTGCGTGTACCGCCCCGGAACCTGCACGACCCGCTCCGGGCCGCCGAAGGGCGGGTTGACGTCCCCCCACCCTCGACCTCACCGGCATCAGAAGCTGACCACACTCGATTCGGAGACCAGGCTAGCAAACTTGATGGGATCCATGAACGAGGCGTTCAAAGTTTTGAGGTCCGCTTCGGTCACCCCACGGGCGACGGAGCAGGCACCTCAGACAAAGACCGGGACTTTCCCTTTAACCACCTTGTCGATCAGCTCGGGGAGCGGTGGGAAGCCGACGCCATGAACCGTCTTCGCGATCGCCTCCTTTGCCAGATAAACCCCTTCTCCGACGAGGCCAATCGTAACCTCCTTGCCGCCACCTAAAGCCCCCACCGCGGTCAGGAATGCTAAGGTAGACTTCGTTGGATCGTCCGTCGCGTGCGTGGCGACTGCCAGTATCTTGGCCATCTTGCCCCTCCTTTGCCGTTTACGAATCACATCACTGGTCGGCTCTCACAAGGCCACGCCTCTCTCAGCTAACCCTCCTTTCCGTTCTGTTAGACCTTCTGAATGACGAACCGGAAGACAGGCTTGTCTCCGTCGATGAGCTCACAGGGATATCCCAGTTCCCGCATGAGCATCGGGATCGTCTGTTTGGCAGGGTAGTAGTCTGTCACGACCTCGAGCAGTTCCCCTGCAGCCATTTCGTTGAGGGTCATGCGCGTATCAAACGTCGGCCCGGGACAGACCTTCCCCCGGAGATCAAGGCTACGCTCGATTTTCTGGGCGCCCATGATGCACCGCCTCCCCATTTGCAGTGACGCAGTTTCGCTCGAGGCCCCCAACGGCCACGATCACCTGCGGCGCGTGGCGCCGCCAGGTGCATCGCGTTGTTAGACGGCGTGTGGCGCATTCACGATGGACATTGTGCACAGAAGGCGAAGCGTGACAGGCGCCGTTCGTTTGCCAGTCGGGCAGCCACCTCGAAGAAGCGCTGCTGTCCCTCAAAGGTTTCATCACCTTCAATGCGCCGCAGCTCGTCGGCCTGTTGTTCCCTGGCGGCACGCCACCGCTCGGCCATGCGAGCCATGTTTTCGGTGCGGTCCGCCTTCGCCATCAACTCGAACCCGACCCGTTCGAGCAGTGCTTCGTCAAGGCCTGGGGGCACGAAGAGAAAGAACCCGATCGAACTGCGAACCGCTATCTCCTCGTTGCTAAGCGGGCCCGTCACGACGATCGGGTCCGTGAACACCAGCCGGCCTCTTGGGCTGAGGATCCGCCGCCACTCCGCCAAGGTCCGTGACCGGTCGGGCAGATGATTGATGGCGTCGACGCACATGACCGCATCGAACGCCCCATCGGGGAACGGCAAAGGCTGGCCGGCGTCGAGTTGGTCGAAGACGGCGCGGTCCCCAAGGCCTGTCTGCTGGGCCTGGGTCCGGGCAGCTTTCACGGCATCCGCATGGATATCGACTCCGTGAACCCGACAACCGATCACTCTTGCCACTCGCAGTGTCGGCCTACCTGAACCGCATGCCACGTCGAGGAGGGCCCGCTGACGATCGAGGCCGAGCCACGAGATGAACAGGTCCTGCTCATCGACGGTAAGCCAACCCGTTTGACCGATATCCTCCCCGAAGGCCTGGGCCCGCACGAGCGCGTAGACCTCCGCCGCAAACTGCCCATAGGTTGCTCCATAGTGGTCTACTTTGGATCGGTCGTGCGACACAGATGTCATCGCCGTCAACGAATAGGCTTTTATCCGGCGGGCCCCAGGCAGAACCGGCCCGCGACCCCGGGGGCGGGCCCGCTGGACAAGACGGGTCAAACTGAACCGAGGGCCCGCCAGCCATGGGGATTGTATCCCGGGGCCGGCCCTGGGGGAAGGGGCTTTCGGCCCCCGGCCAGCGGCGCACCCGAGGCCCCGGGGGGCGCAGGGGGAGGGGCGAGGGGGGGCAAGCTCGAGGGAAGCCGCCGGGGGAGGCATCGAGGACAGACGGCTCCCCGCCGCCGCCATGGCTTCCCCGCCTCCAACCCTAACGGCGCCGGGCCGCGACGTTGGAGCGCGACCGGGGTGTCGTGCCACACCCTGCGGTCGGCGAGATCCCAAGGGCGCGGGCTACCGCGGCGACCCTCGGGTCAGCGGCCGCTCCTGCGACGTCGGTGATCGCAACATCCAGCGGCCATGCAGGGCCATGGGAAGGCAATCCTGGAGAACGCCCTCGCGCTGGTGCGGCTGGTTTACAGTGAGGGGAGGCCATCGATAAGTACAACAAGTCCACTCCGCCCCCCACGACATAAGAGTAGGCCCGTCGCGCCCAGCCGGCGAAGAATGCGATGGGGGGAGGTGCAGCGAAAGGCTATCACGGCTACTACGTCCCGCATTCCCTACGTCCCGCATTCCGCGCGAACCCTGCGATTGACGCGCAACGAGCAATCACTGGATCATCGCGTCCGCACGCAGCAGGAGCGACTGCGGGACCGTGAGGCCAAGCGCCTTGGCGGTCTTGAGGTTGATCACCAACTCGAACTTCATCGGCTGCTCGATGGGCAGGTCACCGGGCTTCCGGCCCTTGAAGATCTTGTCGACGAAGCTTGCGAACAGGAAATAGAGGTCGGGATAGCTCACCGCGTA
>Ga0214473_10010520_pt1 | contig 10880 bp, 11 predicted proteins | sample RVTome_7_FD_203509 | JGI IMG/M metagenome (GOLD analysis project Ga0214473, IMG submission 203509) | Soil microbial communities from uranium-contaminated site in the Upper Colorado River Basin, Wyoming, United States - RVT98D197 | ecosystem: Environmental > Terrestrial > Soil > Contaminated >... | reverse complement strand
GATGTGGTAAATCAGCTCCTAATGGCAGGCCCTCTCATCGTTCTTTACGAGGTCAGCATCATCGGCGCGAAGATCTTTGGCAAAAAGCGAATGAAGCAGGAGGATGAAGGGACCGAGAAACCCGATAATGAGTAAGCAGTATGCAGTAAGCAAAAAGGATAACTGCCTACTCCTTACTGAAACTAAAAGGCTCTAAAGAGACCACACCCCCCGGTCCGGGCTCAAACAGTCTTTGGTTGAGGCCATCGGCCTCTTGCCGGGCTGCAGAATTTCATACAAGAGGAATTGGAAATGGAAGCGGAGTCCATGGATCTCCTAAACAAGATGCGATCCCAAGCTCAGGAGCTTTTTCGCGCTTCCTTGAAAAGAGTTGATCCCTATGAAGCAGTAAGGCGCTTTGTCCGGCTCGACGGAAACAAGCTTCTCCTCGATCAGGAAGGTGAGTCGGAGACCGTGCTTGACCTTCAGGCCTTTGGGCGTATTTTCGTGGTCGGTGGCGGCAAGGCCACGGCACCCATGGCGCGGGCCGTGGAAGTCACTCTCGGCGAGAGGGTCAGGAAAGGCATCATCAATGTGAAGTATGGTTTTGGGGAGGAACTGCTTCGTACGGAGCTCATTGAGGCGGGTCATCCCCTTCCGGATCAGAAAGGCGTAGAGGGGGCCAGGAAGATCCTGGATTTTTTGAAGTCTGCAGGAGAAAGAGATCTGGTTTTTTCTCTCATCTCCGGCGGCGGCTCTGCTCTGCTTCCCCTGCCGGCTGGCACCATTTCGCTGGCCGAAAAGCAGGCTTTAACCAGAAAGCTCCTTGAGTGCGGAGCCAGTATAGGGGAAATCAACGCGATTCGAAAGCACATCTCCCTTTCCAAGGGGGGACAACTGGCAAGGGCTGCCTTTCCTGCAACTACAGTGAACCTGATGCTTTCCGATGTGGTGGGAGATAAGATGGACGTGATCGCATCAGGTCCCTTTGTTCCGGATCAAAGCACTTTCAAAGAAGCTTGGGCGATCATCGAGAAATATGAACTCACGGACATCCCTCAATCCATTAAGGCCCATATTCAGAAAGGTCTGGAAGGCAAGATACCGGAAACACCCAAGCTAGGGGATGTCGTTTTCAGCCGTGTTTACAATCGCATCGTTGGGAGCAACCTGCTCGCCCTTGAAGCGGCGAAAGAGGAAGCTGAGCGCATGGGTTACACGACTCTGATCCTTTCCTCAATGGTCGAAGGCGAAACCAAAGAGGTTGCGAGAGTGCACACTGCCATCGCAAAGGAGATTCTCGCCTCGGGTCAACCGATTCGAGCGCCTGCATGCGTCATTTCAGGTGGAGAAACGACGGTCACCATCCGGGGCCATGGCCTCGGCGGAAGAAATCAGGAGTTCTGCTTAGCTGCAGCGCCGGATCTCATGGATCTGCCGCCCAGGGTGGTGATCCTCAGTGGAGGAACGGACGGAAACGATGGGCCGACGCCGGCGGCCGGGGCTATCGTTGATCAACAAACCGTCCAGCGCGGGATTCAGGCGGGCATGAAAGCGGCCGAATATCTTCGCAACAATGATTCCTTCCGTTTTTTCGAGAAGACGGGAGAACTCCTTGTCACCGGCCCGACGAAAACCAATGTGATGGATGTGAGGATTGTCCTCGTGCAATAGGGCTCATTGCTCAATCCATCTCTTTACCAGGTAAGGCTTAGTCATTTCGAAAACAGTGCAATCCTCTTCGATGGCTTCTTCAGCTTGGCGTGCGGACATTCGATTGGTCTTTTTGATAAAGGCAAAGGTCTTGCCGAAGTAAAGAGGGAGAAGAGAGTCGATCATCAGGTCCAAGTCGCAGACTCTGTCCCTGTGACTGACCGCCGACTCAAAAAGAATTCGCGCCCAGAGATCCGTGGGGAAATCAAAAACAGGCTTTTCCATTCCAGAGATCTCAAGGAGTTTGCTAAAGACGTCCCGGCTGAAAACTTGTTCCCAAACCTCGCCATAGGATGGCAAGCCTTCGCGAAATCTGGAGAAGAGCCTTTCAGCGTCCACCGTGACCTTGGGCGGCGCCTCCGGTTCCCCGGGATGAAAGCCGAACACAGGCGTGGGTCTGGAGTGTTTTACCCGAAGCCATGAGGCATTCAGCTGCGGGATCAGGGAAAAAATCGTGCCCACGACCTGTTGAAACACGGAACCTGCCGGATCCCTGGGCCGATGGATCTTGGGTTTCCCCACGAAAGCCTGACACAGGAGGGCCCCTCGGCTCAGAGCAAGGGTTGTCATCCAGACCCCGATACCAAACCCGGCCACCGCTTCATCCCAAAGCGTGCTCTGCAGATAATGGCGGGCGAGTTCGCCGCTCAATCCAAAATCCCCTCCTATCGGTTGACGGACCCTTCTTCCGAAAAGGGTCCGGACCAGAGGGTAGGCGATCGCATGATTGATCAGCCCGTCATACTTGTGCTGGACATAGAGAGGCGTGACAAAAGCAAAGCCTTTGAACAACGGTTCTGCGAGATGCTTAATCCATTCCGGCGTGAGAGTCTGGACATCCGCATCGACGACGACGATCGCTTTTGCTTGGAGCTCAACGGCCTTGCGAAACAGGTTTTGCAGGTTGTACCCTTTGCCGCGAACCCCCGGAGCAGTGGAGATATAGAGCTTTGGCACTTTGGTGGCTGTTTCGAGAAAGGCCTCTTTGGTATGGTCGGGAGAGTTGTTATCACAGTTGATGACCACGGCCCGGAGGCCGGAAAAATAGCGTACCAATCCTTCGCTGGCCTGAAGAGCGGCATAGGCGATGGTGTCCGCCTCATTGTAGGAAGGGATGCTGACCACCAGGTCAGCCTTGTCGATTCCCGAAGGATTGAGTTCCGCTTGAAACATGCTTCTCAGAGTTCGCCTAGAACAGTTTTTTCTGCGGTTGATCCCTGTCATCCATAGGAATTCCAAAGTGACTGTACGCGAGTTTCGTGGCCACTCTTCCCCGGGGAGTTCTCTTGATGTACCCCATCTGGATCAGGAAAGGTTCATACACATCTTCCAGTGTGTCTTTCTCTTCGCTCACCGCAGCGGACAAGGTATCCAGGCCGATAGGGCCTCCGTTGAATTTCTGGATGATGGTGAGCATGATGTGGCGGTCCATTTTGTCCAGGCCCCGGCCGTCCACGCCGAGCATATCCAGAGCTTCCTTAGCCACTTCCTGCGTAATCACCCCCTGAGCCTCGACCTGGGCGTAATCCCGGACTCTCCGGAGAAGTCGGTTGGCCACTCTGGGTGTCCCTCTGGATCTTCCAGAGAGCTCGAAAGCGCCGTCGTCGCTGATGGGGATGTCCAGCAGTTTTGCGGATCGTTGAACGATCTTCCTGAGATCTTCCGGGCTGTAGAACTCGACCCTGAGGACCACACCGAAGCGCTCCCTCAGGGGAGGGGTGAGAAGCCCGGCACGGGTTGTCGCACCGACCAGAGTGAAAGGGGGCAGGGGGATTTTCATGGTTCTGGCTGAAGGCCCCTGGCCGATGATGATGTCGAGCTGGAAATCTTCCATGGCCGGATAAAGGATTTCTTCGACAACGTGGTTCAGTCGATGCACCTCGTCAATGAAAAGAACGTCTCTCGGCTGGAGGCTTGTGAGGATGGCGGCCAGATCCCCAGGCCGGTCGATCACGGGGCCGGAGGTGCTGTTGATGTTCACCTCGAGTTCATTGGCGATGATATGAGCGAGCGAGGTTTTCCCGAGGCCCGGGCTTCCATGGAAGAGCACGTGGTCCAGCGCCTCGGAACGAGCCTTGGCCGCCTCAATGAAGACCCGGAGATTTCGTTTGAGTTCGTCCTGCCCCACATACTCATCCAGGCTTTTCGGCCTCAGGCTGACTTCGGATGGAAGTTCGTCGATGTTCGGTTCTGGATCGATAATGGTGTTTTTCATGTCAACACTAGGCCAGGACTCTCAGCGCCTCTTTGATCAAAAATTGAAGGTTAAAGGTTTTCAGACGGGTCCGGGCCTTTTCCACCGCGTCCCTCGCCGATTTGGCTGAATACCCGAGGTTCACCAGCGCGGAGGCCGCATCGTCAAGCATGCCCTTCTCTTCCGGGACAAGCACCTGAGAGGCCAAGGGCTCAAGCGTCCCCTTCAGTTTCATGGCCTTGTCTCGCAGTTCAAGGGCGATTCTCTCTGACGTCTTTTTTCCTATCCCCGGGATGGACTGCATTCGAGCCGTGTCTCCCCGGGCCATGGCCGCCAGAAGTTCCTCAGGCCCAATCCCTGAGAGAATGTTGGTCGCGAGCTTCGGCCCGATGCCGGAAACAGAGATCAGCATGGTGAAGATCTCTTTTTCCAGGGGCGTGTAAAACCCGAAGAGCATCAGGGCGTCTTCTCTCACGTGGGTGTAAATGTGAAGACTCACTTTGCCGTCTTTCTCAGGCAAGGTGTAAAAGGTCGAAAGAGGGACGGTCACTTCATAGCCAATGCCCCCATTATCAATAATCACGGATTGAGGAGCTTTTGCGAGCAAGGTGCCGCTCAGATATGCGATCATAAGAGAAGTGCCTAAAGAAAGATAAGTGCCTAAAGTGAGCCCTTCGACAAGCTCCCTTCGAGAACCTCAGGGTCTGCGACAGGGACTTCGTCTAAAGTGTCTAAAGTTGGAAAACCAAAACAGTGACAAGGGACAAGTCAGAAGTGACAAGAAAAAACACTCCTCGTCACTTGTAACTCGTTACTGAAAAAAACAACCGGCGACGCGCAACCTGCAACAGGCCGCAGTTAAGGTCCTCCTTTACGGAATCGCGTCCAGTTCAGATGACAGATCGCAGCCGCAAGAGCGTCGGAAGCATCGAGGGGCGGCAGGCTTTTCATTTTCAAGATGACCTGGGTCATGGATCTCACCTGCTCCTTTGATGCACGCCCGTAACCCACCACAGATTTCTTGATCTCCAGCGGGGAATACTCAAAAATCTTGACCCTGTTCTGAACGGCAGCTATGAGGACCGCGCCTCTCGCGTGTCCGATCTTCAAGGCGCTTTGAAGGTTTTTGTGGAAAAAAAGATCTTCGATGGCCATCTCCTCGGGCCGGAAGCGGCTCATGATCTCGGTCATGGACTGGAAGATCTCGTAGATTCTTTCAAAGAACGGACGGTTCAGCGAGGTTCCGAAGGTGCCGGCATGGAGACAAGTTATCTGAAGGGCGTTTTTCTCCACCAGTCCATATCCGGTCACTCTGGAGCCAGGATCAACGCCCAGAACAATCATCAGTGCACAGCCTCGATGACCTCATCCGGGATATCGAAATTGGCGTACACGTTGTTGATATCGTCGTTGTCTTCAAGGGCTTCCATGAGGTTCAGCATCTGCTCGGCCTTTTTCCCTTCAAGCCTTATCGTGTTCTGGGGGATCATGGTGACCTCTGAGAGGCTGTAAGGAAGCTTCGCGTCGTCAAAGGCTTTCTTCACTTTCTCGAAATCGGCCGTCCCCATCACGACCTCGAACTGGGACCCGCTCTGCCTCACGTCCTCAGCCCCGGCATCGAGGGCAATCTCCATGATTTTTTCTTCCTCAGCCTTGTCCTGATCAAAGACGATCAAGCCTTTCTTGACAAAGATCCAGGAAACGGATCCAGGTTCTCCGAGGTTTCCGCCGTGACGGTCGAAGATGTGCTTGAGGTCTGCCACGGTTCTGTTCTTGTTGTCCGTGAGACAACTGATCAGAATTGCCACGCCTCCAGGCCCATAGGCTTCGTAACTCATCTCTTCGTAGTTGACCCCTTCAAGCTCGCCCGTCCCCTTCTTGATCGCCCTATCGATATTGTCCTTGGGCATGTTCTCTGCTTTTGCCAATGCGATCGCTGATCTCAGGCGGGCATTGCCATTGGGATCGCCCCCGCCGATGCGGGCAGCAACGGTGAGCTCTTTGATCAGTTTTGTGAAAATCTTGCCCCTTTTGGCATCGATGGCCCCTTTCTTGTGCTTGATGGAAGCCCATTTCGAATGACCGGACATAAGACAACCTCCTCAATCTGCTTGGTCAAGCCCTGTCAAAAAAAATTTAACACACGGTAACTCTTTAGCCTTTTGAAGTGGTTCATGGCGTAAAGAGGAACAAGGGGCGGCGGCTTCTTCGTTCTTCTGTTTTGAGAGAGAAACCTCATGGCCTTTTCTGGTGACCATTTGAAAAAGCTAAAATGTTACAAAACACGCACACCGAGGGAGAACAAGTGTTCTTACGTTGTGCCGGATGAAGCGACCCTGGGACTCCTGTTCAGTGCAAGCACATAGACTTCTTTGCTTGCTTTGCGCACGGCAGATGGTCTGAGCGTCTGCACCTTAGCAAAATGCCTGGCCAGTTCGGTCCGGAAGGCTTTCACGTCAGGGCCTTCAAAGACCTTGCACAGGAAATGCCCACCCTTTTTCAGCACTGCCAGGGCAACGTCCAGTGCTCTTCGGGCCAATTCCATGGAGCGGCTTGTGTCGGTGACACGAATTCCGCTTGTTGCGGGGGCTAAATCGCTGATCACGAGTTCTCTCGGACCGACTTGTTTCCTCAGCCACTCTACATCCAGCGAAAGCACGTCCGCCTGTATGAACCTGAATCTGGGGGAAGAGAATCGATCGGGTTTTTTCAAATCCACCCCGACCACTTCCCCTTTTTGACCGACTTTCACAACGGTGTATTGAGACCATGATCCAGGATAACATCCCAGGTCAAGAACGCGGTCGCCGGCGTGAATGAGGTGAACTTTCCTGTCGATTTCCTCGAGCTTGTAGACCGATCGCGCAAGCCACTGCTCCTCTCTGGCTCGACGGGTATAATGATCCTCCCACCTGTTCGTTTTTCCCATTGACACGATGCGTGATCTCTGTGCCGGTAGATCAAGAAATCACTTTTCACGTCTATCATATCGCTGATTCCTTTGCAAAAAAGAAATGGTTTTTTCTTGACACCCTAGGACAATTTTTCTATAAACCAACGCCCAAGTGATACCGCCTATTAAAGCATTCTTAACAAACCATTGCACGTCGTCTCGTTAGCGCCCATTGCTTGAAATCGGGAACAACGCCCTCTTCCGGAGGGGACTCTTCTCTTTTTGATAAAGGTATTTGGGCGGGGGACTAAATCCGGTTCATTGAGAAAAGGACGGCGTGCCCAGCAAACCTATGAAACTGGAAGATCTTCTGAAGCAGAAGGCCTCACACATCCGAAAGAGATGGCTGGACCTCATTATTGAAACCTACCCTGCTGATTCACAAAGGTTTTTTCGAGAACAGAAGGATCGGTTCGCCAACCCCGTAGGAACCACCCTGTCCCGGGAAGTGGAGAGCCTCTATCATGAACTGCTTCACGGGATGGATCCTGAGAGGCTGAACTCCTCCCTTGAGGGGATCATCAGAGTAAGGGCTATCCAGGATTTCTCCCCTTCCAAGGCCATGAGCTTCATTTTTCTCTTGAAAAAAGTCCTGAGAGATGAGCTGAGTCGGGAGATCAAAGAAAGCCCGGCCGCTAGTCAAGAACTGCTCACCCTGGAATCCAGGCTGGATGAAATGGCCCTTAAGGGATTTGACCTCTATATGAAGTGCAGAGAAAAAGTTTATGAGATCAGAGCAAAGGAGGCAAAGAGCCAGGTCTCAAGGCTTCTTGAAAGAGCCGGATTGCTCTGTGAGATCCCAAGCTGGGATTCCGAGAAGAAAAAAGATGATATCGTTGAGTGAACACCGAATGACTCCATCATTAGCACGAGGTAGCAGTCTATGAACTTCATTCTCAGTATTGTGCTTTCCTCCATTGCGGTCCTCATCCTCGTTTTGATCCCGTGGGTGGGGGTGGGGGCGCTTAACCTGAGTGGCTTTTTTGGTGTTTTTCTTCCTTACGTGGCGCTGATCGTTTTTTTCGTGGGACTGGTTTATCGGGTCTTTGTCTGGGCCTGTTCCCCCACCCCTTTCCGGATTCCCACGACCGCAGGCCAGCAGTGGAGCCTGCCCTGGATCAAGCCCAGCCGAATCGACAACCCCAAAGGCACCATGGGTGTGCTGATCAGGATGGCGTTCGAAGTACTCACTTTTCGGTCTTTGTTCAGGAACACCAAGATGCAGTTCAGGTCCGGTCCCAAGATCGGCTACGAATGGGAAAAATGGTTGTGGCTCGCGGCTCTTGCTTTCCACTATGCTTTTCTGACCGTGGTCATCAGGCACCTACGGTTTTTTACGGAACCGATTCCTTTTTTCGTCCAGATGATTGAGCGTCTGGACGGCTTGATTCAAGCCGGCATTGCGCCGATCCCAGGGTTCATGTTACCCAGCGTATTGATCAGCGGCTTTGTTCTGCTGGCCGCAGTGACCTTTCTCGTGCTCAGGCGGATCTTGATCCCCCAGGTCAGTTACATTTCTCTTCCGGCGGATTATTTCCCTCTTTTCCTGATCAGCGCGGTCGCCATCACCGGGATTCTCATGAGGTATGTGCTGAAGGTGGACATTGTGAACGTCAAGAACCTGACTCTCGGGTTGGTCACTTTCAGCCCCAAAGTCCCGGACGGCATCGGCGTTCTTTTTTATATCCATCTCTTTCTTGTCTGTGTTCTCCTGGCCTACATCCCTTTCAGCAAAATTCTCCACATGGCCGGAATTTTCCTCAGCCCCACGCGAAATCTCTCCAACAACAGCCGTTTTGTAAGGCACATCAATCCCTGGAACTATCCGGTGAAGGTACACACCTACCAGGAATACGAGGAAGAGTTCAGAGACAAGATGATCGAGGCAGGGCTCCCTGTGGAGAAGGAAGAGTCTGCTGAATAAGAGGAGTCCAAGAAAAGTAGGAGAAAAGGAGTCCCTATGGCTGAAAAGATAAAACCAGAGCAAATGGCGCAGATTACCCATCAACCCCCTCTGTTCAAGGGGTGGATGGATTCTCCTGTGGAAATAAAATCCGGAGTTTTCTGCTACGCAGGAAAGCCTCAGAATCTCAAATACCTCGATCTCCCGAATCCCAGAGAGTGGTCGCCTGCCGATGAAGACTGGAAGCTCCCTTCAAACTGGAAAGAGATCGTTTTGGAGGGGCTCAGAGAAAGACTGGAGCGGTTCAGATCTCTGAAAATCTTCATGGATATCTGTGTGCGGTGCGGGGCCTGCGCGGACAAATGCCATTTTTTCATCGGCGGCGGGGACCCGAGGAACATGCCGGTTCTCAGGGCAGAGCTTTTGAGATCGGTTTACCGCAGAGAATTCACCAAAGCAGGAAAAATTCTGGGGAAATTCGCCGGAGCAAGAGACCTGGATTACCGGGTGCTCAAGGAGTGGTGGTATTACTTTTTCCAGTGCAGCGAGTGCCGGCGCTGCTCCCTCTTCTGCCCCTACGGCATCGATACGGCGGAGATCACGATCATCGCCAGGGAACTCCTCAATCTCCTGGGCTTGAACACAGACTGGATCTCCGCGCCTGCCGCAAACTGTTACAGAACTGGAAACCACCTGGGCATTCAACCCCACGCCTACAAGGACATGATCGACTTTTTTCTGGACGAGATCGAGGGAATCACCGGGATCCGGCCTGAACCCTCCTTTAACAGGAAAGGGGCGGAGGTGCTTTTCATCACCCCATCGGGCGATGTCTTTGCCGACCCCGGCACGTACACCTGCATGGGGTATCTGATCCTTTTCCACTACCTGAAGAATCTCGGCCTGGATCTCACCTGGAGCACCTTTTCATCGGAGGGAGGCAATTTCGGGTATTTCACCTCTCATGAAATGGCCAAGCGCCTCAATGCCAAGATGTATGCAGAGGCCAAGCGCCTGGGAGTGAAGTGGATCCTCGGCGGAGAATGCGGTCACATGTGGCGCGTGATCAACCAGTACATGGACACCTTCAACGGGCCTGCTGATTTTCTGGAAGAGCCTGTCTCGCCCATCACGGGAACGAAATTCGAAAACGCCAAGGTCACCAAGATGGTTCACATCGCGGAGTTTACGGCGGATTTGATTAAACACAACAAGCTGAAACTGGACCCGAGCCGGAATGACAACTTGAAGGTCACTTTCCATGATTCGTGCAATACCGCGAGAGGAATGGGCCTTTTTGAGGAACCGAGGTACGTGATCAAGAACACCTGCAACTCCTTCTACGAGATGCCGGAAAACACGATCCGCGAGCAGACCTTCTGTTGCGGAAGTGGTTCAGGGTTGAACGCGGGTGAGAATATGGAACTGAGGCTCCGGGGAGGCTTGCCCAGGGCCAACGCCGTCAAGTATGTCCACGAGAAACACGGGGTGAACATGGTCGCCTGCGTTTGCGCCATTGATCGGGCGGCTCTGCCGACCGCGCTGGACTACTGGGTTCCCGGTATAGGGGTCACCGGGGTGCATGAGCTTGTGGGAAATGCCTTAATTCTGGAAGGGGAGAAGGAGCGAGAATCGAACTTGAGAGGAGATCCTCTCCCGGGAATGGAGGAAGAAGAGGATGTATGATCGAGGGAAAATCGTCACAGGCATTGTGATCGGCCTTTTGTTGTTTTTGTTCCCCGTGTTTTACAACGTGGGAAGGGCCGCAAAGGAGCCGGATCCTGTGCTCACGGACAAGGCGAAGCAGGCCAAAGAGTGTATCGAGCCCAGGTCCTTTATGAAAACCGAGCACATGAAAATGCTGGATGAATGGCGGCAGGACGTGGTGCGCGATAATGCGCGCTACTACAAAAGCACCCAAGGAAAGACTTACTACAAGAGCCTTCAGACCACCTGTCTGGACTGCCATTCCAACAAGAGCAAGTTCTGTGATCAGTGCCACAACTATATGGCGGTCGCCCCCTATTGCTGGGATTGCCATATTGCGCCCAAGGAGAACGGATGATGGCCATGGACAGAAGACAATTCCTCAAGATCGCCGGATTATCAGCCCTCCTGGGGCTTGGTGGAAAAACCGC
>Ga0214473_10010519_pt1 | contig 10880 bp, 8 predicted proteins | sample RVTome_7_FD_203509 | JGI IMG/M metagenome (GOLD analysis project Ga0214473, IMG submission 203509) | Soil microbial communities from uranium-contaminated site in the Upper Colorado River Basin, Wyoming, United States - RVT98D197 | ecosystem: Environmental > Terrestrial > Soil > Contaminated >... | reverse complement strand
CGCGGGAACATCCTTGATATCCTAAAAAAAGAAGTTCAAGCATCTCCTAAAAAATATATATGGTTTACTCCCTTCGCAATCCGGCTATTATAAGCGCTTGCCGGATCCTGCTTATTTCCTGATCAGACAACTTCATAAGTGGAGGGCGGACATAGGCACTTTTCTGAAGGCCAAGGAGAACAAGAGCTTCCTTCATTCTATTATGCATGTCAAGAAAAGGGTCTGAGTAAAATACATTTGTAATCGGCCAAATGCGGTCATTAAGAATTCTTGCCGTTGCTAGGTCTCCATTTTTTACTGCCTTCCAAAGTTGAACTTGTAGGTCTGCAATTACGCTACCTGCTCCTGATAACAATCCATCAACCCCCATTGTCAAAGAGGACAAAAGCCACGCACTGTGCGTTGTTAAAACCGAAAAGGGATGTTTCAAGTTGTGAAGGGCCCTAATATTCTTTTCGTGTTGGGCAGGAACATTACACCAATCCTTGATAGCTACTACCTGCGGGATTTCCTCAGCTAGTTGCACTAAAGTGTCGGTAGTATAGCCCAGGCCTCCAGATATTGGATACACAAAGGCGATCATTGAGAGTGAGGTGGCCTCAGCAATAATTCGGTAATGGCTCAAAACCATTTCTGGCCGGTGTAATGCCCCAAACATAAATACATTACTCGGGAAGATAAGTAGACATCTTGCTCCAGCGACCTCTGCCTGGCGCGCCAACGCAGCTGCCTTTTTGGAACCATCCGCGTATATACCGCAAATGATCGGAAGCTTATCCCCAATTTCGTCTAGCGTAATATCGAGAACTTCTTTTTGCTCATCGACAGATAAAGCATGACATTCAGAAGCGTGAGCATTGGTTGTCAATGCCGATAATCCCTCCACGAGCAAAAGATGGCGTAAATGGCTTCGATAAGCTTTTTCGTCAATTCTCAACTCCGAATCAAAGGGAAGCAGAACCGCAGGGATAACCCCGCCTGGGATAAATCTTTCAGACATAAAAATCACTCCTTTCTTTCATAATAATGTTGATTTGCATCATTTAGGCGTCATTCCAATGTGGCATCTGACCCGATCGAATCAGGGAGCTGTTAGGATGTTCGAACGCGTAACCTGCCCATTTGTGGAGAAATATTAACAAGGAATATGGAGAAGTGCAAGGAAGACACATTTAAGAATTTATCAAAGCGATACAACCCTTCACATTGAATGAAACGGCAACAATATTCTTTCTCGTGGGAAACATTTCAAGAGAGAAGATGAACTCTATGAATAGGGTTAGAGATCTTCTCGACCCTTAACCAAAGCGAGGCAGCCACCACTGAGCTCCAAGTTCTTCAACATGTTGCTCTACATAGATTACCAGAAAAATACCCATTATCAGCAACTCTAAAACTCCACCAAATCAAACGCTACCTAATTGACTGTTTGAATCGTGATAAAGAAAAAATAATATAAGTTTTTAAATTTGTTTAGCATTAACCAAAGAAATTTCTTATAAATCGGCAAAGATAAAACAAAGATAAAAAATGCTTGACAACCTTTTAACTTTCAGTATAATTGTCATAAAGTGAATTTAGTTTCTCAAATAGTAAGAATGCCTCAAAAAAAGACAATCACCCTTGGTAAGTCTCTTGATCTCCTCGAACTTTTCGGAGAAGTTGGGACTTCCTTGACCGTAAAGGAGATTTGCCAGCGCAGCAGTTTGCCTGAGAGTACTGTTTACCGTTACATTAACACGCTTAGCGAACGCGATTACCTCGAGTATGATCCTGCCGCTCAGAAATATCGATTGGGAGTGAACCTGATAAAGCTGGGAAACATTGCTATGAGGCAGCTAGAGATCCATCGTTGTTGCTATCCCATCATGGAGGATTTGGCGAGGCAAACGGGGGAGACAGTGACGCTGACCGTCAGGAAGGGAAATAGTGCCATTGTCATTGAGGTTGTGGATAGCGGTCGGAGCGGGATCAAGTTGGCAATGAATCGAGGGGACAACCTGCCTCTATACTTGTGTGCCATCACGAGGCCCTTGGTAGCATTTCTTCAAGAAGAGGAGGTTGATTCTATCCTTCATGGTGATCCTCCAAAACTGTTTACGACTTATACGTTAACTGATTTGGTTAAGATTAGAGGTGAGCTTCAAAAGGTGAAACATCAGGGTTATTCTTACAGTGCACAACAGCTTACCATCGGAGCGGCAGGGTTGGGGGCGCCGATCTGGGATTTTTCAGAGAAGGTTGTTGGGAGCTTGAGTTTAGTTGGTCCTCTTTCCAGTTTTGAAAAGTCGAGCGTTCCCTCACTTTTGAAGTTTCTCTTGGAGGCTTCTCGGGAATGCTCGATGAAAATGGGCTTTAGTTCTCCAAAGGTAGGTGGCCTTCAGAAATAAGTGCTTGTCTTCCGCTAAGTAGGAAAGTCATTTAGCCAAACGGATTGGTTGTAAAGGAGCCGAGATGGAGGGGAAAGAATGAAAAAAATCAAAACATTGAATGCGGCAAGATTGGTTTCGGATTTGAAGGGGATTGTCGGAGAAGCCTTTGTGTCTGATGACATCTACGACCGGGTGAGTTATGCAAGGGACCCGATGCCTTACGACATCGAAGACAAAAACATCCCCTATGCCGTCGTCCGACCTGGCTCGACTGAAGAAATCTCGAAACTGATGACTTATTTGAACAAGAGAAAGATACCTGTTTTTTTGCACGGTTCAGGGACGAGTCTGGGCGGACACTCGCGGCCAAAGATGAGAAGCGTTGTCCTTGCTACGAACAGGTTCAACCAGATTGAGATCAATGAAGAATATATGTTCATGGAATGTGGATGCGGAACGATTTGTGCTGATCTCATGAAGGCTTTGGACAAGAAAGGATATTTGCTGCCGATGAATCCGGGAAGCCAGATTGTCGCAACAATGGGGGGGCTGATTGCTACCAACACCATTGGTCATATGGTTGATGTCCACTATGGCCGCCCCTCGCACAGAGTTCTGGGCTTGGAGGTGGTCTTACCCACTGGAGAGATCATCGAGACGGGAACGAAGAGTCTTAGAAGGCCTTCAGGGATTGATTTAACTCGTTTCTTCGCAGGTTCGGAAGGTCTTTTTGGAATCATCACCAAAGCAAGGATGGATCTCATTCAGAAACCTTTCATGAAATATGTGGCTGCCTTTTTCAAAGAACCCGAATCGGCGGCTTATTCTTTTATGAGGATGTACCGGGAGAAGATCCCCATGCCTCTTTACGGGGAATTTTTGGGCGCGAACAGTGCCCGAGTCGGATTTCAAACCAAAGGCCTTGAGCCACCAGAGGGATGTGTCACCTTGGCGACAAGCCTCGGGAGAACGCAGAAAGAGGCGGATGAAAATGCAGAGCTGGTCCGCTCTATTTTTGAACAGGAAAAGGCCTTTCGTTCTATGACGCTTGGGCCTGGAGAGGAACAGGAGAAGATCTGGGCATCCAGGGAATTCATTCTCCATACAACCCAAGGGAAAGGAAACTTTGTTGCCATAGAAATTGTATCCGCTATCCCGCACCTTGCCAAGGCCATGACCGAAATCCACGAAGTTCCAAAGACGTTGAAGATCTTTAGGGACGCTGAGATCTATACCTATGGCCACCTTGGTGCCCTTTCGCTTCACGGTCTTTTCGTCATCCCGAACGAATGGTCAGACGCAAAGAAAAAGGCAGCCTTTATGGAGGTGATGGGGGTAGACAGGCGGATGAATCTCAAGTATGAGGCGGCAGGCGGAGAATGGGGTCAAATGGCGGTTCGTGTTCCCTTCTGGAGGAAGAAATACGGAGAGAAAGCTTACGGTTTACTGAAACAGATGAAGGCGGTTTTCGACCCTAGCAACATCCTCAATCCGAAAAATATTGATGGCCTATGAAGGAGGATAAGATGGGCAAAGCAGAGGACAAGAAAGAGAAAAAAAAGATGAGAGAAGATTTGTTGCTGGCCACACAGCAATGTATCGCATGTGAATTCTGCGTTCCTTCCTGTCCCCTTTATTCCGGATGGCTAACGGACTCGGCAACGGGAAGAATGCAATCTCTACACTACGCGATTAAGAGCAAGATGGATCTCGATGATCGACTCCGAGAGATCCTTTATTCATGTACAACCTGTGGAAATTGTGAATTCAAGTGTAAGAGCTTTTCCCAGGCAGTGAAGGTGACCGACATTGTGAAGAAGGCCCGTCGGATGTTTGTTAAAGAGGGCAAGGGACCGATGCCGGTGCACAAGCTGATGATAGAAAGTCTCAAAGCCAAGGGGAATCCGTTGGGAGAGCCAGTTCAGAAAAGAAAAGGCGAGTATCCCTCCACGTTCAAGAAGAAGGATCATGCAGAGACGCTCCTTTTCTTTGGGTGTGTTACCTCCTATCAGGATTTCGAAATTATTCCAAGTACCTTTGAGATCTTAGAGGGAGCCCAAATTGACTTTACTGCTTTAGAGGTTGAAGAGTATTGCTGCGGCTATATTGCCCATTTGGTTGGAGCAGAAGAGGATTTTGAAAAGTGCAAGGAAATGAATATGAATGCAATTTCCAAAATTGGGCCTAAACGATTGGTCACAACCTGTGCTGGGTGTTTTCGCACCTTTAAGGAACTTTATCCGGAAGGAGCGTTCAACGGAATTCCTGTTCTCCATGGTATCCAGTATATTGAGAACCTTATCGAAGATGGAAAGATCCAGTTCAAATTCTTGCCGGCCCGGAGAGTTGTTTATCATGACCCATGCGACCTTGGCAGGCATTTGGGTATTTTTGATCCCCCCCGGAACATCATCAGGCAGATTCCTGGAGTTGAATTGATTGAATTTGAATCGAATCGCTATCATGCCGACTGTTGTGGTGGAGGAGGAGGGTATAAGTCTGTCAATCTGGAAAAGAGTCTAGAGGTAGCATCTAAAAGAGTGGCAGCTGCAGCCAGTGCAGGGGCGGATGTAATTGTTTCCGCCTGCCCCTCTTGTAAGAGAAACCTCCAGTTGGCAGCGGACTTAGGACAACAACAACGAAAATGGAAGATTCAAGTCATGGATATCACCGAACTAGTAGCTCAGGCAATGATTGGGGCGTGAGATTCGTTTTCTTTTTTCGAAACCCCTGAGAAGATATGTCGAAAGAATTGAATGAGATTTAACATTGGTTTAATCTTTGGAACCTCAGCGGATCGCGTCATCTGAATCAAGGAGATTTTAGCTACCAGGTTGCAGGTCTTTTCGTGAGGTTCGAGGGTTTCGTCATGCAAGTCGTAGTGATAGGGAACGGGATAGCAGGTTTTAGTGCCGCTTCAACGCTTCGCCATTTGGATGGCCGGTGTGAGATTACAGTCATTTCAAGTGAGTCAACCCCTCTCTATTCTCCCTGTGTTCTTGCGGACTATATCTCCGGAGCAATCCCCCGGGAGCGAGTGTTCGTCAAATCACTCCAGGATTATGACTGTCATTCGTTGACTCCTCTCTTAGGGCATGAGGTAAAGGAAATTGACCCCGCGAGGAAGAGAATCCTCTTAGAAAATGGTACATCCGTTTGGTTCGATAAGGTGGTTCTGGCAACGGGGAGCCGGGCGATCGTGTTGGGCGAACTTCGAAGAGGAATATTCAAACTGAAGACACTCAAGGATGCCGATGAGATTTTAGAGCATCGTGGGAAAAAGGCTGTTGTGATCGGAGCAGGTCCGATCGGGGTTGAGACTGGAATCGCTCTATTTAGCAGAGGATATAAAGTTTCGATACTCGAAATGATGGATCACGTTTTGCCCCTTGGGCTGGATACACTCGGGGCAAACAAAGTCAAGGCTATTCTTGAAGAGCATGGAATCGAGGTTCTTAATGGTGAGCGGTGCGAGAGCGTTCGTGGAACGGACAGAGTGACTGGCGTCGTGACGAACCGCCGGGAAATCGAATGCGATACGCTCATTTGGGCTGTCGGAATGCGACCGAACAGTGAATTAGCCGCAAAGTCAGGGATCCAGGTGGGGGGTAAGGGAGGCATTCGTGTGACCCCCCGGATGGAAACCAGCCTTCCGGATATATATGCATGTGGAGACTGTGTCGAGTCGAACGATATTTTGACGGGAGAGCCTTACCCGAATCTCTTTTGGCATAATGCGAACCGCCAGGGTGCGGTCGTAGCCCGTAATTGTGCAGGGCTGTCCACCGACTATCCGGGTTCGCATAATTTACTCAATGTCGATGTTTTTGGGAATCATGTTGCCGGATTTGGATTCACGGAGGCAGCATTGAATCGATTCCGGGAGTTGAAGGCCTTTGAGGGGGGTCCTCCACGCATTTCGATCATTGAAAAAGAAAACAGCGGATCTTATTACCGTCTGGTCATTGCCGGAGACCGATGCATGGGTGCGCAGTTCCTGAATGTCGACTTGACCCAGCGTGCGATGGGTTTGCTCTGGAGCTTCATTCTACAAAAGAGAAGTGTGGAAGGACTTCTGAAGATTCTTGGAAACGAAGGACTTCTCTCCCATAAACCGTGGTTGCGCCGGGTGCGCCCTTTTTTCATGGGAGCGCGAGCGGTCGGGTGAGGTGAGAAAGGAGAAGGAAGAGAGATGGAGAAAGCATTGGTGGTTAACCCCGAGAAATGCACTGGCTGCCATTCCTGCGAGATGGTGTGCTCGTTGGTTCACGATAGGGAGTGCAATTTTAATCTATCGAGAATCGGTATCCTAAAAACAGGAGGAGGCGGGACCCGGGAGAATATGCCTATCGTTTGTCAGCAGTGTCGTGACGCTTTTTGTGCAGACGCCTGCATCACGGGTGCGATCACTCGGAATGAGAAGACGGGGGCGCTCGTTGTGAATGAAGATCTTTGTGTCGGGTGTAAAACTTGCGTGGTTGCCTGTCCGCTGGGAGGCGTCCTGTACCACTGGATCAAGCAATGCTCGATGAAATGTGATCTGTGTGAAGGGGACCCTCAATGTGCAAAGGCTTGCGCCTACGGGGCCCTGGAATTTTTGTCTATGGATGAGTGGGGGAGAAAGAAGAGGCTTCAGGGAGCGGAGAATCTAAGTCGCCTCTGCGAGATCATTTATAAGTGAAAGGAGGGAATTCGGAGACAGTAGAGAATTAAATATAAATAACTTGTCACACATATTGAGATAAAGGAGGGCTCCATATGGGGCTTATCATTGACGGTTTTTCCCATATTTTGCCAAAAGCTTTTATTAGAGAACTTAGCATATCTCATCCTACGGATGAATTGCGAGAGTCAGGTTCTCTTAGACATCTGAGTGAAATTGAAAATAGAATAAGAGTTCTGGACAAATACAGGATCGATAAACAGATTCTCACCATTGCGCGACCAAGTATTTGGATCAATATGGCAAAGGATATTGCCTTGAAAATGACTCGCGTGGCGAATGATACTCTTTGCGAGATCACCCAAAAATATCCAGACCGGTTGATTCCCGTAGGGATATTACCCGTTCCCTGCGAAGAGTTTATGGGTGAATTTGATAGATGCATTGAGGATCTTGGTATGGCGGGGATCCAAATTTTTTCAAACGTTGATGGACGGCCCCTGGATGACTTGGAGTTTCGATCTTTCTTTGCGAAAGCACACAGGACACGAACGCCTATCTGGATTCATCCACAACTTCGGTCTGAATGGCCTCCAGAATTCGTCTTGGACAAGATTTTTGGTTGGCTGTTCGAGACGAGTCTGGCTTTATCACGATTAGTGTTTTCTGGCATTATGGAGGAGTATCCCGATCTTACGATCATCAGCCATCATATGGGAGCAATGATTCCTTATTTTTCTGGACGGATCAGAAGCTTTTATGAGGCCCGAGAAATGTTTCCCCGGGCAAAATTCCGCCACCTGTCCAAAGATCCATTAGAGTATTTCAAGAGATTTTATGCAGACTCTATCTTAAATGGTTCTGTGCCTGCTTTTGAATGTGGCTATAGGTTTTTTGGTCCAGGGCACATTATATTTGCTACGGATTACCCTTTTGGTCCTGGGCAAGGGGAACCTTGGGTGGAAGAAGCTATCCATCAGATCAGAATTTCAGATCTACCTCAAGCTGAAAAGGATCAAATTTTGGGAGGAACCCTGCAAAGGATTCTTGAAAGGCCAAAGACCTGACGTTTTCTTGAGGAACTGCACTTGAGGTATAGGTAGACGAAAAATGGTTAAAATCCATTTTGGAGGTGAAGAAATGTTAAGAGAGGAAATGTTAAAAATGGCTTTGAGGTTGTTGGTCCTGACATTTCTGGTTTTGGGGTACTCTTCGGTCCTTTTTGCCCAGGATTTCCCTAGTCGTCCTATCACGATGGTGATTACTCTGACTCCTGGAGACGCTACGGACGTAGCCGCACGAGCAATAAGCGATGAGTTAAGCAAGGTGCTCAAGGTTCCCGTGATCCCCTTGAACAAGCCCGGGGCAGCAACCGTAACAGGGACCGAGTTCGTGGTAAATTCCAAAAAGGATGGGTATACCATTGTATTTACCACAGCCGCCTTGATTTCATCCAGTATCCTCCAGCACAAAACGATTCCATATGATCTGTTTAAAGACTTAACTCCTCTCGCTCTGGTGACACAGAACCCATACCCAATAGTGGTTCGAAGCGACGCCCCCTATAAGAATTTTAGGGAAATGGTGGAATATGCAAAGAAAAACCCAGGAAAGATTCGATGTTCGACGATCGGAGTAGGGGCGGTTGGTCATATGAATGTGGAGATTGTCAATTCTGAAACTGGGGCTGGTATCGAGGTGGTTCCGTTCAAAGGGGCCACACCTGCTGTTACCGCCCTGCTCGGGGGGCACGTGGAAGCCGCCGCGGTGTCCATTGGTTCCTGCATTTCATACGTAAGAAGCGGGGCTGCCAAAATAATGGTTACATCCGTTAAGGTCGCTGAGTTTCCAGACGTTCCCACCCTAAAGGAGCTTGGCTATCCCCGGGATATATTGGGAATTTGGTTTGCCTTCTTTGCACCATCAGGGATTTCATCTGATGTCAAAGCCACCCTGGTTTCAGCCCTTGAGAAAGTGGCCAGGGAGCCCTCCGTTGGCTCGAAACTGGCGAACTTCGGTATGGTCCAGGACTTTGAGTCCCCGGACAAGCTTCTGAACCGAATGAAAGCAGAATATAAAATCGTTGAAGAAATAGCCAAAAAATCCGGGTTGATCAAATAAGAACGGAATTGCATCATTCCTGAGGTTAGAAGGTTATTTTTTTCTTTCAAATTTAAAGGAAGGGGTTTAGCCATGAGATTTGGAGGGTATGCTGGACAGATACTGCATATTGATTTGACACGGGAAGGCATCACGAAAGAGCCTTTGGACATGGATCTGGCCCGCAAGTTCCTTGGGGGGTTTGGATTGAACTGCAAGCTGGCATGGGATCTTCTGGATCCAGAAGTGGATCCTTATGCGCCTGAGAGCATGATTTTTATGGGAATGGGGCCTATGCTTGGGACGGCGGCCCCGGTCTCGTCGAAACATTCGATTTTGGCGAAATGGCCCTCTACTGGAACGATCTCTGCAGGAACAGCGGGAGGAGATTTCGGGATCAACGTGAAGTTGTCCGGGTATGACGAAGTGGTGATCACAGGCAAAGCGAGGAGGCCGGTTTATATTCGGATTGCCGGTGACGAGGTGGAGATTTGCGACGCAGGAGAACTCTGGGGGAAGGACAATTATGAGACCACGGACAGGCTTTGGGAGAAACATGGAAGGAACTATGCGGTGATCTCAAACGGAACGGCCGGGGAGCGTTTAGTCAATACGACCATTTGCCTGGTTGATAAGTATACGTCTTGGGGAAAGGGAGGGCTCCCGGCCATCATGGGTTCCAAGAATTTAAAGGCCCTGATCGCCTACGGGAACAAAGGAGTGGGAGTGGCAGATCCTGAGAGGTTGATTAAGCGTACCCAGGCTATTGTTGAGCGTTTCAGAAGACATCCCGATTATCAAAGATTAGTTGATCTGGGTACGATGGACGGTTTCGCCGGATGGGCCGATATTCACGGGATGTCAATGAGCAACTGGTCGGGACGGTTCCCGACAGCCGAGGCTTACCGGGTCTACAACACCGATTACTATCTTGAAAACATCAAGGCGGGAAGGTGTGCGGACCCGACCTGTCCGATCGGGTGCAAGGATCATGTAAAGATCAGAAAAGGTGAATATGCTGGTACGGAAGCATGGGTTTCCTCGTTTTATGGCCGCGTTGTGCATATGGCGGGCCGCTGCCAGGTAGGCACTTATGAGAACGCCGTCAAGATCCAGGAATTCTTCCAGCGCACGGGCCTCTGTATTCATTCTTACACAGCCCTCATCGACTGGGCGGTCGAACTCTATGAGAGAGGTATTTTGACAAAAGCGGATACGGGCGGAATGGAATTGAAACACGATTTTGAGACTGCCATGTATCTTTCGAGACAGGCGGATCAGCACGAAGGGCTCGGAGGGATCTTGTCCCAGGGCTATCAAAAGGCAATGAAAGAGATTGGTCGGGGATGTGAGAAGTATGCTGTACAGGTAAAGGGGATGGAGCCTCTTTATGATCCCAGGATAAACGGCCTCTCGGGCCCCGAGTTTAATCAAGCGGTCAATCCCAGGGGAGCGCATGCGCCGCAGGGGTGCATTACCCTCTATATGTCAAAGGGGTTATCTGCAGAAACATTTCGTCCATGGCTCGAAGACAGGGGGGTTCCCCCAGACGCGCTGGCTCGAATTTTTCCCAAACCGGGATACTTCAACATTGCCCGGATGACACCCTATGGCGAAGATTGGGTTCAATTTATGAATTCCGTTGGCATGGGATGTCTGAGGGGGCGTGTGGACAACTTCTTTAAAGGCGAAGACTGGGCGGAGGTCTACTCTGCCGTTACAGGATTCGAGACGTCTCTTGAGGA
>Ga0214473_10010518_pt1 | contig 10881 bp, 11 predicted proteins | sample RVTome_7_FD_203509 | JGI IMG/M metagenome (GOLD analysis project Ga0214473, IMG submission 203509) | Soil microbial communities from uranium-contaminated site in the Upper Colorado River Basin, Wyoming, United States - RVT98D197 | ecosystem: Environmental > Terrestrial > Soil > Contaminated >... | reverse complement strand
CATGAGCGCGAGGCCATCTGGCTGGAATGGCTGGTCTTCGTACCGCTGTACGGCTTCACGGTCCTGGTCATTGTGCGAGCGGGCCTGGGGGGCTAGCGATGGCGACGAAACCCAGGACTCTCTCCCTTTCACAGCGTGGACTGAACTTCGAGATGCTCATGTGGCTGTTCACACGCCTCTCCGCGCTGGCGATGTACGGCTTGATCCTGTTCGGCTTGATCGGCGCGCTGATCATGGGCGCCCGCACTCAAATGAACTTTGCCGACGTGATGCGCTGGGCCTTCATGCCCAACGTGACGCACGTGCAGAGCACCAACGTGCCGGACCTTGGGCCATGGTCCACGACGTTCTGGAAGCTAGCGGCCAGCGCCCTGCTCGTGGTGGCCTCTGCCCACGGGGTGCACGGGTTGGTGGTGATTGCCGATGACTATGTGGTCTCGGCGACGGGGCGGCGTACAGCGCGCTGGATCAGCGTTTTCTTCCTCGCAAGCATGAGCATCATCGGCGTGTACGTCATCTGGACTGCCTAGGGCCAGCCAAGGAAGCGTAGGACGCGCACATGAATTTGCATCAATTCGATGTAGTGGTGGTAGGCGCGGGCGGCGCCGGGCTAATGGCAGGCCTGTACGCCTCGCGCGGCGCGAACACGGCGGTCGTCAGCAAGTTGTATCCCACGCGCTCGCACACCGGGGCGGCCCAGGGCGGCATTGCCGCATCGCTGGGCAACATCCAGGGAGATAATCCTGACTGGCACACCTACGACACCGTCAAAGGCTCCGATTATCTCGGGGACCAGGACGCCATTGAGTTCATGTGCCATGAGGCACCACAGACCGTCTTTGACCTGGAAAACTATGGGCTGCCCTTCGACCGCACGCCGGAGGGCCGAATCCAGCAGCGCAACTTCGGGGGTCACACCAACAACGAGACCGGTAAGCCCGTGCCGCGCGCCTGCCATGCTGCGGATCGCACCGGGCACATGATTCTGCAAACGCTCTACCAGCAGTGCATCAAGAATCAGGTCACATTCTTCGACGAATATCAGGTGATCGACCTGCTGCTTGTGGACAGCAAGGCGGCCGGGGTCGTGGCCCTCGAGCTTGCCACGGGCGAGCTGCACACGTTCCACGCCAAAGCGGTCATCTTTGCGACGGGCGGGCACGGCCGCATTTTCGAGGTGACGTCCAATGCGTACGCCTACACCGGAGACGGCGCGGCGGTCGTGCTGCGCCGCGGCATCCCGCTGGAGGACATGGAGTTCTTCCAGTTCCATCCCACGGGCATCTACAAGCTGGGCATCCTGATCACCGAGGGCGTGCGGGGTGAAGGCGGCGTGCTGATCAATGGCAAGGGCGAACGCTTTATGCCGAAATACGCGCCGAATATCAAGGACCTGGCCTCACGCGACGTGATTTCCCGGGCCATCTACACCGAGATCCGTGAAGGCCGCGGCGTGGACGGCAAGAACTACGTCTGGCTGGATGCCCGGCCCGAGTCTGTCATCAAGTACGCCGCCCAGGACGGGCGCACCAATCCTGATGGCTCACCCTACACGATCACCGCCGACGAGCTGCTCAAGAAGCTGCCGGATATTGTCGACTTCAACCGCGTCTATCTGGGCATCGATCCGATGACGGAGATGATGCCCATACAGCCCACGGCGCACTACACCATGGGCGGCATCCCGACTAACAAGTACGGCGAGGTGGTGATCGATGACAAGAACACAGTCTTCCCCGGCCTGTACGCGGCCGGGGAGTGCGCCTGCGTGTCGGTGCATGGCGCCAACCGTCTGGGATGTAATTCCCTGCTCGACATTCTCGTCTTCGGCAAGCACTCGGGCCTGCGATCCGCCGAATATGCCAAGCAGACGGACTTCGAAAAACTGCCGGATGATCCGACGGCCGCGACCCGTGCGCAGTTCGAGGCGCTCCGGGATGCCTCTGGAACAGAGAACGCCTTCGATATCGCCAATGAGCTGAAGAACGTCATGTTCGATGAGGTCGGGATCTACCGCAACGAGCAGGGGATGCGCCTGGCCATCGGCAAGCTCGCGCAGCTCACGGAACGCTTCAGGCACGTCCACATCACGGACACCGGCAGCATCTTCAACACGGAGCTCCTCAACGCCTGGGAACTGGGCAATATGCTGGAGGTCGCTGATGTAATCGCTCAGTCCGCCGTCAATCGTCAGGAGTCGCGCGGCGGCCATTCGCGCGAGGATTTCCCGAAGCGGGACGACCAGAACTGGCTCAAGCATACGCTCGCATGGCACAGGAATGGCAAGGTCGAGATCGGCTACAAGCCAGTGGTGATCACCAAATATCAGCCCAAGGAACGCGTGTACTAGAAACCCATCCAACCGCCCCCACCGCCCCCTTCGGGCAGAAGGGGACACGGGAGACGACAACGATGCAGGTAACGCTCAAGATCTTCCGTTACAACCCACAGGTGGACACGCGCGGGCACTATGAGACGTACACGCTGGAAGCAGATGAGAACGAACGCGTGCTAGACCTGCTGGAACTGGTCAAGGGTCACCATGACGGCACGCTGTCCTTTCGCCGGTCGTGCGCGCACGGCATCTGCGGCTCGGACGCCATGCGCATCAACGGGCAGAACCATCTGGCCTGCAAGACCCTGGTCCGCGATTTTGGGGCGCAGATCACGATCGAGCCACTGCTCGGCCTGAAGATCATCAAGGACCTGATCGTGGACATGGAACCCTTCTTCGACAATTACAAGAAGGTGCTGCCGTACTTTATTAATGACAGCCCGCTGCCGGCGGACGGCAAGGAACGCCTGCAGTCTCCAAAGCAGCGCGCCCGATTCGACGAAACCACCAAATGCATCCTGTGCGCGGCCTGCACGACCTCCTGTCCGTCCTTCTGGGCCAGCGACGACTACCTGGGCCCGGCGGCCCTTGTCACCGCCCATCGTTTCATCTTCGACAGCCGCGACGAGGGGGCTTCGGAGCGGCTCAAGATCGTGAGCGAGACCAGCGGTGTGGCGCGCTGCCACACGGTCTTCAACTGCACGCTGGCCTGCCCGCGCGATATACAGATCACCAAGGCAATCGGGGAACTAAAAACGGCCATCATTACAGGGAAACTGGATTAGGAACGCGGTAAGTCCAGCCGTGGGAAACGACAAGAAAAGGAAGAGCAACCATGGATACCGTCATAAACATTCTCAAGGTCGTCCACATCGTTAACGCTGTCCTGATGGCGTGGCCTTTCTATGCCCTCGTGGCTGTCAATCAACGTGTTCGGTTAGGGCCGCCTTTGGGCGACCGAACAGACACCTACCTGGAAAACATTATCAAGAACCGCACTCTCCCCTGCTATGTTTTCCAAGGTACTGCACTAGTGACGGGATTAGCCCTGGTGCTGTTACGCGGGTTGGGATTAGATGCACTGCTCACCAATCCTGTTCTGGGGCTGAAGTTCCTCCTGCTCTTAGTGATCGCTGGACTGCTGACGTATGTCCATGCACGCGTGCAACCGCGCATTGATGCTCTCTTCGCTAAGGTCGGCAAGAGCCCTGTGCCCCAGGACATTGCTCAGCAAATTGGCGCCCTGCGTCTGCGTCGCAAACGCATTGCCTCAGTGTGCCTGTTTGTGGTGCTGACGCTCGTCATGTTGGGCGTGCAAGTCTGGTCTCCCTTCCCCGTCTTGCTGACCCTCGTGCTCGTGATTGCGATCGCCCTGTTTACCTGGCGGGCCTATACAAGTGTCACCCCTTACGGTTGGGCATAGCACGTCGAGATTCAGTCACCGTTCGAGAAAAGTGCGACCCAACCCTTTGCGGCTACGAAAAGCAGCGCAAAATGGGGGAGGAGTAGCTGAGATCGTGACGGGGAAGTTGAAATCAGCAGCGAGCCGAGAATAATGCATGGAAGGCAAGCCGCGTGATGAGGGCGGCCCGCTTGTTCTTGGCGGGATGTTTCCGCAAAATGGCGGTGGTCCCTCGCTGCCACATATCCTAACTGGTTTGGAACGTCATGCGGTCGCCGCACAACCCTTGGTGAGGCCGCTGCCCCCCACTAGCCGTACCGCTCAGCTCATCTTGGGGTTGTCGGAGTCTGGTCTGAGCCCCCGGCGCTGCAACGCTTCGCGGGTCATCGGCCGCAGGTCCACACTGTACCGGCAGGTGCGACGATAGGTTTTCACGCTGAACTCGTTGCGCTCAAGGTGATAGGCCTGCATCGCCGTGTCCCAATTGACCTTGTCGGCAAGATAGTCACCCAGATGGCGCGCCAGCAAGACGGCGTGAGTCATAGCTTGATCGATGCCCTGTCCCGACCAGGGGTCCATGACCATTCCCGCGTCGCCGACCAACGCCCATCCAGCTCCATATGGAACGCGCAGATAGCCGGGGATACTGCCTGTCCCTCGCACCGGTCCTTCGCGCTCCGCCTTCACGAGTCGTGGGGCGAGGGCCGTCATGGATTGAAGTTCCTCCAGCAACATACCTTCTGGGTTTCGCTTAAAATCGGCGAAGCGCGCGATCGGGACAGAAGACGCAAGCAAAGTTAGATTGTCGTCGCAAGGAAAGCAGTACACCAGCGCATTGCCCCGATAATGGAATTCCGCCGCAGGTCCGTCCATGGGCTTCACTCCCCGGAAGTATGCGAAGTACATGGCCCGGTTGACCGGCTCTTGATGTTCCGATTCGACACCCACCTCTTTCGCCACAAATGAATGCAGTCCGTCCGCGCCAACTACCGCTCTGGCGCTCGCCTGTCCCCTTCCGGCTGGCCCCGTCCACTCTACGCCAGCAACGCGACCGTTTTGCTTCAGAAGCCCTGTCGCCTTCGCTGCTTGTCGGAGCTCGACATTGGGCGTCTTCATTGCACACCGTACCAGGATGGCATCCAGCCTGATTCGACGCACGCACATGTAGAACGGAAAGTCCTCGGGGCGGTCCACGGCCTCGGGAAACACGATTCCGTCCACTACGTTGTAGTTGACCGTCAGATGCGGTGCCGTCTCCTGCACCTGCTCATAGATTCCTATCTGTTTGAGGGCACGAAACGTGGGGGCTCTGAAGAAATGAGTCGATAGCGTATCACTGGGGAAAGTTGCGCGGTCCAGGACTAGAATGCGTTGACCTTGTTCTCCGAGCAACGTTGCCAGTAGCGACCCAGCGACGCGCGCCCCGATGATGATTACGTCATAGTCCAAACCGTTCGCCTTCCGAACTTCGTGTGGGGATTTTCGAGTGGATTATTCCCCGTGCTGCTGCCGAGTACGTTCTAAGTCCTGCGGCCCGAATCTCTGCACGGCAATAACCTTGGCGTCCTGGCGAAAGAGGGGCGGCACGATCAATAGCGCCTCCTCCCTGCTGTCAACTTCCACGAAGAACCAGGCCTCGTGGACGTCGTCACTACACCCCCAATCCGCATTGGTTAGGAAATGTGATCCGGTCTCCATGAAGACTCGCACAGCGCGGTCACAGGCTTCTTTCTTGTTCTCGTGCGGAACCTCTATCAGATACCTTGTCACTCAGCGATTCCTCGCCACAGCATAGACACGACGTCGGCCCAGCCAATTGTAACCCGGCCGCCGCCCTCTGGCTGGCTCTAAAGGCCGGCGGATGTTGCGCGGCCATACAACTCGTGGCAGCCAACCTGCCTGGTTGCCGCAATTCGATGCTTGTTCTGCGAACCTGCTGAGTCTGGAGTGAAGCAAGGTCGGATTTAAGCCGCGACGCCCGTCCGCCTAAACTGCGTCTCGTAAAGCTGGCTGTAGATTCCCCCGAGCGCCAGTAGCTCGCTGTGTGTTCCCCGCTCGACGATCTGCCCGCGGTCCATCACCAGGATCAAGTCGGCTGCCAGTATGGTTGACAGGCGATGCGCGATCACGATGCTCGTCCGGCCCGCCATCACGCGCTTCAGCGCATCCTGTATCAGCGCCTCTGACTCGCTATCGAGCGAACTGGTGGCCTCATCCAGGATCAGGATCCTGGGATCTTTCAGAATCACGCGTGCCAGGGCGATGCGCTGCTTTTCCCCGCCGCTCAATCGATAGCCGCGCTCGCCCACAATAGTATCGTAGCGTTCCGGCAGGTCCACTATGAAGTTGTGGATGTTGGCCGCCTTGGCCGCCGCCTCGATCTCCGCGCGCGTGGCATCCACCTTGGCATAGGTCAGATTGGTCCGGATCGAGTCATGGAACAGATAGGTTTCCTGGGTCACCATGCCGATGGCCGCCGAAAGCGAGTCCAGCGTCACATCGCGCAGATCCTGCCCATCGATGCGAATGACTCCTTCGGTGGGATCGTACAGGCGGGGAATCAGATATGTGAGTGTGGTCTTGCCCGCGCCGGACGGGCCCACGAGCGCCACCAATTGTCCGGGCCGGGCTACGAACGATACAGCCTCCAAGGCCTCCTCGCGGGCCTGAGAGCCGCCGTTGACTTCGCCTTCACTGGAGCCGCGGTCTTTGTCCTGCACCGCCGCCGGCTTGTCCGCCAAAGACAGCACGGCGGTCACGTTTTCCATACGCCCGTAGCGTTTGACTTCACTGAGCAGCTGGTCTTCGTGGACCATGTATTTGAATGTGACGCGATCGAACTCCAACTCCCCTTTCACGTCCGGCAGCGATATCGCCGCCGGCTTTTGCTCAATGTCCAGCGGCAGGTCGATGACCTCGAAGACCCGCTCAAATGAGACCATGGAGGTGCTGAAATCAACGGGAGCCCCCGCCAAACCCTGCAGCGCCCCGTACAGGGTGTTGAGATACGAGCCAAAGGCCACTATGGTGCCGATGCTGAAACTGCCCAGGATCACGTAGTACCCACCGATGCCATAGATCAGCGCCGTGCCGACCGCACCGATGATGCCCAGCACGGCAAACAGCGACGTCCCCAGCACGGCGCGCCGCACGCCGATATCACGCACCCCTGCCGCCCGCTGGCGGAATCTCTGCTCTTCCTCCGCCGCACGCCCGAAGAGCTTCACAAGAAGCGCGCCACCGATGTTCAGCGTTTCGTTCATGTGGGCATTCATTTGCGCGTTGAGCTCCATGCCTCGACGCGCGACCTCACGCAGCCGGCCCCCGACCTGGCGCGCGATCAGCACGAACAATGGCAGGATCACCAGGCTCATCAGCGTCAGCCTCCACTCCAGGCTGAACATCACAGCCAGAATGGCGATGGTTTGGATCACGTTGGTGATGATGTTGGTGATGGTGTTGCTGATGGCATTTTGCGCCCCGACGACGTCGTTGTTCAGCCGGCTCATCAGCTCGCCGACTTTGGTGTTGGTGAAGAATCGCAGCGACATGCGCTGCAGACGGCTGAACAGGCCGGACCGGAGATCAAAGATCACGCCCTCTCCGATGGTGGCGTTGAGTCTACGCTGGATCACCGTGAGCACGCTGTTGAGTATGGGAATGAGCACGAGCACGATGGACAGGATCACCAGCCGGTGGATGTCTTTTGATGGCAGCACCTGGTCGATGAGCGACCGAAAAATCAGCGGGGTGGCGAGCGAGAGCCCTGTCCCGATTAGGATCGCAAACAGCATTCCTCCCAGGTGTCCCCAGTACGGACGCGCATAGTTGAGGACGCGCAGCAACAGCGCTCGCGTAAGCTGCGGCTTCGGCTCATCTGAACCCATGTATTGAAACCAGGCGTGGTGCATGTCAGCCGATTTTCCGCCAGAGGCGCTTCTCTAGTGGCAAGATCAGTTTTCCGCAAGGCATTGGGTGTGGATCCTGGGCGGGAACGCCTGCATGGCTTGAGGCTTTGGCCGGGTCACTATAAGACCATCCGGCGGTTTTGACAACCGCCCATCCGAACGGCTCGAGCGATCGCATGGTATCATGCCCGGGATTCTGCCACACTGAGAACGGATGGCGCCCTGGTGAATGTGCAGCAGCAGCTCGCTGTATCTCTTTTGCAGGACAATCCTGCAGAAATGGACCTCGCCCGGCTGAACGCGTTGAACGAAGCCGGGTGGCATGAAGTCAGCAAGGTCGCGGAGGCGCTGGGCCTGGGTCCGCTGTTATTCCGGAATGTTCGTAGGTTTGAGGTCAAGGTGCCGCAAGCTATCGGCGAGCTGTTGTTGGAAAGCCTGCGGAACAACACCGCCCGCAACCTGCGAATCCTGAAGGAATTCGGAATCCTCGCCGGCGCCCTGCAGGAGCAGGGCATCGCCTTCATGCCCCTGAAAGGCGTCTATCTGTGCTCAAACGTGTACGAAAACCCCGGTGAACGTCTGCTCTGGGATATAGATCTGATCGTTCCGCCGGAGGAAATGCGACGCGCCCTGGCGGTGGTCGAAAGTACGGGCTATCGCGCCTCACGCCCCTACGACCTGGACTTGGAGATCAAAATTCATCAGCATGTGCCCGCTTACCTCAAGGCGGGCGCGCCCCCGCTGGAGGTCCATGGGACTCTGCTCGAGCCGAGATTCGAGCATGGTCGGGAGTGGCAGGATGTCTGGGAAAGGGCTGTCCTTGCCCGGGTGGGGGAGGCGACTGTTCAAGTCTTGGCGCCCATCGATCTCCTGATCTATCTGTGCGCACATGTGGCATATCACCATCTCTACGCGGATTCTGTTCGATCGCTTTACGATATCAAACTCACCGTTGAGCGCTTCTCGGCCGAATTGGACTGGGACCTGGTTGCCGCCCGCGCGCAGGCCTGGGCGCTGATCAACAGCGTGTATCTCACCTTGCGCCTGACCAAGGACTTGCTGGGCTGTGGTTTGACCGAATCTTCACTGCAGGCGCTTCGCCCACCAGACTTCAACGCCGGGCTCATTCAGGCGGTGCTCGCTCGCGTTTTCGAACAGATGGAGACGCCGCCGGTGATCAACGCCGTGTGGGCCCGGCCCAATCTCCTGCAGCGGATCAAGGGTTTGTGGGACCGGGTCGTCGTGCCGCCTTCCGTCCTGGCGCGCACGTACCGCGTGCCGCCCAATTCCAGGCGGCTCTACTTCTACTATCTCGTTCGCCTCAAGGACATGCTGGCCATCCATGGAGGCGATTTGTCCGCTTTGTTTCTGGGAAGCCGGCAGAAGAAGGACCTGGCCCGGCGTGACGCGGAATTGATCGCCTATCTCAAGTGGTGGGAGTAGAGAAGGGTAAAGCAAGACAGTGCCCCGGCACATGGGGCACTGTCTGTGTCTAGATCTGTATTCCTGTCAGCCGCTCTACTGCGGCATTACCTGGCGTCCTATACGGCCGGCGGTTATGTACTGCCTAGCCTGTTGCGAATGGCTCGAAGAAACCCAAATCCTCACCCGAACCAGTCTTCCTCTCCTGCGCCGGATTATTCTGTGTATTCAGGCTGATCACCAGGCGCGTGACTTCGGGCTTGTGCCAGGGCAGGCGCTGAACGAGCTCGGTTTCGAGAGATGTGCTTTCCACAGTCGTTGCACCTCCAATATGATCAGGGGAGCATAGCACGCATCGCAACCTGCTGTCAAGGCCCATACTCGCCGTCAGGGAGCCACGGGTGTAACAACCGCGCCAGCAAGATGCCTTTTTGAGCGGAATTGATCGCCTATTTGGGCTGGTGGTGAGATTGGTCGCAGCTCAAGAACGGCCCCGCTCGCGGGCCCACCCGCGGGGCTGGCATCGAGCTGCGTGGGAGGGTGATCCGGCGACCGCCATGCCGGCCGGGACGAAGAGGCATACTGAATCAAGAAGGGTGCCCCTGCCGGGCACCCTTCTTGTGAAGATCAATTTGATCGCGGGGCGACTTTCTGTTGGCTCTTAGGACTCTACGGCCCACCCGCCCGCGCCCGGTATCTCCCCGTCCTCATATGAGAGAGATTTTGGTACCACGGCATTCGTATTCAGACTAATCACTAGGCGGTCCAGCTCCGGCTTGTGCCAGGGCAGGCGCTCAACACTCTCGGTTTCGGGGGATTTGTCTTCCATGCTCGTTGCACCTCCAGTAATAGATAGGGCGGGAGCTTACCACGGCCGCCAGCCCGATGTCAAGGCCTATTCTCGCGTTCCCGGAGCCACGGGTGCAACACCATGCCTTGCAAAGGAGAGTAATTCAGTGTGATGGTTCGCCGAAGCTGCTCAGTGCAGTGAAGGTTTCGAGCTGGCCGCCCCCGAGCAGAATCTCGTTTCCCAATCGCAGCCAGGCATGTGCCACCAGGTTGCCGCTGTGGTCCTTCCTTGTTCCCAAGAATAGCCAACTCGCGAAGCCGCGTCGCCTCAGCATGAACTTGGCCGCCACAGATTGTGCAAGGCACGTGCTTTCCCAGGGTGTATGGCGTGACATGAGTTCGACTGCCCAGGCAACCCTCCGGGCTGCTGGCGATGCAGGAGGGGGGCCGGTAGCCGTATGATCCGGCGGAAGCTGTCTGCCCAGGTGCCGGGCGATGTGCCTGAAAGGGACACCCAGAAGAGCGGCTCGCGCTGCGCCCAGATAAACGCAGGCCTCCAGCAACAGGAGTCGATCGCGCCAAGAGAGGGCCAGAAATCTGCGCAGGGCGTTCACTTGACGAGGATCATTCCGTTCTTGTGCAGCTCTGCCAGGAATGCCAGGACATCCGCCTCGCACTGCTCGGCTCCGACGGCATACCGCTTCTGCAGGCGATCAGCCAAGTCCCGCACGCGTGCGGGTTCCCCGAGCATGCTCCAGATCTCGGCCGCGATTGGATCGAGCGAGTAGTAGGCGTCTTGTTCGATGCTCAACATCATGATCTCGTCGTGGACCGCTGCCGTGGAAAAGCCCTGAGCGCGTCCCACCACAGTATCAAGATCGATCACAGACATATGGTCTCCTAACCGTTGGCAAGGCCTCGCTGGACTCCCCGGCCAGCTGACCGTCTAAACAGGGCGCAAGATGAATACCGGGGCATTTGCCGGTCTTATACCACAGGCGCGCCGCTCAATGGCGTTGGCGGCA
>Ga0214473_10010517_pt1 | contig 10881 bp, 7 predicted proteins | sample RVTome_7_FD_203509 | JGI IMG/M metagenome (GOLD analysis project Ga0214473, IMG submission 203509) | Soil microbial communities from uranium-contaminated site in the Upper Colorado River Basin, Wyoming, United States - RVT98D197 | ecosystem: Environmental > Terrestrial > Soil > Contaminated >... | reverse complement strand
CATCCCGGGGCCCGCCTGCGAACAGCGGCCTACTTCAGCCTCGAGTTCGGGTTCGAGGAGGGGCTCCCGCTGTACGCGGGCGGCCTCGGCGTGCTCGCCGCCGACCACCTCAAGGCGGCGAGCGATCTGGGCGTGCCGGTGGTCGCGGTGGGGCTCCTCTACCAGGAGGGCTACTTCCGCCAGATGGTGGATGCTGCGGGTTTGCAGCACGAGACCTATCCCTACAACGACCCGCTCAGCCTCCCCATCCAGCCGGCGCTCGACGCTCACGGTGGTTGGACGCACGTCTCGATGGAGCTGCCGGGACGGCGCCTGTGGCTGCGGGTCTGGCGCGCGGTGGCGGGTCGCACCGCCCTGTACCTTCTCGACTCGAACGACCCGCTCAACGGCCCGGTCGATCGCGCCATCACGGCGAAGCTGTACGGGGACGAGCCCGAGATCCGGCTGCTGCAGGAGCTCGTACTCGGGGTCGGCGGATGGCGAGCGCTCGAGGCGGCTGGAGTGCACGCCGAGGTCTGCCACCTGAACGAGGGCCACGCCGCCTTCGCCGCGGTGGAACGGGCGCGGCGCTTCGCGATCGCGAACAGCGCCACCTTCGGCGAAGCGGTCTGGGCAACGGGAGCGAGCAACATCTTCACGACCCACACGTCGGTAGCCGCCGGGTTCGACGTCTATCCTCCCGCGCTGATCGAGAAGTACTCTCCCGCTCTCGAGCTGGCCGGACTCGGAGTTCCTCTCGAGTCGCTGCTCGCGCTGGGTCGCCGTGACCCCGGAGACGCAAGCGGGCCTTTCAACATGGCCTGGCTGGCGATGCGCACGTGTGCCCACGCGAACGGAGTCTCGCGCCTGCACGGGGACGTGAGCCGGTTTCTCTTCAGGGACCTCTATCCGCGCTGGCCGCTCGCCGAGATCCCGGTCCGGCATGTCACCAACGGCGTCCACGTCCCTTCCTGGGACTCCATCAGCGCGGACCGACTATGGACCGGCTGCTGCGGAAAGGAGCGCTGGCTCGGCACGATGGAGACCATCGAGGCCGGGCTCGCGTCGGTGCCGGACGAGGAGCTGTGGGCCTTCCGCACCGAGTCGCGTCAAGATCTGGTCCGCTACGCCCGAGCCCGGCTGGTGCGGCAACTCGGTCAGCGCGGCGAGGATCCCCGAGCGGCAGCCAGAGCCCACCACGCGCTCGATCCGAACGCCCTCACGCTGGGTTTCGCGCGCCGCTTCACCGAGTACAAGCGGCCCAACCTGCTGCTCGCGGACCCCGAACGGTTCGCGCGCCTGCTCACCCGGCCCGACCGACCCGTGCAGATCGTGGTGGCGGGCAAGGCTCACCCCGCAGACGAGGTGGGAAAGAGGCTCATCCAGGCATGGGTCGCCTTCGCCAACCGCGCCGACGTGCGCAATCACGCCCTGTTCCTCGAGGACTACGACATCACCCTGGCGCAGCGCCTCGTGGCTGGGGTCGACGTCTGGGTGAGCACCCCGCGGCGGCGATGGGAGGCGTGCGGCACCAGCGGGATGAAGGTGCTCGTGAACGGTGGGCTCAACCTCTCCGAGCTGGACGGCTGGTGGGCGGAGGCATCGGCCCCCGAGCTGGGCTGGGCCCTCGATGCGGCGCACGACCGCGCCGACGACGCCGCGGAGGCGGATCAGCTCTACGCCCTGCTCGAGGACGTCGTGGTGCCGGCATTCTACGACCGCGACCCCTCCGGCATCCCGCGTGCCTGGCTGGCCCGAGTGCGCGCGAGCATGACACGGCTCACGCCGCGCTTCAGCGCCGGCCGCATGGTGCAGGAGTACACCGAACGTCTCTATCTCCCTGCCGCCGAAGCCTTCCTGCGCCGGTCGGCGAACGGGGCGCGCCTCGCGCGCGACCTGGACCGGTGGCGATCGGCGATCGACGCTCGCTGGAGCGACGTGCGCTTCGGCGATGTGAAAGTTGAAGCCAGGGGGGACGGGTGGGCTTTCGAGGCGCAGGTCTACACCGGCGAGATCCCTCCCGAGTGGATCATGGTCGAGGTGTACGCCGATGCCGCCCCGCCCGGCGGAGAGCCAATGCGCATTCCCATGAAACGCGGCGATCCGATCATGGGTGCCGTGAGCGCGCACACCTGGCACACCCTCGTCCCAGGCGGTCGATCATCATCCGACTTCACCATCCGCGCGTTCCCGCACCATCCGGAAGTCCTCGTGCCGGTGGAGGAACGCCACATCACCTGGCAGCGATGACGTTGCGCAGTGTAGGAGACTCTCACCCTGGGCTTCGATCGTAACTCGGCTGTCGCCCCCTCTCAGGGGGACCCGTCGCGCCACCACGGAGGAACGCCTCGGGCCCAAATTCGTGCTAGCGCTACCGGACGAGGAGCAAGGGGGACTCGATCTCGTCCAGGAGCATGCCTAGCCCGGCGTCGCCGAGCGCAGAGCTCGCCACCCCAAGAACGAGGAGCGCGCCGGATATCCGGGCCGCTCGGACGATATCCTCTCTGTGTGCGGCTGCGATCCACCGGACCTTGCCGTGCCCCTCAAGCTCCAGCCTCCGCCGTGCGCGCTCGGCGAGCTGCTCGGCCTGTTCGGGCGTCGATGCCGCCACGAGGACTGTCAGCGGGCCTGCGCTCCCGTCGAGGCGCGCGGCGACATCCAGGGCGCGGTCAGCCATGGGTGAGCCATCGTACGCGACGAGGAGCGGCCGGCCGATCCTGCCGCCGCGCCCCACCAGGAGGACCGAGCTGGGCGCGCGCGCCGCGGCGGCACGCGCCGTCTGTCCAGGCGTGGCGCCGAGACGGTGGCTGGTGCGGCCGAGGACGAGGACGTCAACCTTGCTGGCGGCCTCGAGCAGCTCGACCGAAACCTGGCCGCGAGCCACCCGGAATGACCAGCTGATGTGGAGCTGCTGCGCAGCCGCGGCGATCGCCTCTCGGGCTGCTGCGGCGAGCGCCCTGAGGTCGACCTCGATCGCGAGGCGATCGAGCGGGTGCAGCGCGCCGGAGGGAAGCGACAACTGCGACGCGAAGGGAAAGCCGGCGGCGCGCAGCAGGTTCACGTCCTCGACGAAGATCCCCTCCAGGTCCGCGCCCAGCCGTGCAGCCAGCGCAGCGGCCGCCGAGAGCGCGTCCAGGCTCGCGCGGGATGCGTCGAGCGCGACGAGGACGCGCGCGAGAGCGCGCTCGCCCCTGGTCGTCACGGCTCCACCTTGGCCAGCTGGACCGGGGTGGCAAAGGCCCGCGCCGTCTCGGCGAGCCGTTCGAGACGAGCGGCCACCCGCGCATTCACGGACCCGTCGGGGAAGCGGCCGTCCGCTTCGCGCGTACCCGCCGCGACGCCGGTGAGGATCTCGATCCCGTGATCGAAGTCCTCGACTGCCCACACGTGGAACTTCCCGGAGGCGCAGGCCTTCACCACATCCTCGCGCAGCATGAGGTGCTTCTGGTTGGCGGCCGGGATCACGACCCCCTGGTCGCCCGTGAGACCGCGGGCGCGGCACACGTCGAAGAAGCCTTCGATCTTCTCGTTGGCGGCCCCGATGGCCTGGACCTGGCCGAGCTGGTTCACGGAGCCCGTGACGGCGATCGACTGACGGACAGGGAGTCCCGACAGCGCCGAGACGAGCGCGAACAGTTCGGCCGACGATGCGCTGTCGCCTTCGACGCCGCCATAGGACTGCTCGAACACGAGGCTCGCCGAGAGCGAGAACGGCCGATCGGACGCGTAGCGCGCCGCCAGGAAGCCAGCCAGGATGAGGACGCCCTTGGAGTGGATGGGGCCGCCCAGCTCCACCTCGCGCTCGATGTCCACCACCTCGCCCTTTCCGAGCCGCACACGCGCCGTGATGCGGCTCGGGTGTCCGAAGGCGAACTGCCCGAGCTGGACGACCGAAAGCCCGTTCACCTGGGCGACCTTCTCGCCGGTCGTGTCGATGAGCAGGGTGCCGCGAGCGATCTCCTCGAGCAGCCTCTCCTGGATTCTCGCCTGCCGGCGGATCTGGCCGTTGATTGCCGACTGCACGTCGTCGTGCTCGACGATCTTGCGGTGTGCGGCATCGGCGAAGTGATCTGCCTCGCGCAGCAAATCCGCGGTCACCTGGACCTGCGCGGTCAGCTTCTCGGCATCGCCGGAGAGCCGAGACGCCCACTCGATGGCGCGGGCGACGGCGCGGCGGGAGAATGGGCGCAATCGATCCGCGCGGGCGAGCGTCGCGATGAGTCGCGCGTAGTGGGTCTCGTTGCCCTCGCGCGCCATCGCGTCGTCGAAGTCGGCAGCCACCTTGAAGTGCTCGAGGAACTCCGGATCATAGGCGACGAGCAGGTGGTAGAGGAGTCTCTCGCCGACGAGGACGATCTTTACGTCGAGCGGAATGGGCTCCGGCTCGAGGGAGGCGGTCCCGGACAGGCCGTAGCGCCGCTCCGGAGGGTCGATCCGGATCTGACGAGCTTCCAGAGCCCCCTTCAGGAACTCCCAGGCGAAGGGCTGGGACAGGAGCCGGCGCGCGTCGAGGACGAGGTAGCCACCATTGGCCCGGTGCAGCGCGCCCGGTCTGACCATGGTGAAGTCGGTGACCAGCGTGCCGAAGTGGGCGTGGTGCTCGATGCGGCCGGCCAGGTTCGGGTACGTCGGGAGCTCCTCGTGGGCGACGGGCGCCCCCCGTGTGCCGCCGTTGTCCACCATGAGGTTGACGCCGTAACGGCGGAGGGTGGGTGACTCGGAGAGGAGCTTCCGGATCTGCCCAGCGGCGTCCTCGGTCTCGGCCGACCCGAGGAAGTCGTGGACGTTCTCGATGACGTCGGCCTGCACGGCGTCGAGGTGCGCGATGACCTGCGGCAAGTCCGCGTAGCGCTGGCGCAGCTCGGCTATGAGGTGGCCTACGGCGAAGAGAGCCACCTCGCGGTTGAGCTCCTTCACCCGCTCGCGGTGCGCGCGCTCGAGCTGTGGAATCCCGCGCAGGGCGGCCTGGAGCTCCTCCTGGATCGCCGCGATGTCCTGCTGGATGCGCTGCTGCTCTTCCTCGGCGAGCTGGTGGAACTTCTCCGGCTCGAGGACTTCGCCGTCCCGGACCGACGCCACCGCGAAGCCCATGGGCGTGCGCACCACCGCCAGCTGTCGCTCGTGGGCGCGGCCCTGGACGACACTCATGGTCTTGTCGCGACCCTCGGCGAGCTGCCTCTCGAGGGACTGGAGCCGCGTGCGGTACTCCTCGCTCTCGAATGAGGCAGGGATGGAGGCGCGCAGGTCCTCGATGAGCCGCTCCATGTCCCGCTTGAAAGGCGCGCCCCGCCCGGCAGGGAGCCGCAGCGCCCGCGGCTTCTGCGGGTCGGCGAAGTTGTTGAGGTAGCACCAGTCGTCGGCGGCGCGATCGGCTGCGGCACGCCGGGCGAGGACGCGCTCGGTCAGGGTGCGCTTGCCGACGCCGGCCGGCCCGAGCGCGAAGATGTGATAGCCCGGAGCGCGCAGCCCGGTGCCGAACTCCAGCGCCTCGACCGCGCGCTCTTGCCCGAGCGGGCCCTCCACGTCGGCGAGCTCGGCCGTGGTCTCGAAGGGCAGGCCCGGGCAGTACCGGCAGAGTGCTTCAGGCGGCAGCGACTTCGGCGCCATGTGCAACCTCCACATCCGTGTGGCCGCAGTAGATGGAGCTCAGTCGTGAGTAGGCCGTCCCGCAAGTCCTGTCCGTGGAAATACCAGGTTCACGAGAAGGACGGTCGTGATCTCATACCTCCCTTGGCCAGATCCATCTAGCGCATGACAACGACAGGACAGTGTGCTTGCCGCACGACCCGCTCGGCCACGGATCCCAGGACGAGGTGCTTGAGCCCGGCGCGCCCCTGCGTTCCCATCACGATGGCGTCGAAGCCGCCCTCGCGCGCGAAGCGCAGGATCTCGACCGGAGGGCTGCCGAGAAGGACCACGGAATGGATTGCTCCGTGCGCGCTCTGCTCCACCTCAATCGCCCAGTCGTGGAGCTTTTGCTCCAGCTCTCGACGCGCCTTGTCGAACACATCGACAAAGGGAGAAGCCGCTTCGCCAGCCTCCAACGGAGGGTCGTACACGTGCACCACCGTCACCGCACCATCGAAGATGCTCGCCAGGTAGGCAGCTTGCTGCAACGCGGTCCGCGAGCTGTCGGAGAAATCGATAGGGCAGCAGATCTTACGCCAGGGTCGCATAAGAGCCTCCTCACGAGCGCCGCGAGGCGCATACGCGTGGCCTGCGCCCCAATTCGCACTCGCAATTCAGAATAGCGCAAGGGCGGTCACCGGAGGTGCGGTCGAGGGGGGCAGTACCAAGGTCGTAGTGCCTTCGCGTGCACCCCGGAGCCCTGGCGTGTTTCAGAAGCGCAGCATGGCGTCGCGGCGTGCGAGGGCCACCACGTGCACCGTCCGCCTGCTGCAGGCTGAGGCGCCTGGCCAGAGATCAGCCTCACGTGCCGTTGCCGCGCACGCCGGCCGCCGAACGGGACGATAGAGCGCACGTTCCTCGCCCGTAGGCAGCTGAGGGGCCGCTCGGCGGCCGGTAAGAAAGGGCGCAAATGGAGAGGCGGTCCCCTGGGATCACCCCAGGGCGGCGACCCAATTCGCCGCTTGCCGAGGTCCCGCAATCGGCGCGTCCTTGCTATTGACGTGGGTTGTCCCCGTCTCAGAGCCACGTGCTGGCAGGCCAAGACGGCATGCGGGTTCCAAGGGTCCGTTTCCAGCATCGAAGGAGGGAGGCGGCCATGCAGAAGGGGTTACAGCTGAGGTGGCATCACGTGCAGCGATCGGAGGTTCTTGCGCAGCACGTGCGCGACAGGGTGGCGCGGCTGGAGCGTTACTACAGCCGGATCACGGGCTGCGCGGTCACGCTGGAGGCGCCGAGCCAGCACCACCGGCAGAGCGGCCCGCAGTACCGGGTCCGCATCGAACTGGCAGTCCCGGGCGGAAAGCTCGTGGTGGGACGTGACCCTCCCAAGACGCACCTGCACGCGGACCTGTACACGGCCGTGGACGCGGCCTTTCGCGAGGCGCGCCGGCAGCTGCAGGACCAAGCGCGGCGGTTGCGGCTGGCTGTGAAGACGCACGCGCCGCAGGCGCGCGCCGAGGTGGCGCGCATCTTCCCAGAGGATGGGTACGGGTTCCTCCGGACGCCGGACGGCCGGGAGGTGTATTTCCACCAGCGTAGCGTGCTGCGCGGCGCGTTCCCCCGCCTGCACGTGGGCAGCCTCGTCCGGTACGCGGAAGAACTCGGCGACACCGGACCACAGGCGAGTACGGTGGCGCCGGTAGGCCGGCGCCTGGTGGCTCATGCACCGTGACGTGCTCGATCCCCCCGCGTACCCGTCCGCGCTTCTGCGCTCGAAGTCACCGCAACGCGAGGGCTGTTTGCCGGAGCGCAGCATGAAGGTGGAAGGCGTTGGGATGGCGGCGCCGTAATGGAGGACGGAACCCTGGAGTTCAGGGAGGTCCGATTGCAGCCGCTCATCGTCCCAGGCTCGGCGCACCGGTCGCTGGCGGAGGCGCTCGCCCATGAGCTGCAGGCGGAGCTGGCCTCCTGCCTCATCGAGCCTTTTCCGGACGGTGAGCAGGAGGTGGAGATCCGGGCCCACGTGCGCGGCCGGCCCGTGTTCATCGTCCAGCCCCTCGGCGCGCCGGTGGGAGAGCACCTCCTCGAGCTGCTCCTCCTCGCGGACGCGTGCCGCCGGGCCGGCGCAGGTTCCGTGACGGCGATCGTGCCCTATGTCGGCTATGCCCGGCAGGACCGGGTCATCAAGGAAGGACAGCCGCTCGGCGCCAGGGTCCTGGCCGAGGTTCTCGGAACGGGTTCGTTCTCGCAGGTCATCGCAGTGGATCTCCACAGCCCGGTGGTCGCCTCCTGTATCCACGCCCCCGTCGTACATCTGACGGCGATTCCGGACATGGTCGAGGCGCTACGACCGGACGTGCCCGATGACGCGGTCGTCGTCTCGCCCGATCTCGGTGCAGTGAAGGTTGCGGAGAGCTACGCGCGACCCCTTGGGCTCCCTCTCGCCGTCCTGCACAAGATCCGGGTGTCGGGAACCGCGGTCGCGGTGCACGGCGTGGTGGGAGACGTCAGGGGGAAGCGACCCATCGTGGTGGACGACATGATCTCGACCGGCGCAACCGTCGAGGCGGCCATGGACGCGCTGCTCGGCAGCGGTTGCCGGCACGAGTTCATCGTCGTGGCCACGCATGGACTCTTCGTGGGCAAGGCGGTCGAGCGGCTGAACCGGCCGGAGATGCTTCGTGCCCTGGTCACGGACAGCCTGCCATTGCCGAACTGCACGCCCGCGCGCCTGAAGGTGGTCCGCCTCGCGCCCCTCCTCGCCGAAGCCGTCCGCCGGATCGTCGGCGGACGCCCACTGAATGGCCTCCTTGCCGCCAGGTGAGCGCACCTGGAGATGAAGTGGCGCCCGCTGGACCAATTCTAGATTCTCTCGCAGGCTGGATGAACATGTTGGAGCTGTTGATTGTGAACGCTTACAGAAAGGGTCCCCCGCCGGCGGCATTGGCCCCGGTGACGATCTCGAGGATCTCGGCCGTGATCTGCTCCTGCCAGAGCCGTCGCTCGATCCCGCGTAGCTCGTCGAGGTTGCGCTCGATGTTGTCCCGCGCCGATTGCATGGCGGTGAGCCGGGCCCCGTTCTCGCTGGCGAAGCTCTCCATCGCTGCTCGGGCCAGCTCGGCATAGAAGTACTCCTCGACCAGCCGCTCGAGGAGCCGTCGCGGCTCCAGGTTGACGAGCGGTGGCGAGCGGGCCTCTCGCGGACCTCGGAAGGCGGTCAGGTCGACCGGGAGCAACTCCTGGCGCGTGACGATTGAATGCCCGCCCACCTCATAGCGGGCGAAGAGCGTCCCTACCGCCGCCAGCAAGCCCGCGCTGAAGCGGCGATAGAGCTCCTCCGTGATCCGGTGCGCGGTCTCGGTGACGGCGCCGATCTGGGTCGCCATGGGCAGTGTCCAGGCCGGGATGAGCCCTGCCTCGCGCGCCGCCATTGCGCCGCGGGAGCCGACGACGAAGAGCGCCGGCGGCGGCTCGCCGCCGGGGATGGCGGCGTCGATGAGCCGTCGGCTAAAGGCGCCCGCGAATCCGTGTTCGGCGCAGAACAGGACGAGCCCGCGCGGCGCCCTGGCCGCGAGGCGCCGCTGCGGCCCCGGGGTGGATGGGAGCAACGAGATCCCCTCCGCGATCGCGCCGCCCACCACCGCAGCATAGGCCCGCAGCGCGGGAAGCGAGGCCTGCGCCTGCTGCATGCGGGCCGCCGCGAGCAGGCGCATGGCGTTCACGAGGCCCTCCAGCTCCCCGATGCTGGCGAGGCGTGCCGCGACATCCTCGAGCCGCTCAGGCATGACCCTCCCTCTGATGGAAGGACGCGGCGAGGTCGTCGATCGGCGCGAGCAGGGCGGCGCGGGTCTCGTCGTCGAGCTTCCCGGTGCTCTCCACGCGAGCAAGTGCGGCGGGGGCCCGCTCCGCGAGCCACGCCCCGAGACGGGCCTTGAGCGCCGGAAGGCGTTCCAGCGGGACGCGATCGAGGATCCCTTCGGAGAGCGCGAGGAGCTGAGCCACCTGGGCTCCGAGCGGCAGTGGTGCCTCGCGAGTCTGGGCGAGGATGGCCCGGATGCGGCGGCCGCGCTCGATGGCATGGCGGGTGCGCTCGTCCAGGAGGGCTCCGAAGCGCGTGAAGACCTCGAGCTCGAGGAACTGGGCGTACTCGAGCCTGAGGCGCTCGGCGAGCCCCTGCATCGCCGGTGGCTGCGCCTTGCCGCCGACGCGCGACACGCTGCGGCCCACGTCCACGGCCGGCTTCTGGCCCCCGTGGAAGAGCTTGGTGTCCAGGTAGATCTGACCGTCCGTGATGGAGATGAGGTTCGTGGGGATGTAGGCGCTCAGGTTGCCGCCCTGGGTCTCGGCTATCGGGAGCGCGGTGAGCGAGCCCCCGCCGCGGGCGGGCCCGAGCTTCGCCGCACGCTCGAGCAACCTGGCGTGCAGGTGGAAGACGTCGCCGGGGTAGGCTTCTCGCCCCACGGGTTGGCGCAGGAGCAGCGCGAGCTGGCGGTGGATGGCGGCGTGCTTGGAGAGATCGTCGAGGACGACGAGCGCATGGCCCCCTTGCTCCATGAAGTACTCGGCGAGCGTGAAGCCGGCGTATGGGGCGAGCCACTGCAGGCCCGGGGCCGCCTCGGCCTGCCCGACCACGAAGATGCAGCGCTCGAAGGCGCCGTGCGAGCGCACCGACTCGAGTACGCGGCGCACCGTCGAAGCCTTCTGGCCGATCGCGACGTAGACGCAGACCACGTCGCTCGTCCGCTGGTGGATGATGGCGTCGACGGCCAATGCCGTCTTGCCCGTGATGCGATCGCCGATGATGAGCTCGCGCTGCCCGCGGCCGATCGGGAACATCGCGTCCACCACCGCGATGCCAGTGAAGAGGGGCTCACTCACCAGATCGCGGTCGATGATCGCGGGCGCGGGCCTCTCCACCGGGTCGAGGCGCTCCGGGGCGATGCGTGGTCCGCCATCGAGTGGCCGGCCCATGGCGTCCACCACCCGCCCGAGCAACGCCGGTCCCACTGGCATGCGCACCACCGATCCTGTGCCGTGGATCCGGTTCCCGGCGCCCACGGACCCGGCCTCGTCGAGCAAGACGCAGCCGATCCGATCCGGGGCCAGCTCCACGGCGAGCCCGAGGACGTCCCCCGGGAACAGGAGGAGCTCGTCGAGTCGCGTGTCGGGCAGGCCCGAGACGATGGCGATGCCGTCGCCGACGTGTTCGACGCGCCCGACCAGCTCGAGCCTGGGCTCGGGCGTGAACCGGGCGAGGCGCTCCCGGGCGCCCGGCAGCCAGGAATCAAGCGCCTCGATGAGCGTCGGCATCGCGTGTCATCTCCTCGAGCGCTC
>Ga0214473_10010516_pt1 | contig 10881 bp, 8 predicted proteins | sample RVTome_7_FD_203509 | JGI IMG/M metagenome (GOLD analysis project Ga0214473, IMG submission 203509) | Soil microbial communities from uranium-contaminated site in the Upper Colorado River Basin, Wyoming, United States - RVT98D197 | ecosystem: Environmental > Terrestrial > Soil > Contaminated >... | reverse complement strand
CCTCCTGGCGCTCCCCGAGCCGAGCACCTTCTCCAGGTCGAAGCCCCGACCGTTGTCTTCAAGCATAAGCTCCATCCTATCATCAATTTTCCCCAAGCACAAGCACACCCTATCTGCTTTACTGTGCTTGGCGATGTTGTTCATCGCCTCCTGGGTGACCCTAAAAGCGACGATCTTCAAAGATTCAGGCACCTCATCTTCCCGGACCGTCACCTCCTGGTTTACACGAATCCCCGAATAGATCGTCTGGAACCTCCTGCAGAACCAGGAAAGCGTGGGCAAGAGACCCAGGTCATCAAGCATCGGTGGCCGTAAATCCATCTGTATTCTTCGACATTCCTCGACGCCTTCTTGAATCACGGGGATAGCCGTTTTTAAAGATTCGGCCGCATCCTTTGAAGTCTCTCCAATCTTTTGCAGAGCGTCCTCCACCTTGAATTTGATTCCACCCAGGCAAGCCCCCAGGCTATCGTGAATCTCACCGGCAATTCTTTTCCTCTCGTCCTCCTGGACGGACAGGAGTTTTGAAGATAGGTGCCGCAATGCTTCGTTGGCCTTTTCCAGGTCTACGGTCCGTTGCTGCACTCGTTGCTCTAAGGTCTCAGTTAGTCGCTGAAGTTCAAAGGTGCGCTGGTGCAGCGCCTCCTCTGCCTTCTTGCGGTCGGTGATGTCGCGACCGTAGAAGTTGGCGTAGCCTTCTCCCGGGAAAGGTGTGACCGCAACAAAATAAAACCTTCCGCCCAGTTCCACATCCTGCTGCGCCTCCTTCCCTTCCGCCATGGCCTCTCTGACAAGCAGCGAGAGCGGGTCCGGCAGCGGTTGGCCGACCCTGCACGCCCACCCGTGCATCTTCAAGGACGCGGGATTGCAGTAAAGAACACTTCCATCTGCTGATGCCCGCAGCACGGGGCTGGGGTTCTCATCCGGAAACCGCGCCAGCCACGCCACCCGCTCGTGGGACTGGCGCAGCGCCTCTTGCGCCCGGCGCTTCTGCGTGACGTCATGGAACACCAGCACCGCGCCTGTGACGTTGCCGGTGGCGTCGAGGATCGGCGCGCGCCGCGCTGTCCTCGATTGGTACTTCACGGCCATCCTGGGTGACCAGGGCGGTGTCGTTGGCCAGATCGACCACACGCTTCTCGGTCAGGACTCGGGCAACCAAATCATCGGCAGGTTGGTGGGTGTTTTCATTTATGATCTGGAATACACGCGTGATGGGCTTTCCCAAGGCCTCTTCCGGTTGCCAGCCGGTCAGTGTTACAGCGGCGGGATTGAGGAAGGTGATCCGGCCGACAACGTCGGTGGCCATCACCGCGTCGCCGATGCTGGTGAGCGTAACGCGCAGCCACTCCCGCTGTCGCCACAGTTCCTCTTGCGCCCGCTTGCGCTCGGCGATTTCCATCTCCAACTCGGCTTTGGAAGCAGTGACCCCTTTCAAATTAGCGGTCATCTTGTTGAAGGCGCGTGACAACTCGCCGATTTCATCATTCTTCTTTTCTTCGATCATAAAATCGAGATTGCCAGAGCCGATGACGGCAGCCCCGGCCTGGAGTGTCATTATCGATTTCAGGATGTGGCGGTAAGTCAGCCTATAGCTGGCTAAAAGAAGCGCGCCGAACAAACCCACCATGACATACATAAGCATGGTTCTTGTATTTTTTAGCTGGTCCATCTGTTGATGTAATAGCTGTGATAAGCGTGAAGCATCGGAGACCACCCCCTGGCTTTGAACCGCCATCCGGCTCCATGAGACCTGAAGAAACGCCAGGTCAAGAGCTGTGCTCCGATTCTGAAGCGGGCCTCCAACAGCAGATGCCATACTGTCGAATACTTCTTTTAGTCGCTGAGCATCTGCCTGTATATTGCGGACAAGCGTCTCCTGCTCCGGTTTGTCCACATTGAGGCTGGTCACCTGGCTGAAAAACGAGGCGAATCTGGATTGCCATCGTTTCAGTTGCTGGTTTTCGCGGTAAATCAGGTAATCATTTGACAGGTAGCTTAGCTCGCTTGCCCCCTGAGCGATATTAGCAGCTAAATTTTCCTGTTGACTGGCCTTCTCTGTCTGCTGATGCGTGATGATCGCCGATGCCGCAATAACGAGCAGTATAATGCCGAACAGGAGCATGGTTATGATGAATTGCGTTCTGATTCTCATGGGTCTCCCTGTTTTATCGGATGATCTTCACCGCTTCCGGCTTTACGGCTTTTAGACCGTCCACATAGATGTAATTCATGAAATCAGGAATCTGCTTTTCGGTTGTCAGGTTATTCTTTATCATCCACCGTGCTTCATCTTCCATAGCGGCGATGAGCGACTGATCGAGCGAGAGAGAGAATTGGTTTTGAGACCAGACCGTTTCCATATACGAGGCATCCAGGTTTAGCCTCTTCTGTACAATGGCTTTTGCTTCGGCAGGATTGCGGATGAAATATTCTTCGGCCTGTGCCAGAGACTTAAGAAACCTTCTGACCAGTTCAGGATGCTTTGTTATCCACTCTTCGGTGGAACTTACCAATCCATACTGGGGCTGGCTGCTCTGTGCCGGCCAGAAAACGGAGTTAGCGCCCAGGCGCTCTTTGGCTGAATTCGCATACGGTTGAGCGGTGGCAATGGCATCAATGTCTCCGTTGACAACAGCGTTCACCCATTCTGCCGGTGTTTTGACGTCAACGAGGGTTATATCCCGCATATTCATGCCATGAAGTTCGAGAAACCTGCCGAGATAGAAATGTGCTATCGTTCTTAAGGTAGTCCCAACCCTTTTCCCCTTGAGGTCTGAAACCTTCTCAAGTCCCCGGTCCTTCCGTCCAACAAGATATACGAACTCGCTTTTGTCGATGCTTCCAATTGTGCGAATTCTTGCTTTCTGGAACGCCCTTCCGACCAGGGGGAACTCGGTTGTCCCTACCGTAATGTCCGTTTCACCGTTCAACATTCCGTCTAAGGAACCTACTCCGGTATCATACTTACGTAAGGTCACGTTGAGGCCATTCCAGATTAAAAAGTGCTGGTCTTTGGCAATCCAAAGAAGTGCGGTGGATTCAAACGGCGAATATCCGACGGTGATTGATTCGGTCTTGCCCGAGTAACCTTTGGGGGCACGGGGCCATAAAACAAAAGCCGCCCCAAAAACAACAATAACGACTGCGATGATTGCGAAAATAATTTTTTTATTCATTTTCATATTTCTTGTTTTCCTCTTCAACGGATAATACTCACCGTTTCGGGCTTAACGGCACTCAGACCATCGAGATAGATGCCAAACGGGGATCATCCAAAGTAATGTTAAAAGATACACAAAGGTCTAATCAATAGCAACATCGAATCTTCTCACACCGGGAGCTGGAGGATTGACTAAGAGCCACACCGGGCCTTCAAACTTTGGAGGCTCCTTTTTTCCCGAATATTGAAATATTCTTTCCTAACTCTTATGATATTGCTAAAATTCAAAGTCCTAAATTGAGGTGTGGAATTTGGACTTCGCGCTATCGATGCAGCAGAAGCAAATAAGACGGATGGCAAGGCAATTTGCCAGGGCGGAACTTGCTCCGATCGCCAAGGAAATTGATGAAGAGGGACGTTTCCCGTGGGAGGCGGTTGAGAAGATGGGACCCCTCAATTTTTTCGGTATGCAAGCTCCCAGAGCCTATGGTGGCGCGGAGATGGATACCCTCTCTTATTGTCTGGCGATTGAGGAGATCTCTCGCGTGTGCGCAGCCGTGGGGCTGACGATTGCTGTGCATAACAGCGTGGTGGTGTATCCCTTGAGCAAATTCGGGGATGACAGGCAAAAGGCCAAATTCCTTGCCCCTCTGGCTGCGGGCGAAAAGATCGGCGCCTTCTGTTTGACCGAGCCCAATGCCGGGTCCGATGCCATGGCGATTGAATCGACGGCCATCCGCGAGGGCGACGCCTATGTGGTCAACGCCAATAAGATCTTTGTCACGAACGGCGGGGTGGCCGACACCTTAATCATTTTTGTTTCGGTCAATCCGGACGATGTCAAGAAAGGGTTCAGTGCCATTTTGGTGGAACGTGGCACCCCCGGATTTGAGGTGGGGCTTCTTGAAAATAATTGCGGCATGCGCGCCAATCCCGTCTGCTCCATTGCTCTTACGGACTGCCGGGTTCCCAAGGAGAACCTCCTGGGTCGGGAGGGCGATGGATTCAAGGTTGCCATGGCGGCCCTGGATACGGGCCGGATCGGTATTGCAGCCCAGGCCGTGGGAATCGGTCAAGGTGCCCTAGATGTGTCCTTGAAATATGCCAAGGAGCGCATTCAATTTCGGGTTCCCATCGCCAGACATCAGGCCATTCAGATGATGCTCGCAGACATGGGCACGATGGTGGAGGCGGCACGGCTTCTGACCTTACAGGCTGCCTATGTGAAGGATCAAGGAGGCGAGGTGGCCGGTCCTTCCGCCATGGCAAAGCTTTTTGCCGGCCGCACGGCGTCAAAAGTCGTGTCCATGGGAGTGCAGATCCACGGGGGTTATGGATACAGCCGGGACTATCCGATCGAGCGCTATTTTCGGGATGCCCGGGCCACAGAGATCTATGAGGGGACGAATGAGATTCAGCAGATCGTTATCGCCCGAGAGTTACTGAAGAGAGAGGAAGAATAAGGAAGTCCAAATTTCAAAATCCCTGCCTGCCGGCAGGCAGGCAAATGTCAAAGGAATGTCAAATTTCAGAACTTAAAACTCTTAGATAGTTGAACTTTGGATTTGATTTGAACTTTGATCTTTGACATTTGACATTATAGGCGAATTAGAAACTTTGGCTGAGGACTCGAATGAACCTTATCGTCTGCATTAAACAGGTGATCGCCGGAGACCAGGCGAAGCTTGATCCCCGCAGCCACAGCCTTGTTCGCTCCGCGGAATTCTCCCACATCAACCCTTTCGACCTGTTTGCCCTTGAGATGGCAGTCCAACTCAAAAGGGAATACAGCGGTTCAGTGACTGCGGTAACGATGGGGCCCAGGATCAGCGAAGAGGTGCTCTGGGAAGCTTTGGCCATCGGAGCGGATCGGGCCATCCTCCTGTCCGACCCGCGGTTTGCTGCAAGCGATACCCTGGCCACTTCTTATGTGCTAGGGATGGGCCTTCGGAAAATCGGGAAATTTGACCTGATCCTCTGCGGAATGCAAACGACGGACAGCGGAACCTCGCAAGTTGGTCCCCAGCTCGCTGAGGAACTTGATCTCCCCCATATCACTGGCGTGGAGAAGTTGGAGAGAAGGGGAACTCTGTTTCGTGTCGAACGAACCTCCGACGGATTTAAAGAAATTCTTGAGGTGTCCGCGCCCGCTCTGTTTACCGTTTCTTCGAAGATGACCGTACGCCTTCCAAGTTTCATACAGATTCAAGACGCTTTTACCAAGAACCCCATCGAATGCTGGAGTCTGGAGGATCTAAAGGCCGATCCAGCGAAGGTTGGGAGTGGCGGTTCCCGGACATGGGTGGAGGCATTGGTCCCGATTGGGAAGCAGAAATCCTGTCTCTTTCTTGAAGGAGATTCCCGTCAGCAGGCGAAGCTGCTTTTTTCAAAATTAATGGAGAAGCATTTGTTATCTTAAAACAAGGCCATGGGAAAAAATCTGGAAATTTGGGTTTTTGGAGACCATCGCAATCATCTCCACGATCGGTCGACCCTTCAGGTATTGGGGCAGGCCCGAGCCCTTTCCGGGGATAGAGGAAGAGTTACGGTGGTTCTCCTTGGGCATCAGGTGGAGGAGATGGCTAAAGAATATATTGCCTATGGTGCCCAGCGCGTTCTCCTTATGGATCACCCGCAATTAGCATGGTATCGAGCGGATCTCTTTACAATGCTCATGAGTGATTTGATTCAGGAGCATCAACCGGAGATCGTTCTGGTAGGCGCTTCCGAGTTCGGTAAAGAGCTTGCCCCCAGGGTCGCCAAACGGCTTGGTGTGGGACTTTGCGCGGACGCCATCTCTTTAGAGTGGGATGAAAAAGGAGAGCGACTGATTGCCTCCAGTCCTGCCTTCGGAGGCAATTTCCTGGCACGGATCGTATGGAGCACGCACCGACCCTATGTGGCCACCGTAAGCCCGGGAGCGTTTCCTGAGCGTTCGTATGCTGAAATTGCTCACGGGGAGATCGTGAGAATAGAAAAAAAATTAAGGGAAGCCCCCTCCAGAATCCATGTGATCTCTTCCGTTCGAGAACCTCACCAAACGACGAAGCTCGAGGATGCTAAAATTGTGGTTGCGGGAGGCCGGGGGCTGAAGAATTTCGAAGGATTCAACTCCCTAAGAGAGTTGGCCATGCTTCTGGGAGGCGAGGTGGGGGCAACGCGGCCGGCCGTGGATGCCCATTGGACTTCTCACGAACAGCTCATCGGACAGACTGGCAAAGCGATACGACCGGATCTCCTGATTACCTGTGGCACTTCCGGTGCGGTTCAATATACCGCCGCCCTTCGAGGGGCAGGGACGATTGTGGCCGTCAACCGCGATCCCCACGCGCCGATATTCAAAATCGCCGATTTTGGAGTGGTCGCCGACACGCTTTCCTTCCTTCCCTCCTTCATCACAGAGGTAAAGAGCCATCTTTTCCGGGAGATTACAGATCTCTATCGCAGCCAAGTGAAGACAGGGCGGGACCAGAAAACGGTCACCTTCGGACAGCGGATCAAGAAACTGAGGGAAGACCACAAAATGAGCGTGACCGATCTCGCTGAAAAGACCGGCCAGCCCCCGGAGTTCATCGAGCAGGTAGAATCGGATGGCCTGACCCCGCCGGTGTCCTTTCTGTTGCAGCTGTCGCAGGCTCTCCAAATGGACCCCAGTTACTTTCTGACCGAGCAGGAGAAGATGCAAATTGATGGAAAGAGGCAGGAAGGGTTTGTGAAACGCACTCAAGACTACTCCTACCGGACGCTCACTCCTGGAGCCGCGGACAAACACCTCCGGGCCTTTATGGTCACGATTGAGCCCAAAGAAAGTCATAAGATGATCGAATATAAGCATCCGGGAGAGGAATTCATCTTTGTCTTCAAAGGAGAATTGGAGCTCACGTTAGGAAGCAAGGTGTTCCATCTGAAACAGGGAGAGACCATCCATTTCGATTCCGAAACCAAACATAAACTCCGCAATATCTCAGACGAGAGGAGCGAGCTCATTGTGACGCTCTATACCCCTTAACTTCTCTCAACCCTCGCTCTTGTGAGCCTGCCCTTATTTTTCCTTTTGGAGGAGAAGCGTGCCAGCCGCACTCCCCCAGCGGAGGTCCCCTTTCAATTCCGTTTTGCTCTTATGAAAAGCCAATTTCGCCCAGCGAAAATCCTTCCAGAAAAGAAAGAGCTTTCCTTCTTCTATTTTCGAGGTCCCCACTCGCTCTGTTTGAACACTGTCTGATCGAGATGTCTTTCCTACAAACGGATAAACGCGGCTCCTGGAATGATCAAACGTCATCTCTCCGTCAAGGTTCTGATTGGATATTTTCAGGCTCACGGGCAGGGAAGTGATATAACCTGATTCTGACACATCGGCAGTTCCTTCCCATTGGCCTTTCAAGGTCGACAGGTCCTCTTCGGATGCGGGCCTTATCGAGATCATAGAACCAGTACAACCAATGACCAGCAGCATCAATATTCCGGTCGATACAAATCTCTTCCTAACCACCTGATTTACCTCCCTTCTGAGGGAGCATCGGTGCGGTCTCCCCCTTGTTAAAGATATAAAACAATTCCCAATGCCTTTACAGATGAAAAATCACAAAAACTGTTACAGGGTTCTCATAAGGAGAATCGGATTCGTGTAGATAGCTACGGTAATGATGGATCGGGGGAAGGTTTAACTCCTAACGAGATCACAATAGAGATCCCGTTGATTCGCGGCTCAGCAGACGGGACGCGGTGGCCTGCATTGAAATTTGGAAGGCGCAGCTTATCTGGGGGCGGGTCTTTCGATCAATTTATGACTGGTTTTCACCGCCCACTCGTCCGGCCCAGGGGTGACTCGTTCAAGACGCAAAGGCCGCTGAGAGAGGATGTTTTTTCTGGAGAATCGGTGAGAGGCCGATTCTCCAGAAGCCTCCAGCCTGTGGCCATAGAGATGCCCGAAGGGCTGAAGACTTTTGATTTGGTGGCCTCTCACCACCAAATCAAAAACGATTCCTTCTCTGCGATCTCTGCGTCTCCGCGGTGAAAGTAAACAATCTTGTGCTCTCCCGAGATATTTTTCCCCTGTTGATTTTCTAATCCTCCTATTGACCCACCGGGCAGGATTTCATGCAGTTGAAACAGAAATATTGAAACCCGATGAAGCCGGCCTGGTACAATCGCCAGAAATGGACATCCTTGACCATTTTTTTCTGATCCTCAGGGGTGCTTTCAATCCATTTTGCCCAGAAACGGATGGCCCCCCCGATGCCATAAGGCTGGCTGTGCTTCAGGCATTTCATGTCATCGGTTTTCCCTTCCTCGTTCAATGCCCCAGAAGGACAACCTTCCACGCAAAGATTGCAATCCGTGCAGAGCTTTTCTGAAACAGGAGGGTCCGAAGGAAGTTCCAGATTCGTAATGACTGCCGTAAAAACGACCCTCGATCCCATCTGGGGATGGATCACCAGGTTGTGCCGGCCAAAGTTCCCAAGACCTGCAGCGACTGCCGCGTGACGGAGGGAAACATCTCCAACGGTTCCCCTTGTTTCATAGCTCATAGTTAAGGGGTAGGAGGCTGGGACGGTCATGGCTTTCACCTTAAATTCCCTATCCAGGAAACGCGACAGCTTATAGTTACACGAACGAGCGAATTCCAGAATATCCAGACGTCCCCCCATGGCGATCTGCATATTCTCGCTTTCGCAGTTCGGGAGTTCTTTGTAAGCAAGGACCACCAAAGATTTTGCCTCAGGAAAGATGCTCCGCAAACCCGGGGACCTGGGGCTCTTATAATCCTTAGTGGCCGCAATTCCTACGTCATCGACTCCCATCTCTCGAACAAATTCTTTAATTTTTTCTTTCATCAGATTTTCTCCTTCGTTTCATTACAGAGGTGGCACCCCCAACCTTGCCTTTAGGTAAGATCATTATCGAAAAAGGAATTTATTTCAATATTCGATTTCATTTTTATTGCAATGAGAAGATAAGAGGTGTGTTAAAATGATTCTTGAGGGGAAGAGCCACTGAAGATGGGTCGTTGAGATGGAAGGTACGGTTCTCATTGTTGAAGATGATAAGAAGACGGCCTCCTTGATTTCGCTCTATCTCGAGCGAGAAGGGTTTCGGACGGTGACCGCCTATGACGGTCCGCAGGCCCTTGAATTGGCCCGGCAGGTGAATCCAGCCTTCGTCATCCTCGATTTGATGCTGCCTTTAATCGATGGATGGGAAGTATGCAGGCGGCTCAGGCAGGCGTCTGACGTTCCCATCCTGATGCTCACGGCAAGGGGAGAAGAGGTGGACCGGGTTTCTGGGTTGACCCTGGGAGCAGACGATTATGTCGTAAAACCTTTCAGCCCCAGGGAGCTGGTGGCACGTGTCAAAGCAATCCTGCGCAGGGGGCGTCTGGAAACCTCGAAGGGTAAAAAAATTCTGTCCCGTGAAGATCTTGTCCTGGATACGGAAAAACACCATGTAACCCTGGCCGGCCGTCCGGTTTCCCTGACACCGCACGAATTCAAGCTTCTTCAAGCCCTTATGTCCGCTCCCGGAAGAGTCTTCAGCCGTAATGACCTTCTGGCCCATCTTTATCCGAAGCATGATGCCATTGTCATCGACCGGGTCGTGGATGTTCATATTGGGAGCCTCAGACAGAAAATTGAGAAGGACCCCTCCCATCCCCGCCATCTATTAACCGTGAGAGGCATTGGATATAAGTTCGCTGAGAGCGGGGACCCATCCTCATGAGGAAGAAGCGGTGAAGAAGAGTCTTCTCTGGAAACTCCTCGGAATAAACGTCCTCATCATCGGGTTTGTCATCGCCATTGTGTGGCTGGCCATCGACACCCTCGCTGCCAGTTACTTCATGGCATTGATGGAAAAATATAACATTTCACCCATCTCCAGTCATCGAATGTTCGTAAGCTCGGTCCATCGATATCTCATCTGGGCCAGTCTGGGTGCCGTCGTCTTGGCGGTGGTGCTTAGCTTTTTGCTCGTGAGGAGGGTGCTAAGCCCTCTCAGGCAGATGACCAGGATTGCTCAAGAAATCGCCTCCGGAGACTATTCGGTCGAAGTCCCTTTTTCCTCCCAGGATGAGGTGGGACAACTGGCATCCGCCTTCAACCGGATGGCAGAAGGACTTCGCCGTATCGAGCAACTCCGGAAAACGCTGATGATTGATGTGGCCCATGAGCTCAGGACTCCGTTAACCAACATCAAGGGATATCTCGAGGCCTTAATGGATGGCGTCGTCCCTCCTGCAAAGGAAACTTATGAACTACTCCAGGAGGAGACATCGCGGTTGGTCCACCTGGTGGAAGATATCCTACGCCTGGCCAAGGCAGATGCCGCCCGGACTGATCTTCACGAAATCGAAATCCGGATTGGCGATTTGATCCTTCAGGAGCTCGAAACCTTTCGACCCCAGTTCAACGCCAAAGGAATTCATCTGGAGACACAATTGGACAGAGGAGAAAGGAGACTTCAGGCAGACCCTGAAAAAATGTCGCAAGTCGTCCGCAACCTTCTTCAAAATGCCTGGCAGTATACCCCGCCGGGGGGAAGGGTGAGGATCAACACCGAGCCTGCACCCGGGGGGCTCAAACTCGTCTTTACGAATTCAGGCGGAGAATTGTCGGAAAAAGATCTTCCCTTTATCTTCGAACGGTTCTACCGGGGAGAAAAGTCACGTTCCCGGGAACATGGCGGGGCAGGCATCGGTCTGGCCATCGTGAAAGAGCTCATCC
>Ga0214473_10010515_pt1 | contig 10882 bp, 7 predicted proteins | sample RVTome_7_FD_203509 | JGI IMG/M metagenome (GOLD analysis project Ga0214473, IMG submission 203509) | Soil microbial communities from uranium-contaminated site in the Upper Colorado River Basin, Wyoming, United States - RVT98D197 | ecosystem: Environmental > Terrestrial > Soil > Contaminated >... | reverse complement strand
CATGAAGGTGGACTCGCCGCGCGCCAGGTCGTCCTGTGCGCCGATACGCGTGAAGATACGGTCCACCAGGCCGATCTGCGCCTCCTCCGCCGGCACGAAGGAGCCGATCTGGGCCATCAGAACGATCAGGGCCACCTGCCGAAGGTAGGTGGACTTCCCTGCCATGTTGGGGCCGGTCAGCAGCAGGATCTGCGCCTCGCCGTTGCTCAGCTCTGTATCGTTTGGGACGAAGGCGCCGAAGGCGACCGTCTGTTCGACGACGGGGTGCCGGCCTCCCTTGACGGACACACGATCGGCCTCATCGAGCCGGGGCCGCACGTAGCGGTGCGCCACGGCGACCTCCGCCAAGGCAGCGTGCACGTCGAGTTGGGCCACGACGGCGGCCGTGACTAGGAGCTCCTCCGCGACCACGGCCACTTGGCGGCACAGTTCCCCGAAGAGGCGTGCCTCCAGGTCGGCCGCCTGCTCCTCGGCGTTCAGGATGCGCGCCTCCTGCTCCTTCAGCTCCGGCGTGTAGAACCGCTCGCCGGTGCTGAGGGTCTGCTTGCGCAGATAGTCCGACGGGACTTGCGGGAGATTGGGGGTGCTCACCTCGATGTAGTAGCCGAAGACCCGATTGAAGCCTACCTTGAGCGAGCGGATGCCGGTGCGCTCCCTCTCACGGCGCTCCAAGGAGGCGAGGTAGGCTTTGCCGTCCCGTGCCGCAGCTCGCAGCTCGTCCAGCTCCGCCGAATGGCCCGGCCGGATGGCCTCGCCGTCGCCAAGGCTGGCCGCGGGATCGTCCACGAGGGCCCGCGCCAGGAGCGCCTGCAGCTCCGGAGCTGGCCAGAGCTGACGACCGAGGCCGGCCAGCGCCTCATCGTCTTCGCTCAACAGGATGGCGCGCAGGTGACCCACCGCCTCCAGGCTGCGGCGCAGGGCGGCGAGGTCGCGCGGCGTAGCGTGGCCGCCACGGGCGCGGTTCACCAGGCGCTCCACGTCGCCCATGCCACCCAGGCACTCGCGGACGCTGGTGCGCAGGACGCCCGCGCCGACAAAGGCGGCGACGTGAGTCTGACGTCGCTGCAGCGGCTCCAGCGTGATGAGCGGCTGGCCCAGCCAGGTACGCAGCAGGCGGGCGCCCATAGGTGTGCGCGTCCGGTCCAGGAGCCGCAGGAGGGAAGAACCGCTGCCGCCCTCCCGGCCTGCGGCGAAGAGCTCCAGGTTGCGTCGGGTCTGGGAGTCCAGCGTCATGACGTCGGTGGCGTCGTAGCAGCGGAGCCGTGTGAGTGCAGCCAGCGCCGCTGTCTGGTTCTCCCCGAGATAGCGGAGCAGCAGCGCCACCGCCCGCTGCGCCAGTGGAAGGGCTTCGAGGCCGAGGCCGGCCAGAGTTGTCGCGCCGAAATGGGCCAGGAGCCTTCGCGTCGGCTCCTCCTCGCCCCAGGCGGCGGGCAGCAACGTCAATGCTGTGGACACGGCCGGACGGGGCGCATCCTCCAGCGAGATCGTCTCAGCAGGATGAAGCCGCTCCAGCTCGGCCTGCAGCCGCTCCAGGGGCAGTTCGGTCGCGGCGAACTCGCTGGTCGTGATATCGGCGGAGGCGAGGCCGGCACGCCCGCCGGCCGGCGAGGCAGGGTCCTCTTCGATCCACAGGGCAGCCAGATAGTTGTTGGCGGCGCCCTCCAGCAGCGCCGGCTCCACCACCGTGCCGGGCGTCACCACCCGCACCACCTCCCGCTCCATGAGGCCGGCGCGCCCCTCGCCCACCTGCTCGCAGATCGCCACCCGGTAGCCCTTGACCAGGAGCCGGCCCAGGTACGATTCCACCGCGTGCGCTGGCACCCCCGCCATCGGCACGCGCAGGCCCCTCCCCATGTCACGGCCCGTCAGCACCAGGTCGAGCTCTCCAGCCGTCACGCGGGCATCGTCATCGAAGGTCTCGTAGAAGTCGCCCAATCGGAAGAAGAGGATGCATCCCGGATAGCGCTCCTTGACCCGAAGGTACTGTTGGCGCAGTGGGCTGAGGCCCTTCCGTTCAGCGGAAGCCTCCTCTCTTGTGCGATCGCTCACAGCAATTCCCCGATGTCCGCCAGCTCTGCCTTCGGCGCCCGGAGCATGAGGGCGTCCACCGCCTGCCGCGCCGGCAGCCCCTCAAAGAGGACCTTGCCCAGCAGCTCGGCGATGGGCATCTCCACGCCCACGCGGGCGGCGAGACGGATCGCGGCCTGGGTGGTCGGCACGCCCTCAGCGATACCGTCTGCAGCCGCCAGCGCCTCCGCAAGGGGCGCCCCCTGTCCTAGCCGAAAGCCGACCTGATAGTTGCGGCTCATGGGACTCGTGCAGGTGAGGACAAGATCGCCAAGTCCGGCCAGGCCGGAGAACGTCAGCGCTTCCGCGCCCAACGCCACACCCAGACGGAGGATCTCCGCCAGCCCACGAGTCATGAGCGCCGCTCGAGCGTTCTGCCCATAGCCGAGGCCATCGCTCATGGCCGCCGCTATCGCTACCACGTTTTTCAGAGCTCCCCCTAACTCGGCGCCGATGACGTCGGTCGAGGTGTAGACGCGGAAGGAGGGCGCCATAAAGAGCTGCTGCAGGCGTCGCGCCGTCTCCGCATCACGCGCGGCCACCACGGCAGCCGCCGGCAGTCCTTCCGCCACCTCCCGGGCCAGGGTGGGGCCGGAGAGGACCGCGCAGCGTTCAGGGCGGCCCAGCTCCTCGGCAAGGATCTCCGTTGGCCGCTGGCCGCTCTCGATCTCGATGCCCTTGGAGGCGCTGAGCAGTAGAGCGGATTCGGTGAGTTGGAGTCGGAGACGCTGAGCGTTGCTGCGCACAGTCTGAGCGGGCACCGCGAGACAGCAGACCGTCGCCTCGCTCAGCGTCGCTAGGTCGGCGGTGGCCCGCAGCGACGATGGAAACGCGAAGGCGGCCAGCGCCGGATGCCCCCGGCCGCGCTCGAGGGCCTGCGCCTCAGACTCCGTGCGCGCCAGAAGGGCCACCTCGTGGCCTTGGCGGGCCAACAGCATGGCGAGCGTTGTGCCCCAGCGTGTGGTGCCCACAACGACGACGCGCTCGGGACTCATCGCCCGCTCGAGACGACCTGTGGCCAGCTCAGGCGCAGCTCGGTGCCGTCCCGCAGCCGCCGGATGTTGTCGCGATGGCGCCAGACGATGACCACGAGGGCCAAGCTCCCGTAGATAAGGCGCTCCCATGGTCCCAAGAGCACAACAATCACCACCAGCGTCACGAAGCCGGCGGCGGTGCCGATGAGCGTCCCGAGGGACACATACCGAGTGACCGCCATAATCGGGAGGCCAATAGCGAGGGCCACGACGGCGGCCGGAGGCATCAAGACCAAGAGCGCCCCGTAGGCGGTGGCCACGCCTTTCCCGCCGCGGAACCCCTGAAAGAGCGGCCAGATGTGACCGGCCACGGCTGCTATGGCCGCTAGCACCTCCAGCCAGACCGGCTGGCCGAGAAAACGCGCTAGTACGACCGGTAACGCACCCTTGCCCATGTCCAAGAGCATGACGACGCCCGCGGCAACGGGCCCGAGCGCACGCAGCACGTTGGTGGCCCCGACGTTGCCGCTGCCGACCCTGCGCAGGTCCACGCCGCGGCTGCGCGCAACAAGCTGGCCTGTAGGCGAACTCGCGGCCAGATACGCACCCACGACAAGCGCCACGCCGATGAAAAGACCGGACCCGGTCATCGTGCGCTCTCCTCCCGGCGTGAACGCAGGACGAGCCGCAGCGGCACGCCAGCGAAGCCGAAGGCCGCGCGCAGGCGGTTCTCGATGTAGCGGCGGTAGGAGAAGTGTATCTCGCTGGTGTTCGCGAAGAGGACGAAGGTCGGCGGCGCGACGCTCACCTGGGTGGCGTAGTACAAACGAACCGGTCGCCCCTGCTGGTGGGGCGGAGGTGTGGCGAGGAAGGCCTCGCGCAGGGTCTGGTTCAAGATCGCCGTCGAGACACGCCCGTGGAACGCAGCGCCCACCGTGATGGCCGCCTGCAACACCCCTTCTATCCCCCACTTATCTTTCGCCGAGATGAGGCATACCGGGGCTCCAGCGGCGAATGGCAGTTGGTCGGCGATGGCGCCGGGGAAGGCCGGGTCGCCGCGGGCCTGGACCGGTAGAAGGTCCCCCTTGTTAGCGGCTATGACCAGACCCCGGTCCGCTTCCCAGGCGTAGCCCGCGATATGTGCATCCTGCGCGGTCAGCCCCTCGCTCGCGTCAATAAGCAGCACCGCCACGTCGGCCCGCTCGATGGCGGCGAAGGTGCGCTGCGTGCTATGGCGCTCCACCCCAGGCTCGATCTGGCCACGACGGCGCAGACCGGCGGTGTCGATGAGGAGAAAGTCGTGCTCGCCCCAGCGGAAGGAGCTGTCGATGGCATCGCGCGTGGTGCCCGGCACCTCACTGACGATCGCCCGCTCCTCGCCCAGGATGGCGTTGAGGAGCAGCGATTTGCCCACGTTAGGGCGACCGACCAGGGCCACTTTGAGCGGTCCTTCCGCCACCGCCTCGACTTCCGCCGGCCCTTCCTCCACACGCAACCCGGCGGCCCGAGCGGCGGCTCCGGGAAGCGCCTCAAGCGCCCGCTCGATCATGTCGGCGATGCCGAGGCCGTGATAGGCGCTGATGAGCACGGGCTCTCCCAGGCCGAGAGCGTAGAACTCGCCGGCGGCCAGCTCGCGCTGCAGGTTGTCCACCTTATTCACCACCAGCAGCGCCGGCTTACCCGCGCGGCGGACCTGCTGGGCTACGGCCTCATCTTGGGCCGTGAGCCCGTCCTTACCATCTACGACAAACAGCAGCAGGTCGGCATCGCCGATGGCGAGGCCTACTTGCCGCGCCACCTGACCAACAAGGTCGCTGCTGGGGTCCGGCTCGAGGCCTCCCGTGTCAATGAGCATGATGGGCCGGTCCTGCCAGAGGCACTCCGCCCAGAGACGGTCGCGCGTCGTGCCCGGTTCGTCCTCCACCACCGCGCGGCGCTCCCCCAGCAGGCGGTTGAAGAGCGAGGACTTCCCGACGTTGGGCCTCCCCACGATGGCCACTATGGCCGGAGCCATCGCTCCGGGGCTTTCCGCCGCGTGGGTCGACACACGTCTCCGTTGCCTGCGCGCACGATCCCGGCTGGACGACCGTCTCATCGGGCCAAAGGCTCCTCACGCCCCAGGAGCTCGACCAGCAGCGCTTTCTGGGCATGGAGGCGGTTCTCGGCCTGGTCGAAGATCAGGGAGGCTGGACCGTCGATTACCTCGGCCTCGATCTCCTCTCCGCGGTGGACCGGCATGTCGTGGAGGACGCGCGCCCCTGGTCTTGCCAACGACAGCAGCTCCTCGTTGACCTGATAGCCGGCGAACGCCAGCCGGCGGTGCTCGGACTCGGATTCCTGCCCCATGCTCGTCCAGACGTCGGTGTAGACGAATTCGGCCCCGCTCACAGCCTCGCGCGGGTCAGGCGTCCAGGACACCTGCCCGCCGGTCTCATAGCGAAGCGCTAGGGCCTGTGCCGCCTGAACGACTTCCGCGGACGGGGCATGGGTCGGCGGTGTAGCCAAGCGCAGGTGCAGACCGCTGAGCGCGGCGCCTAGCAGCAGGCTGTGAGCGATGTTGAAGCCATCGCCGACATAGGCCAGCGAGACCCCAGCAAGCCTGCCCTTCTGCTCCAAGACAGTGAGCAGGTCCGCCAGGACCTGGCAGGGATGCTCTTGATCGGACAGTGCGTTGATCACCGGCACTGACGCCCAGCGGGCCAGAAGCTCGAGGTCACGGTGTGCGTTCACGCGGGCGACGATCCCGTCGACGTAGCGGCTGAGCACCCGGGCAATATCCGCCGCCGGCTCCCGCGTGCCCAGCCCCACCTCCGCCTCTGAGAGATAGATCGCCTGTCCCCCCAACTGGGTCATCCCTACCGTGAAAGAGACCCGGGTGCGTAGCGAGGGCTTCTGGAACACGAGGGCCAGCGTCAACCCAGCAAGTACGGGCGGACTCCCTTCTCTTTTATAGCGCAGCGCCCGCTGGAGCAGGCGGTCGAGGGCCTCCGCGTCTAGATCGCTGAGCGAGAGCAAATGGCGACTTTCGGACACGGCGCGCCTCCGCAAATTTGCACAAGCCTACCGCTGGGCGGGTATATTATAGCAACATCACACCCTGCGCGAGACGCGACGACAGCAAGAGCGAGCCTCCCTTGCCCCGGTCCCTCCTCGTCACAACCCTATTGGTCACGCTAGTGACCGGCAGCGGCCTGCTGGCTTATCGCTCCGTCACCTCACCCGGCGTCGAGATCGTCATCCCCACTTCAACGGCGGTCAAGTCCATTACGGTGGCCGTTGTGGGCGCCGTGGCAAAGCCTGGCCTCTACACGCTGGGCGCTGGCCAGCGAGTGCAGGACGCCCTCACCGCCGCAGGCGGCGCTACGGCCGAAGCCGACCCGAGCCGGCTCAACTTCGCCGCGCAGCTGCGCGACGGACAACAGGTACGCCTGCCCCGCCAGGGCGAACCGCTCCCTGTGCCGACGGAAGATGGGCGGATCAACCTGAACGCCGCCTCGGCGGAAATCCTGGCCACGCTCCCAGGCATCGGCGTCGTACGAGCGCAGCGCATCGTTGCGCACCGCCAGCAGGAAGGCCCCTTCGGCCACGTCGACGACCTCGTCGAGCTGCGCCTGCTGCCTGCTGCGGTCCTCGACCAAGTGCGGGATCGGCTCTTCGTCCAATAGGCATGCGCCTCAGCCTGCTCTGCCTCGCCTGGCTGGCGGGCATCCTCTTGAGCGCGTTGGACCTGCTGGAAGGCGCGGCGCTGCTCTCGGCTGGCAGCCTCATGCTCTGGGGGCTAGCTCGCCTACGAACGCCCCTCTGGGGCATTGTGGCTCTGGCCCTGCTCATCTCCGGCGGGGTGCGGTACCGAAGCGCCGAGGCGGCCCTGACCTTTCCCGTGCTCGAAGAGTTGCGCGGCAGCGAGGCTGTCCTGGTCGCCCGTGTTTCTCAGGAGCCGGAACCTCGCAGCTCCCACCAGTTCCTGGTCCTCACAGTCACGGCAGCAGGCCGCGACGGTGCGGCCGATGCCGCGACAGGCTCAGTCCTGGCTTGGCTGCCGCTCTACCCGCAGTATCGGCCCAGCGACGTGCTGGAGGTACGCGGGCGACTGGAGCCGCTCCTTGAGCGGCCGAGGTTCGATAGCGCAGGCCTGCTCGCCCGCCGGGGCGTTGTCGGCTTTCTCTACGATCCTCATGTCCGGGTGCTTGGGACTCAGCCACCAGCCGGATGGAGGGCCTGGCCCGCGAGCGCGCGACGCGCGCTGAGTGAAGCGCTGGCGGCGGCGCTGCCGGAGCCAGAGGCATCGCTGGCGGCGGCTTTGCTCTTTGGCGCGCGCGCCACACTCCCGCCGTCGGTCAACGAAGCGTTCCAAGCCACGGGCACCTCGCACCTTCTGGCGGTCTCGGGCTACAATCTCACGCTGGTCGCCACCTGGATCGGCACCCTGTTCGTCGTCGCCTTGGGCCGGCGCCGGGCCCTGTGGCCCAGCCTCGCGGCGGCGTGGGCCTATGCCCTCCTCGTCGGCGACCAGCCACCCGTGCTGCGAGCGGCCGCGATGGCGAGCCTCGCCCTCGCGGCGACGTACCTTGGCCGCCCGGCGAGCGGCGTGGCGGCGCTGGCGCTGTCCGCCGCTGTGTTCGCCGCGCTCGATCCCCTCATCCTCGGGGAGCCTTCCTTTCAACTGAGCTTTCTCGCCGTGGCCGGCCTGTTCCTGCTGGCCGGTCCGTGGCAACGGCATCTCGAGGTCGCCTTTGAAGGGCTCCGGGGGCGACTCGGGTGGAGGGTAGGCCCGCTTCGTGTCGTCTCCAATGCGCTAGTAGTGACGTCGGCGGCCTGCCTCGTTACCCTGCCCCTCATCGCCCTGCTCTTCCAGCGGCTGGCCGTCATCACGCCGCTGGCGAACCTGCTGGCGCAGCCGCTCGTGCCGGTCGCCATGGTTCTCTCGATGCCGGCGGCGCTCACCGGCCTGCTCCTGCCTGACCTCGCGCCCTACCTCGCCGCGCCGGCTTGGCTCGCGCTCCATGCCCTGACCACCGTAGTCGAGGGCCTGGCGCGGGTACCCGGCGCATCCTTAGCCACGCCGCCGATTTCTGGCAGCATCATCGCTGCCTCCTACGCCGCGCTGGCTGTGGGCCTTCTAGGCCATCGATGGGGATTGTGGCCAACGCTTCGGCGTGTCGTCCGCGCCCTGCCGGCACTCAAGCTCCAAGCCTCGTTGGCGGGGGCGAGCCTGCTTGTTTGGACGGTCGTCCTGATCCCGACGGACGGCGATGTCCTTAGCCTCGAGGTGCTCGACGTCGGCCAGGGCGACTCTCTGCTCGTCACCGGTCCCAATGGGCAGCGCGTGCTCGTCGACGGTGGACCCGACCCGCAACGCCTTCTGCAGTTGCTGGGACAACGGCTGCCCTTTTGGGAACGCCGCCTCGCCGCGCTTATCGTCTCTCATCCTCAGGCAGACCATCTGACCGGACTGCTGGCGGTCGCCGAGCGTTACCGCGTCGACCTGGTGGTCGAGGGCGACGCTGATGATTCGCCGCTCCATGCCGCTTGGTCGGCTGTGCTCGATCGTGAGCACATCACGCGCGTCCGCCCGTCTCCGGGCCAAGCCCTCCGTCTCGACTCGGCCATCATGACCGTCCTCGGCCCCATGCCGGGACGCGAAGGTGCCACCAACGACCGTTCCCTGGTGCTTCGGCTCGTCTATGGAGAGGTCTCGTTTCTGCTTACCGGCGATATCGAGGCCGCGGGGGAAGAGGCGCTGGTCTACTCTCGGTACCCCATAGCAAGCACGGTGCTCAAGGTGGCCCATCACGGGTCTCGCACCTCCACCACACCCCGCTTTATCGAGGCCGTTGGCCCGGCCGTGAGCGCGATCTCCGTTGGCGCGAGCAACCCATTTGGACATCCCAGCCCAGAAGTGCTGCAGCGGCTGGAGGGGACGCGAATCTACCGCACGGACCTTCACGGCACCATCTCCTACCATACCGATGGCCATCGTCTCTGGGTACACACCGAGCGTTGACCGAACCTGCAAAGGCGCAAGCCCAAGGACGGCAAGCATGCTATACTGAGCGCCGCCCACCCGTCCGGGCAGACCTCGTCTCCGGAGGTTGCTCTTGTGAAGCGCATTGATCGTCGCGCCCCGAACGCCCTGCGACCCGTTCGCATTACGCCCAACTACCTGAGCTTTGCTGAGGGGTCTGCCCTTATCGAGATGGGCAAGACCTGGGTGCTCTGCGCCGCTTCCGTCGAGGACCGCGTGCCCGCCTTTCGGCGCGGCAACGGCTGGCTGACCGCGGAGTACAGCATGCTGCCACGCTCAACGCCGACCCGCTCGCAGCGCGAGGCCACGCAAGGACGGCTGGCCGGACGCACTCAGGAGATCCAGCGGCTCATTGGTCGAGCGCTCCGCTCGGTGACAGACCTCAAGGCGCTCGGCGAGCGCACCATCACCGTCGACTGCGATGTGCTGCAGGCGGACGGCGGCACCCGCACCGCAGCCATAACCGGCGCCTACATTGCTGTGTACCAGGCCTGTCTCACGCTCCTCGAGCAAGGCCTCATCGCTGCGCAGCCGCTCCGCACCGAGGTAGCCGCCGTCAGCGTTGGCGTTGTCGAGGGAAACGTGCTCCTCGACCTCTGCTACGACGAGGACTCGCGAGCCCAGGTGGACTTCAACGTGGTCATGACCGGCGAGGGTGAGTTCGTCGAGGTGCAGGGCACCGCGGAGGGACGCCCCTTCAGCCGCGCCACCATGGACCGGCTCATATCGCTTGCCGGTGAGGGCATCGAGGAGTTGCTGTCCCACCAGAGGGCAGCAGTAGCCAGCCTGAAAGGATAAGCCAAGGTCGCGGGAGATGTGGCGGCCGATGGTTGCGGGAAGATAGGACCGCGCAGCAATCCGACGTAAGGGCGTTCAACTGAACGCCCTTACAACGCTACAACTCGCACAGCGGCGACATCGGGGATGTCGCGAATGAGGGCCCGCTGGCCCTCCGGCACGGGGTCGTCGAGGCCGAGCACCATGAAGGCGTTGCCGCGCGGGTGCTCCCGGCTCACCTCCATGAAGGAAATGTTGATGTCGGCGTTCCCAAGGAGCGTGCCGACCGTGCCAATCATGCCGGGCCGGTCGTGGTGACGCACGAGCATCCAGTAAGTGCCCGGCGTCGGCACGACGTCCAGCCACCAATCGTCCAGGCGGACGATATGCGGCTCGCCGCGCATCCAGGTACCGCCGACGCTGGCCACGCCGGCGCTGGTCGTCAGCGTGGCCGTGATGAGGCTGCCATAAGTCTCGTGCTCACTCGTGCGCTGCTCAGTGACGCGCAGACCCCGCTTCGCGGCGACCAAGTCCACGTTGACCCAGGTCACCCGCTCCTCGGTGCTGCCCGCGTAGAGGCCGCCGAGAACGGCGGCGCGCAGGGGCTTCGTGTCCCTGGCAGCGATATCGCCCTCGTAGTGGACCTCCAGCCGCTCAGGCTGGCCATTGACGAGTTGCTGCGCCAGCCGGCCGATGTAGCCCGCGACTGTTAGGAACGGCGCGACGAGCGCGTAGTCCTCGGGTGACACAAAGGGGGCGTTGACGGCGTAGCGGGCAGGACGTCCGTCGAGGACAGCGACGATCTGCTCCGCCACATCCACCGCCACGCTCGTCTGCGCCTCGACCGTGGATGCGCCGAGGTGCGGAGTGGTAATGAGGTTCGGTAGGCCAAGGAGCGGGCTTTCAGGAGCGAGGGGCTCGGTCTGAAAGACGTCCAGGGCGGCACCGGCGATGCGTCCATCCCTTAGCGCATCGTAGAGGGCGCCTTCGTCAATGACCCCACCCCTGGACGCGTTGATGAGCCGCGCCGTCGGCTTCA
>Ga0214473_10010514_pt1 | contig 10882 bp, 11 predicted proteins | sample RVTome_7_FD_203509 | JGI IMG/M metagenome (GOLD analysis project Ga0214473, IMG submission 203509) | Soil microbial communities from uranium-contaminated site in the Upper Colorado River Basin, Wyoming, United States - RVT98D197 | ecosystem: Environmental > Terrestrial > Soil > Contaminated >... | reverse complement strand
GCCTTCTTCTGCACGAGGAAGGGCACCTTCCGCTCCTGCTTGGTCTCCTTGTCGACGCGGCGCTGATAGAGGATCTCGGTCCCCTCGGGCGCGCCGGACCGGAGCGCCGTTTCGGGGTCGGTGCGCTCGTCCACCAGCTTGAATTCCAGCAGCGCGGTCTTGCCGATGAGCGCCTTGGCCCGTGCCGGATCCTGCACCCCCGGCAGCTGCACCAGGATTCGGTTCTCGCCCTGCTGCTGGATGGAGGGCTCGGCCACGCCGAACTGGTCGACGCGATTGCGGATGGTCTCGAGACCCTGCCGCACCGCCAGATCCCGGATCGTCGCGGCCTCGCGCAGCTTGAGGGCCATCACGATCCGACCGGCCGCCTGATCGGCCTCCTTCCGGTCGAAGCCGCCCAGGACGTCGCCCGCGGTCGTCAGGGCGGCGTCCCAGCTCTGCGAAGAGGCGAGCTGGATCACCAGCTCGGTGACCCCGCGGCGCTCCACCCGCCTGACCCCGATGCCCTTCTTCTCCAGCTCGGCCCGCACGGTCTCGCCCGCCCGCTCCACCTGGGCTTCGAGCGCCTTGTCGACGTCGACACCGAGCACGAGGTGGATGCCACCCTGGAGATCGAGCCCCAGGTTCATGGTCTTGGCGGGCGGGTACAGATACCACGCCGACACCGCGACGACGATCACCACGATGGCGATGCGGACGCCGAGGTGGCGGGGCATCTAGGCGGCCGACTCCTTGTCGCCCTGTGCGGGCACGATGCGGGCGACCGCGGAGCGCTCGAACTCGAGCTTCACCTGGTCGGCCACCCTCAGGGTGATGGTGTGCTCCGACAGCCCCACCACCGTCCCGAACAGGCCACTCGACGTCACGACGCGGTCGCCCTTCTTGACCGCGGACAGCAGGGCCTCGCGCTCCTTCTTCTGCTTCTGCTGGGGCCGGATGATCAGGAAGTACATGATGGCGAACATCCCGATCATGAGCGGCAGGATGGAGAGAATGCCGCCACCGTTGCCGCCGCCGGGCCCCGGCGCCATCGCGTATGCGAGATCCACCATGAAGGTCAAGCCTCCGAATCAGCGGGAGTGTCGGCCGAGCCGCGCAGGGATTCTACCCCATAACGCTCCAGAAACCGAGACCGGAACGGCCCGAAGGCGCCCCGCGCCACCGCCTCACGCATCTCCCGCATGAGCCCCAGGTAGAACGTCAGGTTGTGGAGGGTCAGGAGCCGGTAGGCGAGGAGCTCGCGCGCCAGGAAGAGGTGGCGCAGGTAGGCGCGCGAGAAGCGCCGGCACGCCTCGCAGGGGCAGCCGTCGTCGAGCGGCGCGCCATCGCGCGCGAAGCGCGCGTTGCGAATCGTCAGCGGCCCGTCGGCGGTGAAGGCCTGACCGTTGCGCGCGTTCCGCGTCGGCAGCACGCAGTCGAAGAGATCCACGCCCCGCGCCACCGCCTCGACCAGGTCGGGCGGCTTGCCGACGCCCATCAGATAGCGCGGCCGGTCCGGGGGCAGCAGGCCCGCCACCAGCTCGGTGATGTCGTACATGACGGGCTTGGGCTCGCCCACCGCGAGGCCGCCGATGGCATGGCCGGGCAGGTCGAGCGCGCCGACCGCCTCCACCGCGCGCCGCCGCAGCGCTTCGTGCGCGCCCCCCTGCACGATCCCGAAGAGCGCGCCCGGTGCGCCGGCCACCCGATGGGCCGCGACCGCGCGGTCCAGCCATCGCAGCGTCAGCGCGAGCGAGCGCTCGGTCTCCTCGACGGTGGCGGGCTGGGCCAGGCACTCGTCGAGCGGGTGGAGGACGTCCACGCCGAGCGCGTGCTGCACCGCGATGCACGACTCCGGCGAGAGCGTGCGCAGCGAGCCATCCACGTGCGAGCGGAACTCGACGCCCTCCTCGCCGATGCGCCGCAGCTTCGACAGGCTCCACACCTGGAAGCCGCCCGAGTCGGTCAGGATCGGCCCGTCCCAGCCCATGAAGCGGTGCAGGCCACCCAGCTCGCGCACCAGCTCGTGCCCGGGTCGGAGGAGGAGATGGTAGGTGTTGGCGAGCACGATCTGGGCGCCCGCCGCGACGAGATCCGCCGGCCCCAGGCTCTTGACCGAGCCCTGGGTCGCCACCGGCATGAAAGCGGGCGTGTCCACCGCACCGTGCCCGGTGAGCATGCGCCCGAGGCGCGCGGCCCCATCCGTCTTGAGGAGATCGAAGCCGAAGCCGCCCATGCTTCAGTGGATCAGCATGGCGTCGCCGTACGAGTAGAAGCGGTAGCCGGCCGCCACCGCGTGGCGGTAGGCCTCGAGCACGACGTCGCGACCGGCGAACGCCGACACCAGCACGAGCAGACTCGAGCGCGGCAGGTGAAAGTTGGTGACGAGCGCGTCCACGATCCGGAACCGGTGGCCGGGACGGATGAAGAGATCCGCCTCCCCCGCTCCGCCGCGCACACTCCCGTCATCGCCCGCCGCCCACTCCAGCGCGCGCGTGGTCGTCGTCCCCACCGCGACGACCCGGCGTCCGTCGCGCTTGGCCAGGACGATCGCGCGCGCCGTGGTCTCGGGGACGTCGATCGGCTCCGCCTCCATCCGGTGCTCCTCCACCCGCTCCGCGCGGAGGGGCCGGAACGTGCCCGGCCCGACGTGCAGCGTCAGGTAGTGCACGGCGACCCCGCGCCGCTCGAGCCGCGCGAGCAGCTCGGGGGTGAAGTGCAGGCCGGCGGTCGGCGCGGCCACCGACCCGTCATCCCGCGCGTAGACCGTCTGGTAGCGCTCGCGATCCTCCGGCTTGGGCGCGTCGTGCCGCGCGATGTACGGCGGCAACGGGGGCAGCCCATGCCGCTCCAGCAGCTCGCGCACCGGCCACGCCCCCTCGAAGGCCACGACCCGCGTCCCCTCCCGGCTCTCACCCACCACGCGCCCCCGCGCCGCGCCGCCCGCGAAGTCGAGGCGGGCCCCGAGACGACACCGCCGTCCCGGCCGCACCATCGCCTCCCATCGCTCCCGACCAACCGGGCGCAGCAGTAACAGCTCCACGGGCCCGCCTCCGTGCGCGGCCACGCCCAGCAACCGCGCCGGAATCACCCGACTCCGATTCGCGACCAGACAATCCCCCGGCCGCAAGAGGTCCGGCAGGTCGACGAATCCACGATCCTCCCGCGCGCCGCTGGCACGGTCGAGCACGAGCAGCCGCGACGAGTCGCGCGGCTCCGCCGGCTCCTGCGCGATGAGGCCGGCCGGCAAGTCATAGTCGAACAGCGACACGTCCATGGCACGTGAAGTGTAGCCCGCACGGATAGATCGAGCCAGCACGGGAACCCGGGCGGCGGGTGGGGACCGGGGCGGGGGCGCCCTCCCCGGGACCGTGTCTTCTGCGGGCGATCGAAGCCTAAGACGACCCATCTCGTGGCCCGACCAAGACGGCGCAACGGGCCCGCGAGTCAGCGTGTCCCGGGGAGGGCGCCCCCGCCCCGGTCCCCGCCCGCCGCCCGCCTACAACGCGAGCCGAGGAGGAGCTAGCCGATGCGCGCGCCAGGCGACACGTCGAAGTCAGGCCGCAACAAGACGACTTCACCTGCGTCGTCGTACGCGCCTAGCACCAGCACCTCGGAGGTGAACGGGCCGATCCGCTTCGGCGGGAAGTTCACGACCGCGACGACGCGGCGGCCGATGAGCGCCGCGGGCGAGTAGTGGCGCGTGATCTGCGCGCTCGACCGCTTGACCCCCAGCGGCCCGAAGTCGATCTGGAGCTTCAGCGCGGGCCGCCGCGCCCCGGGAAACTCCTGGGCGTCCACGACCACGCCCACGCGCACGTCGACGCGCTCGAAGTCCTCCCAGGAGATGCTCACGCCGCTGCCGAGGCTCAGCGGGAAGCGGAGGCGCCCGGCAGCGTGGCGAGCGTCGCCCCCGGGTAGTAGTAGATGACGATCTGCTGGGCGAGGTAGCCCTGATCGGCCATGGTCTTGGCGCTCCACTGGTCGAGCCCGACCCCGTGGCCGTAGCCGCGGCCCACGAAGCGGGCCGTCGGGCCCGCCACCGTCACCGCGAACAGGGTGCTCTTGAGCGTGTCGTAGCCGACCAGGCGCCGCAGGTCGTTTCCCCGTAGCGTCACCGTGCCCGCGGTGCCGCGGACCGCGATGCGCGCCACCCGCAGCGAGGCGCTCCGCTCGAGCACGTCCAGGGCGACCACGCGCCCGACCGCGATCCCGCCCCGCAGGAGGGCGGCGGACAGCTCGAATAGGGGCAGCTCGAGACGCCAGCGGTGATGCGGCGAGGCCGACGGGAAGGCCACGCGCACCGGCTTGAGCGCCGGCATGTTCGAGGCCGCGAAGACCACGCGCGGATCCTCGGTGTGCCCGCCGCTGTCGGTGTGATAGAAGGCGGGAAACAGCTCGCCGTTCCACAGCAGGACCTGGCCCGTCGTCTCCTTCACCGCGGTCCAGACCACGGAGTCCGGCGCCACGCGTCCGATGTACTGCTGGTTCAGCGTCGACGCTATCAGGTGATACGCCTTCTCCCCGTTGAGCCGCCGGTGATACGCGGCGTAGGTGCGGGCCACGATGGCCTGGGCCTTGAGCATCTCGAGCGGCATCTTGTCGCCGGCCTCGGCCTTCACCGCTCCCGCCAGGTACTCCTCGATCGGCAGCTCGTTGATCACGGTGAGCGCATCGCCGCTCCGGACGATCTCGAGCGCGCCCGGATACTCCCGGCCGTTCACGCGGAGGAATCCGGTGTCGGCGGGAGCCAGGCGCAGGCCGTCCACGCGCCGGCCGCCGACCTCGAGGCCCCCGTTCTTCAGCGAAGCGCGGAGCCACGTGGGCGAATCGTCCACCACCCTCCGGCCGGTGAGATCGCTCACCATCATGGGCCCGCCGCCCACCTCGACGGTGCGGAGCCCGTCGCCGATGGCCACCCGGATGTCGCCGGAGGCGAAGGCGGGGCCCGGCCCCAGCAGCAGGGCCAGCGCGAGGAGCGCGGAGAGGCCGCCGATCAGCGACGGCCGAAGAGCGAGAAGAGCAGCGTGAGAACGATCGAGATGACGAGGCAGGTGGCGAGCGGGAAATAGAAGGACCAGTTTCCCCGCTGGATCTGGATGTCTCCCGGCAGCCGTCCGAGCCATGGCACCTTTCCCGACAGATTCCCTGCGACGAGCAGCACCAGTCCCAGGAGTACCATCAGGGCGCCGAATCCCAGAAGCAATTTGCCGAGATCGCGCATCGTGACGCGTCGGGCCGCCCCACTCAGAGCGGCAGCTGACCCTGACCCCCGGGCGACGACGGCACCGCGTGGCCCAGATGGGCATACGCCGCGGGGGTCGCCTTGCGGCCATTCGGGCTGCGGACCACGTAGCCGATCTTGAGCAGGAATGGCTCCACCACCTCGGCGAGCGTCTCGGCCTCGTCGTTGATGGTGGCGGCGATCGCTTCCAGGCCCACGGGTCCCCCCTGGTATTGCTCGATGATTGCGGTGAGGAAGCGCCGGTCGAGCCGGTCGAGCCCGACTTCGTCCACGCCTTCCTGATCGAGGGAGCGGACCGCGATTTCCGCGGTCACGGTGCCGTCGGCCTTCACCTGGGCGTAGTCGCGCACCCGCCGCAGCAGCCGGTTGGCGATGCGCGGCGTGCCGCGCGCCCGCCGCGCGATGGCCTCCGGCCCACCCGCCGCAATGGGGACGCCGAGGATGGACGCGGAGCGACGGATGATCGCGGAGAGCTCCTCGTTGGAATAGAAGTCCAGGTGGTGGAAGATCCCGAAGCGCTCCCGCAGCGGCGAGGAGAGCATGCCGGGGCGCGTGGTCGCGCCCACCATCGTGAAGGGCCGCAGGGGGATGCGCATGGTCCGCGCGTTGAGCCCCTTGTCCATCACGAAGTTGACCGAGAAATCCTCCATGGCCGGGTAGAGCAGCTCCTCGACCACGCGCGGCAGCCGGTGGATCTCGTCGATGAAGAGCACGTCGCGCTCGGCCAGGTTGGTCAGGATGCCCATGAGATCCGCGCCGCGCTCGAGCGAGGGTCCGGCCGTCGTCACCATGGCGGCTCCCATCTCATTGGCCATGATGGCGGCGAGCGTGGTCTTGCCGAGCCCGGGCGGGCCCGAGAGCAGCACGTGATCGAGCGGCTCGCCCCGCTGCCGCGCCGCCTCCACCGAGACGCGCAGGCTCTCGACGGCGGCGCGCTGGCCCACGTACTCGTGAAGGCGCTGCGGCCGGAGCTGGCGCTCCACCTGCGTCTCCTCGGGCAGCGCGACCCGGCTCATGACGCGGGCCTCGTCGGTCACGGCCTGCTTCCTCCTCGATAGATCTCGTCGAAGAGCTCCTCGGGCGTCGTCACCCCCGGCCGGCGGGTCAGGGCGGTGCTGATGAGCTGCGCCGCCTCGCTCGGGCGATGGCCGAGCTGCTTGACGAGGATCTCGAACACCATGCCCCGGAGCCCTTCCTCGTCGGGCGCGGCCGCCGCGGCCGGCTCCGGGCTCCCCGACTCCGGCTTGGCCAGCGCGAACTTGGCCACCTTGGCCTGCAGCTGCGCGACGATGTTCTTCGCCTTCTGGGGGCCGATGCCGGGCAGCCGCCTCAGATATCCCTCGTCCTGGCGCGCGATCGCCGCCGCGATCTCCCCCACCGGGGCGGCCAGCGAGCGGGCCGCCACCATCGGGCCCACGTCCTTCACGGTGATCAGCTTCTCGAAGAACTCCCGGTCGAGCTCCGAGGTGAACCCGATCAGCACCGGGCGCGGCTGGTTCTGGGTGGCGTGATAGTGGATCGCGAGCGCCACCTCGTCCGCCGCGTCGCCGTCGGCGGCCTTGGCGTGCACCAGCTCCTGCTGCGTCACCGGCGGCACGAAGACCTCGTAGCCGACCCCCGCCGCCTCCACGACGATGCGGTCCTCGAGCTTGCGCCGCAGCCGCCCCCGCAGCGAAGCGATCACGGTTGCTGACTACTGCGCGGGATGACTACGCGTGTGGGGGAGTGCGGGGGCCCGCTTCTCGGTTGTCCGCCGCTGGGGGAGTGCGGGGGCCCGCTTCTCGGTTGTCCGCCGCTGGGGGAGTGCGGGGGCCATTTCTGGGCCCCCGCAGATGAAGAGAAGCTTCCGGATATCTGGCCGCCCACCGCTGACGGGAATCTTCCGGTCACGCGCGACATCCCGGTCGCGGCTAAGCCCAGCGCGTCGGCCACGTGTGAGGGCCGCGGCAGCTCCTTGAGCCCGAGGACGGTCTGCACGGCCCGCTGGACCTGGCCCTTGCCGGCGGCGCCGTTGCCGGTCATCGCGCGCTTGACCTCCGCGGGTGCCAGGGCGATGACGTCCACCCCGAGCTGGCGGGCGGCCAGATAGATCACGCCGCGGGCGTGCCCCATGAGCACGGCGGTGCGCGGGAACTTGTACTCGGTGTAGAGATCCTCGACCACCAGCAGGCCGGGCCTCTGCGTCTCGATGATCCGGTGCACCGCGCGATGCAGGGCGTTGAGGCGGGCTTCCAGGGGCTGGCCGGCCGCGGTGCTGATGACACCGGCGTCGCGGACGACCACGCCGCCCGCGCCGGCTTCCAGCACGCCGAACCCGGTCGCCACGAGGCCCGGGTCCACCCCCATGACGCGAAGGGCGCTAGGCCGCGGTGATGGCGTCGATGACCTCGTCGGCGATGTCGTAGTTGGAGTAAACGGACTGGACGTCGTCCTGCTCCTCGAGGGCCTCGATCAGCCGCAGCACCGCCGCGGCCTCCTTGCCCTCCACCTTCACCGTGGACTGGGGCACCATGTCCACCCGCGCCTCGACCACCGGCATCCCCCGCCGCTCGAGCGCCTGGCGGACCGCCTCCATTTCATCAGGATTCGCGCTGACCTCGAACACTTTTTCTACCTGCTTCACGTCGGTCGCCCCCGAGTCGAGGGCCTTTTCGAGCAGGTCGTCCTCTTTCACCTTCTGCGCGTCCACCTCGATCAGGGCCCGCCGGTCGAACATCCAGGCCACGCAGCCCGACGTCCCCATGCGGCCCTCGTTCTTCTCGAAGATGTGCCGGATCTCGGGGCCGGTGCGGTTCTTGTTGTCGGTCAGCGTCCGCACCATGACCGCCACTCCGCCCGCGCCGTAGCCCTCGTAGGCGATCTCCTCGTAGGACTCGCCGGGGAGCTCGCCGGTACCCTTCTGGATCGCGCGCTTGATGTTGTCGGCGGGCATGTTGGCCGCCCGCGCCGACTCCGTGGCCGCCTTCAGCCGCAGGTTGCCCTTGGGGTCGCCGCCGCCGTTCCTGGCCGCGACCGTGATCTCGCGCAGGATCTTGGAGAAGAGCTTGCCGCGCTGGACGTCGGTCTTGCCCTTCTTTCGCTTGATCTGCGACCACCGTGAGTGTCCAGACATGCCGGTCTCCTACGTGCCGCTGCTGAGGGAGAGTTTCAGGTTTTTTGCGCGCTCGAGGCGCCGGGCCCGGCGCTCGAGGGCCTCGGCCCACCGGCGCTGCTCGGCCGGCGTCTCGGGCGTGAAGGGCGGGCACGGCTGGGGCCGCAGCTTCGGCCCCGGCTCCGGGCCCAGATGCACGAAGGTCAGGTAGGCCGTGCACGCGTGCCGCACCTCGCCGGTCCACGGCACCTCGCTCAACACCTTGACGCCGATCTCCAGCGAGGACGTGCCGACGTGGTTGAGCCCGGCCTTGAACGTGACCACCTCGCTGGACGAGATTGGCGCGTAGAAGTCGAGCGCGTCCAGGCAGGCCGTCATCACCAGGCCCCGACAGTACCGCATGGAGAGGATGCCCCCCGCCTCGTCGATGTCGAGCAGGAGCTTGCCCGCAAACATGATGTTGCCGAAGAGGGTGTCCTCCGGCGGCACCGCGCGGCAGGACTCGAAGCGCCAGCGGAGCTGGTCGGGGGCGTCGTCCTCCACCACGCGTTCACCATTCGGTTCCAGGTTGCGTTCACCATTCGGTTCCAGGTTGCGTTCACCATTCGGTTCCAGGTTGCGTTCACCATTCGGTTCCAGGTTGCGTTCACCATTCGGTTCCAGGTTGCGGACCCGCTCCGCGCGCCGGGCGAAGCGCTCGAGCCGCCGGGCGCGCCGCGCGCCCGCCGCCGCGTGCAGCGCCTCCTCCGCCGCCCCGCGGGGCGCGACCGTCTGCGGCACCGGCACCGCCTTCACGTGCTCGTCGACCTTGACGAAGACGAGATGCGAGGAGAGGGTCAGGGCCCGCTCACCGGTGGCCGGCTTCTCCGCGTAGACGCGCACGCCGACCTCTAGCGAGCAGCGGCCGACGTATTCGACTTCCGCCCGGAGCACCGCCACCTCCCCCACCTTCACCGGGTGCAGGAAGTCGATGTCGTCCATCGCGCCCAGCACCACGTTGCCGCGCGCCACCCGCGAGGCCGCGATGGTGCCGCAGGTGGCGATCCACTGCATCATGCGCCCGCCATGGATCTGCCCGGGGGCTCCCGCGTGCTCGGGGAACACCCAGTTCACCATCTCGGTAGCGGTGTCGGAGATCGAGAGCATGGTCAGCGCCGAATGTCGCGTAAGTCTCGCATTTTTCTACCACGCCGGGCACTCCAAGTCCAGCCGGCGGCCCCCCGCGGACGCGCGTTGACAATCGCGGCAGGCCGCCCTAGGGTTGGGGCCACGTCAGAGAGCCAGCCGACATCTCGCAACGGAGGCACCGGCGCCGGGAGGGCCCACATGGAATTCGAGTACTCGAAGAAGACGAAGATGTACATGGAGCAGCTCAGCGACTTCATGAACAAGCACATCGTGCCCAACGAGCAGGTCTTCGTGGGCCAGCTCAACTCGGGCCCCACCCGGTGGCAGGTCCCTCCCATCATGGAAGAGCTGAAGGTCAAGGCCCGCGAGCGCGGCCTCTGGAACCTGTTCCTGCCCGAGAGCGAGCGGGGCGCCGGCCTCACGAACCTCGAGTACGCCCCCCTGTGCGAGGTCATGGGCCGCTCCCCCATCGCGCCGGAGGTCTTCAACTGCTCGGCGCCCGACACCGGCAACATGGAGGTGCTCGAGCGCTACGGCACCCCCGAGCACAAGAAGCAGTGGCTCGCGGACCTGCTGGAAGGCAAGATCCGCTCCGCCTTCGCGATGACCGAGCCCAAGGTGGCCTCGTCGGACGCCACCAACATCGAGTCCAGCATCATGCGCGAGGGCGATCAGTACGTGATCAACGGGCACAAGTGGTGGACGTCCGGCATCGGGGACCCGCGCTGCAAGGTGCTCATCTTCATGGGCAAGACGGATCCGAAGAACCCCGACAAGTACAAGCAGCAGTCGATGATCCTGGTGCCCCGCGACGCGCCCGGCATCAAGGTGGTGCGGATGCTGACCGTGTTCGGCTACGACGACGCGCCCCACGGCCACGGCGAGGTGCTCTTCGAGAACGTGCGGGTGCCCGCCTCCAACATGCTGCTCGGCGAGGGCCGTGGCTTCGAGATTGCTCAGGGTCGCCTGGGCCCCGGTCGCATCCACCACTGCATGCGCCAGATCGGCGTGGCCGAGCGCGCGATCGAGCTGATGTGCAAGCGGGCCACGAAGCGCATCGCCTTCGGCAAGCCGCTGGCCGACAACGACATCACGCTCGAGCGCATCGCGGAGTCGCGGATCGAGATCGACCAGGCGCGCCTGCTGGTTCTCCACGCCGCCTACATGATGGACACCGTCGGCAACAAGGCGGCGCGGCAGGCCATCGCCGAGATCAAGGTGGCGGTGCCGAGCATCACCGGCCGCGTGGTGGAGCGGGCGATGCAGCTCCACGGCGGCGGAGGCGTGAGCCAGGAGTTCCCGCTCGCGTCGATGTGGGCGCACTCGCGGACGCTGCGCTTCGCCGACGGGCCGGATGAGGTGCACCGCCGGCAGATCGGGCGGTTAGAGCTCCGGAAGCACAGTTAAGCGGTGGGGAGGGGGAGCGCCGCGGGGGTGGC
>Ga0214473_10010513_pt1 | contig 10883 bp, 9 predicted proteins | sample RVTome_7_FD_203509 | JGI IMG/M metagenome (GOLD analysis project Ga0214473, IMG submission 203509) | Soil microbial communities from uranium-contaminated site in the Upper Colorado River Basin, Wyoming, United States - RVT98D197 | ecosystem: Environmental > Terrestrial > Soil > Contaminated >... | reverse complement strand
TTGGTAGAAATTTATCATAAAAGCGAAGCGGCCACGACGGCGCAGGCCGGTTTCGAAAAGCAATTTTCCAAGCGCGAGACGCCGGATGAGGTGCCGCAGCTCTTGATCGAATCATCGGGGGACAGGGAATGGCTGCCGCGCGTGATAGCGGCGTCGGGGGTAGTGGAATCGAACAGCGCGGCCATCAGGCTGATTCGACAGGGGGGAATAAAAATAAACGGGGAGACCATAAGCGACAAGGATTACCATGTTTCGCTGGTGGATGGCATAGTAATCAAGATTGGAAAGAAACATTATTTCAGATTGGGAAAAAAATAGATGGAAACAGCCGTAGATATCAATGAATTGAAATCCCGCCTGGAGAAACTTCGGGGGTATCTTTGATATAGATAAGCTTCGCAAAGAAGCCGTAGAGTTAGAGAAGGATAGCCGGGGAGCGAATTTCTGGGCCGATAACCAGAAGGCCCAGACCACTCTCAAGAAGTTGAATTCGATAAAGAAGATTATCACCGATTGGGAAGGATTAAATAAGGAGATCGACGAGACGGCGGAGTTGTACGGGCTGTCCCAGGACGACCGCGACGAGGCGATGAGGCAGGAGTTGAACTCGCACGCCCTTTCTGTAGCCAAACGTCTCGATGATCTCGAATTCGAAAGTTTTCTTGCGAACGAGGAGGATGCCAAGGACGCAATCCTCTCGATTCATCCCGGGGCGGGGGGAACGGAATCGCAGGATTGGGCCAGCATGCTTCTTCGCATGTACCTGCGCTGGGCTGAGAATCACGGATTTCAGACAGACATGATGGATTATCAATCGGGAGATGAGGCCGGCATTAAATCGGCCACGCTCGAAATAAAAGGTCCCCATGCATACGGATATTTAAAATCGGAATCAGGCGTTCATCGCCTGGTGCGCATTTCCCCATTCGATGCCAACAAACGACGGCACACGTCGTTCGCATCGGTTTTCATATACCCCGAGACCGACGAGGATATCAATATCGAGGTCAAGGCGGACGACCTGAAGGTCGACACATTTCGAGCGTCAGGAGCCGGTGGCCAGCATGTCAACAAGACGTCGTCGGCGGTGCGGATCACGCATATTCCCACCGGGATAGTGGTGCAATGCCAGACGGAACGTTCACAGCACAAGAATCGCGAGTCGGCCATGAAGGTTCTCAAGGCGAGGCTGTATCAAAAGGCATTGGAGGAGGAGCGGGCCAAGATGGCCTCGTTCGAGGCATCGAAGAAAAAAATCGAATGGGGGTCGCAAATCAGATCTTATGTTTTTCAGCCATATACGATGGTGAAGGATCATCGCACCGATTACGAAACATCGAACGTCGACGCCGTGATGAACGGCGGGATAGACGATTTTATACACGCATTTTTGTCGCACAAAGAATGAAGGCAGGAATTAGATGAATATCGTGACAAGCATTCAGGACAAAGCGCGGAAGTTAAAAGGGAGAATCGTATTGCCGGAAGGGGCGGAGGAAAGAACCGTGCAGGCCGCCCGAAAGCTGATGTCGGAGGGAATCTGCACGCCGGTATTGCTGGGCGATGAAGGAGAAATCCAGGGGGTTTGCAGGGCTCATAAAATTAATTTCGAGAGATTGGAAATCGTAAATCCCGTTAAGGATTCGATGTTCGATTTCTACGCCGACGATTATTACCGCCTGCGCCAGGAAAAGGGGATGTCCGCGGAAGAGGCGAAGAAGATAATGAAAAATACGCTTTATTTCGGAGCCATGATGGTGAGGCATGGGCGTGCGGATGGCTCTGTGGCGGGGGCGTTGTCAACCACCGGCGACGTTTTGCGAGCGGCGATCCAGATTATCGGATTAACCAAAGGAATCGATATAGTGTCATCCTGTTTCTTGATGGTATTGCCGGAATATCAGGGTGAGCGGAATAAGTTATTTATCTTTGCCGATTGCGCGGTGCTGCCCGATCCCAATTCGGAGCAGCTAGCATCGGTGGCAATATCATCGGCCGAAACGATGCGTAAGTTAGGTGGCCAGGAGCCGCGAGTGGCAATGCTGTCATTTTCGACCAAGGGTTCGGCGAAGCACGAGAGAATAGACAAGGTGCTTAAAGCGTTGGAAATAATAAAGCGGAAGGCGCCGGATTTGCAAGTCGACGGGGAGCTTCAATTGGATGCCGCAGTAGCGCCGTCGGTGGCAAAGCGCAAAGCGCCGGATTCCAAAGTGGCAGGCATCGCCAACGTGCTGATTTTCCCGGACCTCGATTCGGGGAATATCGGGTATAAGCTGACACAACGATTCGCAAATGCGGAGGCGATCGGGCCGGTGATTCAGGGGCTGGCCAAACCGGCTAACGATCTGTCGCGCGGCTGTTCCGTAGATGATATCGTGAACGTGGCGGCAATAGCATCGGTTCTGGCAAAGGGATAGATCCGGCCGGGCGCAAGCCACATGATGCCGACATAAATCTCTGGATATAGCATTCGTTCAAAGCGATCTGATGTTTTCAGATCGTTATTGATTTACTTCATTTCAATTCAATCGCGCTCCATCGCTTCAGGTTTTTTCATTTCACATCCCATCTTCTTCACGGTCTTCCAATCCCCACATGGTTATTGTGGGGGGAGATCCCGGGATCTTTTTGTTCTGGCAAACCAGAGTCATCGAGAGGTCTCAGACCCAAGAAAGGGGTCTGCCAGCCATCCACAATTGGCGGAGTCTAACGGCGCCGAAACATACTCCCTTCCACTAACAGGGCCCTTTTCAATGAAAATGCGATTTGCACTCAATTTGCGTCAGGATAGGGCGCGTCGATGCCGTGCCTTCACCAAGGATAACTGGGGGGAGAAAGATTGGAAAGGAATCAGGTTAACCGCTGGGCACGTCGATGCCGTGCCCCTACCGAGGGAAATTGGGGATGGATAATATGAGGAATCGGGTCAGGTCGGCAGGCGACCTGACAAACAAGAGAATCGGAAAAATGTGCCCATTAGTATAGAAGTATTTACGGCTTCCAGCCCCGGCATTTCAATTGCGGGAAGTCGGTCAGCCCAACTCTAACATTGTGAAGATGAGGCGCTTGGGCCATTCAATTAGACTGCAAATTCGACGTGGCATGGCGATTGCTGAATATAAGGCGGGAAAATATGAATACGATGCCAGAAATATCGCTCGCTGAACGAACCAATTCTCAATTTGGCGGCCCGAATGCGGAAAGGCCCGGCCTTGATTTGTTCGGCGGGATTTTGGATGCCGCGATCACCGATGTTAATGCCGGGTATCGAAGGGCCTCGATTCCTGAACCGGAATTAATCATGAAATGGGATGACGAGAATCGCGGAAGTGGAATTTTCGAAATCAAGGAGCGGGTTTTCATTGAGTCGCACATATTGAGAGCAGTGGTTGCCAACGAAAAGAATATTGCAGGCATTGTCATAAGTAATTATGAAAATTGCGCAGGTCGAGAATCGTCACAATGTTCGGCCAAAGGGCCGCTATGCAAAACAATTTCGTTCAATGTCGGCGAGTTATTTATTCCCGGCGCCGAGGAAATAGCAGCTGCGACAAGATTTGAAGGTAACGGGCCCGCAGAATTTCCGGAGTCCGTATTAATAAATATCAGAAACCTGTTGAAGATGGTGTCGGAATATCCAGATCCGATTCGGATCCAAATCGGAAATTTCGATAACAGGATTGCAAAGGGGACCTATGAGCCGGATTCAGGAAAGAGAATGCCGGAGGTCAGATTGTCATTTGATCTTCGCGAGCTGGCCAAGGCGGAGTTATCTAAATCGCAGCCGATTAGGGGAATCTTGATTTCGGAGAAGTCGTCTATTGACAGGAATCAGGAGTACCAGTTAAGTCCAATGGATAATATTCCCGACATGTCGAGACGGTCGTCAGGACGCATTGCTGAGAATGGGATTGAATCAGACAGGGCAGCGCCAAATGGTCAGGGAAGGAATCCAGGTAATGTCATTGAAAATCCCGGGACTAATTCCAATGTAAGCGAACCCTTTAAGGATTCTCCTGAGATGCGAACATGCGGCCTTGGCGAGGGAATGGATTGGAAGCCGCGGAGCAGGAATAGAGTCAATTCGTTCAGACAAACGAAAGCGGCGGGGAAACTCGATATGGCCGTGGCGCCCGATCAGTATGGCGCCAGGAAGATTCGAGATCGATATTTGCCGTTGGAAATGAAGGAAAGCGAGAATATCCAATTAGCCAGCATTGATAATTTAAAATCATTGCTGTTACAGGCGATAGACAAAAACGAAAGGACGCTTCGCTTGAGACTTGAACCCAGGGAACTGGGATTTCTGGACATAAAATTGCAGATGGACGACGGAGGGGTGTCGGTTCGGATGAGGCCGGAAGGGCGCGAGGCATTTGTCGTCCTGAACAAACTGCTTCCAGGGATTAAAGGCGAGCTCGAAGCCGCAAGCAAAAGGATTATCGAGATTCGGATCACCGGCGATCAAGCTTTCATAAAGTAACCGACGCAATTCTCATTCTTGCAAAATTTTAGAATAATCAGTAGAACATAACGATGACAGTCTCAATAGCCGTCGAGGTAATTGACGGGTATATGAGTTGCGGAAATGTAAGTGACCGGAGTTTCCGCAAGCCATAGTTGAAATGGCAAGACTCCTGATTTGAGTCACACCGCAAATGTGAACTTCAATGGTGAAACTGGCGACAGCAGTGCGCCGATACGCAAATATCCCAGTCAATTAAGCAGATTTGAGAAAGCGCGCTGACGTTTATCCCCAAGATTTTAGCGGTAGCGGTATCCCCGCATTTCTTCATTCCATGGATGATAGCTACTGCAGTGAATTTTACCAACCGGGTATTTGGAATGATCCCGATGTTTGATCATTGAGGAAAGTTTTGAACAGATTCTGGGCAATTTTTTCCCATCAGTCTGTCTAACCTGGCTGTCAGCAAATTAAACATCCATATAATCATATAGAGCGCAATAGCTTACGGTCCTGATCCGGGGGCGGTTGTGGCGGCATAAGGCTTGCTTTGTATGGCATTCGAATGAAGAAGACGGAGCAAATGTCGATAATGAACTTTTCTGCAATCCACATTGAGAAATTCCCTGTAATCCCGACGCCAGGGTCGGGGCTATCGGATAATTTCAATCCCGCAACATGCATATCACCGCCGGCTTTCAAGCGGGGCGCCGAAAAGGGAGAAGCGAACATGGCCCCGGAGGTGGCGTGATGGTAGGCTCGGCGGGCGCTCTCAGCATAGCCCTGCTTTCCGGTTCGGGAGGGGCCGGCCGGACAACTGCCGCGGTCGATATGGCGTCATTCATATCCCAAAGAGGATATAAAGCGCTGTTGATTGACTTATGTTTTGGCTGGGGCGGGCTCGGCCTGCGAAGCTTGAAATCGATCGAATACCGCGACTTGCTCGACGTCGATGAAGACCTCGAAACGATAGTCGAAAAGACCGGGAGCGGATTCGATTTAATCACATGCGAGCCTCCTGCGAAGCTGGATCTTTCGTTAGATGGCCTTAAAAAAATTTCATGGTTGGCGAATCAAGCGGCGTCACGATACGATTTCATAATTTTCGACACTCCCGCGGGGGGACATCCGCTATCGCTATTGGCCGCCGGGTTGAGCGAACAGATCTATCTATTCTCACGTCCGGATCCGGCATCGGTGGCCGCGTCGTACAGCCTGCTCAAGACATTGGACGCAGAGGAGAGTTCACTGCGAGTCAGAGTCGTCTTTTCGTTGGTGGACTCGGCAGAGCAGGCGGTATCGCTCAAAACTCGATTCGATCTTTTGACCGGCCAATTTTTGGGATTCAGGCTCATGGACGGCGGCTTCATAAGGCAATTGCAGATCGACCGGGAAAATGCTTTTGCCGCGAGTCCAATGTCGGAGGCCGGGCGGGACACGACAAGACATTTGATTTTCGAAGGCCTGGGATTGTTGCAGAATGAAACGGAGCGCATGGCGCAGGCAGTGGATTTTCCAGGGCCCCATAAAGCAGGACGATAATAACAGGGATGCACTAATATTAAACAGGAAGATTGTATGGCCAACTTAACCACATGGACAAGATTCAAGCAAACCAACAATCCGGAGATGCGAGACAAGCTGCTCTCCACGTATTTGCCGCTGGTGAAAAACGTAGCCGGCAGAATGGCGGCGGGCTTTCCGAAGTCGGTCGAATTGAACGACCTGATCAACACGGGCGTGATCGGTTTGATAGAGGCATTCAATAATTTCGATCCGGAGCGGGGAGTCAAGTTCGAGACGTTCGCGGTGCCGAGAATCAGGGGCGCAATCTTAGACGAATTAAGGGCCCTGGACTGGGTGCCGCGGTCGACCAGAGCCAAAGCCAGGAATATCGACAGGGCCGTGAGCAAGTTAGAGGCGGAACTGGGAAGAGGGCCATCCGATACGGAGATAGCAAAGAACCTTAAAATATCAACAGAGGAGCTTCGATACGCAATGAAAGACGTCAGCGTGACATCGTTGCTGTCGCTGGATGAGCTTATCTGCCGGGAGGACGACAACAGGCAGGTTCCGCGAATCGAAACGATAGAGAATTCGACATCAGTCGACGTTCTCGACGATATGGAGAAGACGGAACTGCGGGTATTCCTGATCCATGCAGTCAGCAATTTGAGTGAACAGGAGAGGCTGGTGGTGTCGCTGTATTATTACGAGGAGCTGACACTGAAGGAGATCGGCGAGATCATGCTAATATCGGAATCGCGGGTTTCGCAGATTCACACTCGCGCGGTGAACAGGCTGCGATCAATGATAAGGGATAAATTCGCGTTTTAGAGAGGGTCGCGGGAAGCAAGATTGTCCCGGGGGAGTAAGTTGGAGGTCATATGAGCGGAGACTTTTTTATAGCAGCGATGGCAATAACGCATGGGATTCTAATCGTGGCGCTTATTTTATTCCTGATCAACGACAAACGAAAGTACGGCAGCGCATTTGGATACTCGGCGACAATGGTATTGAGCGACTTCGCCGAGCAGCAGAGCCACGACCTGCCTGGCAAAAACATGGAAACCGCCCTGACCGAGTTGAAGAAGCCGCCGTTGGAAGAGGCGGAACTGGACTATAACAGCAAAGTGGGAATGGCGCTCCAGAGGCTTGGAAAAGGAGATGACCCGCAGATAATAGCCAGGGAATTCGATTTTTCCGATGCCGAGATGGGAATATTGAAAGCGACATCGGGGAAGGCAGCTGATAAGGCGCCGTTGCATAATTGAACATATCAAATGGTGCAGAAATGAACGTGTTTGCCGATAGATGTGGTGGATAAAAGACATAAACAGGGCAGGGGCAAAATAAAATGAAGCCGTCATTACAGAGAAACAACAGATATCGGGCGAGTGTCATAAGCGTACTCAACTCCGTGTCGAGCACCGTAAAGGCCGAGGCGCGGCATGAGTAATGCGACGCAGCCGCGCCGCGACGAGCTCGGTCTATGGGACAGGGTGGTTGTTATCCTGGAAAAATACGGGCAGCGGACCGAATTCATCAGCAGAATTGAGGACCTCAGACGGGATTCATACGTTTTGGAAATGCCGCTGCGGCAGAGCGGAGAGCTTCATTTGCAGAGGGGAGATACAGTGGAAGTGACATATAACAGAAGCGACGCCGTTTATTCATTCAAGGCCAGCATACTCGATTTGTTCGAGGGGACCGAAGAATCGATAAGCATAAAGAGGTCGTCGGATACCAAGAGGACCCAGCGCAGAAAATATGTGAGACTCGACATCTCGGGCAACATGCAATTCAGGACGTTCGACGACGACGACAGGGAGAATATCGGTCCCGAAAATTCGGGGACGCTGCTCAATATTTCCGCTTGCGGGGTGCTTTTCGAAAGCCAGCTGAAGCTCGAGGAGCGAGGGTTCATTATCGTGAGCTTTTCGTTGAAGGACCGGCTGCAGCTGAACAATATCATGGGAGTCGTCAAGAGGTGCGAGGGGTCGAAGAGCCGGGGGTACCTGGTGGGAGCCGAATTCATCACCAAGCAGAATAAAGGCGAATACGAGATCGAGCATATCGAGGAGTTTCTTCCTCCCGGCACGGGGACGTTCGACGAGAATCTACAGAAGTTGCTGGTGCAGTTTATTTACAGCCAGCAAGTGGAATTGCGGAAAAAAGGTTTATTGAATAAATGACGATTTTAACGCGTCTTCTTTTCCCGGCACCGGCAACTACCATGCAGTTTGAACATTCGGGCGCCAATATAAATCAGAAAAACGATATACATATAAATTTCGACAAACAGCGGGAGGCCGACCGAAACCTGGCGCGCCAATCATGCGAAATTGCGAGGGACATGAGCAGGTGGAGCTTAGAGAGCCAACTAAATAGGGAAGCAGGAATGCAATTCGACCACGGTGCGGCGATTACGGAAATCGATTTTACCAATTTGCAGTCATATCAGGGTTCAACAAATCGGGATAATCAACAATAAAATCGAAATAGAAGATTAGACGGAGGTAAAAGTGCCGGGAGCTGTCAGAAAACCGACAATAAGTCCGGATCAGGAAATAGCGATTCTGAGTGAAATCTCCAGCTTGGTTCAAAAATCGGGCGCGAGCCTGGAGCAGGTCGAAGAATTGCTGAAATTGCTCGGCCAAATCGTGGATTTTCGCTCGGCCTCCGTTTATATAATGGGCGGCCAGAGCGGCAACCTGGAGGAGATCTGCAATATCGGCAGGCGCGCGAATTTGATAGATTTCGTAAAATTCGAGATGGGAAGCGGCATATCGGCCTGGGTCGCCAAGCATCGCCGCCCCATCATTCTGAATAATCTAAGGAGGTCAAAAGGCGGGACTCATACTCGTTCATTTCTCTCGGTGCCGATAATATTCGCCAATGAGATCAAAGGCGTCATAAATATATCTCATGACGAACCTGATTCGTATAGCAAGCGCGATTCCGAATTAGTAGCTATCGCGGCCTCCCTGGTGGCGTTGCTGATAGAACGGGTCAGGGTGAAGGAGGCATTGGCGGCGAAGGAGAACGAGAACGAGGGATTGAAATCCGAACTGAGCTTCGAAAGGACATCCAGGTTGTCGGCCGGTCAATATCAGGCGAGCGGTGACTTTGCGACGGCTTTGAATAATTCGATAACAAACCCGCTGGCAATCATAGCAGGCAACGCACAATTCCTGTTGATGACAATGAAGGGGTCCGATGCGTCGGTATTGAGGAGGCTGAAGGCAATCGACAAGGAAGCCTCTAACATACTGTCGATGACGCAGAAGATGACCGCTGAACCCAGCGAGCCGACCAAAGGACTGACGCTGAGAATGGAGACCGATAACAGGCTCTTCCTGCAGACTCGTCAGAGAATCGGAAAAACGTAATAATGCCATTGACGCAGGTCGAGCAGGTCAAACCAATGCGTCCGGGCATATTTTTACGCGTCGACAGTCAATTGCAAGTTACTGATTGTTGCTGTCAAGGCGATAATTTTGCCGGGATACAGATTCGCTCAGGATCCGAAAGCAGCCTGGCGCTGGTGCCAACAAGCTTACCCGAAATCAATAAAGCGTTAAGAGGGGCATTGGAGGGCCGGCCGGAATTGGCCCGCTACAGCCTCAATATACAAGAGCGGCAGATTCACTGTGAACTGCATTGCTTCCCGTGCCCGGATCATATATCGAGCGGAGCCACCTGCTTTTTGTTGGATCGCACGGCCGAGGAAAACGCAGCCAACAGATTAGAGCGTAAATTGCACATATTGGATATAATCAGCCAGGCGATAAGGACTTTTGCGGAGACCAGGAATTTATCGGAAATCCTGAGGATCATACTGCTTGGGGTTACAGCGGGACCGGGTCTGGCTTTCAACAGGGGTTTCGTGCTCCTGTCCAACGAATCGCGGACGCATTTATGGGGATGTCTTGCCACGGGCCCATCGACGGCGGAAGAGGCCGGTACGATATGGCAAAATCTAGCCCGCGAGCGGTTGACGCTGGAGGAGACGCTCAGGCTCTATAAGGCGGGCTCGAACGCAGTCGGTGACATTCAGGTCAACCGGCTGGTGTCAACTTTGAAGATCTCGCTTGCCGATGAATCGAATTTTATTGTGAAAGCGGTGAAGGAAGGGAGATCCCTGATAACGGCGTCGAGCCATATCGATGGTCCCAGCAACCGCGAACTGGTCGAGAAATTCGGAACGGACTCTATAGCGGTGGTGCCGCTGATTTCGCATGAGAATCTACAGGGCGTCCTGCTGGCGGATAATTTAATTACTCGCAAGCCAATTTCGCAATCGGACTTGAACGTGCTGGAGATCTTTGCAAGGTACGCGGCGGATGCCATCGAGAATTCGCGCCTCTATGGCAAGCTGGAACAGCAGGTAAGCCGGCTCAGGGAGGCCAACGAGAAGATAATTCAATCGCGGGAAAATCTTATCAAGGCCGAAAAGCTATCCAGCGTGGCCAAGATGGCGTTGGAAGTGGCCCATGAAATCAGGAATCCGTTGACGGTGATCGGCGGGTACGCCAATTCGCATTTAAAGAAGTTAGGGCCGGAACATGATTCGTTCAAGGTCCTGGAAATTGTGACGCGGCAGGTATCGCGAATCGAAAGCGCCCTCGACCGCTTTTCGAGCGTGGTCACGCTGAGCGAGAAAAAAGAGGGGAGATTCAACCTGGCATACCTGCTGAAAGAGGCCATGGGGATGTTATTCGGCGGAATTCACCAGGAGATTCCGCTGCTGGAGATTGAACAGAACGCCCAGGATATGCACGTCGTCGTGGACCAGGGGCTATTCAACCAGGCCATGATGGCGACATTGAGGAAAGCGTCGCAGATAACGGGTGGAATGCAGGGTTTGAAACTTAAGGCCGCCAGAAACGGCCGTTGCGGCATGATTTTTATCATG
>Ga0214473_10010512_pt1 | contig 10883 bp, 11 predicted proteins | sample RVTome_7_FD_203509 | JGI IMG/M metagenome (GOLD analysis project Ga0214473, IMG submission 203509) | Soil microbial communities from uranium-contaminated site in the Upper Colorado River Basin, Wyoming, United States - RVT98D197 | ecosystem: Environmental > Terrestrial > Soil > Contaminated >... | reverse complement strand
CAGTAGCAGGAGCATTTAATGGTCTAGGGTTGAGAGGCAATGCATCCAGTCCGATTAATGCAAATCACGTTGCGCTTGAACGCTCGGCAATGCTTGGGCAAGATGGCGGCGGATTCGATATCATGATGTCGATCGTCTTGCCCTATTTCCAAATCATGAACGCAGCCTTTTCGGTAGGAACAATGGAAGCGGCCACACGTAAGGCCGCCGAGCATGTTGCTGGGACGAAACTTGAACACCTCGGAAGCGGCTTAAGTGATCTCCCAACTGTGCGCGCTTATATCGCTCGAATGCGCATCAAGACCGACATGGCACGCGCCTTGCTCCTTGACACGTTGGATGCTGTTGAGCAGGGTCGTACGGATACTATGTTGCGGGTCCTGGAGATCAAAGCCGCGGCAGGCGAATCCTCCACTGAGGTCACCGACCTAGCGATGCGCGTGTGTGGTGGCGCAGCATTCCGCAAGGATGTTGGCGTTGAACGACACTTCCGCGACGCCCGCGCCGCGACGGTCATGGCTCCCACCACAGACGTGCTTTACGACTTCATCGGGAAAGCCGTGTGTGGCATGCCGCTTTTCTGAGAGTCAATACTTCACGAAAGCGCCTCGTAGTGGCGACTTTTGTCGCTTCGTGGGGTGAACGACTTAAGTCGTTACTACATAAATCAAACGAACATAGGAGAACCTTGAATCCAATGGGCAAACAAACAGACGAATTGGTACAGATGCTCATCGCTTCCCTCAGCGAGACCTTGGGAGTCCTGGCGCATTTGAGTGACGCGGAGTTGGACGATCTATCCGAACATCCATGTGCCATGGGAGGCACCGAACGCGACCTCCTCACACACAACATTGACCATGAACAGATGCATGCCGGGCAGATCTATAGTCTGCGCTACAGCATGAAGAAGATGCAAAAGAGCCAGGTGGACCGCCTTATGGCCGAAACGATCAAGGCACGGGCCAACCTAATCGCTGCCTTGGTCGGCATGGACGATCTCAACCTTGATCAACGAGTTCCCGATGACGATTGGACCGTCCGCCAGATTGTGGAACATACTTTGTACTGGGAACGGCATTCCATTGATGATCTGGCAGAAGGAAAGTTGAGATCCCGTTTGCCGGCAGACCGTCCCCGGTCCGGCATTGATGTAGCAGATCCATTGGAAGGAAGATTGGTCCGGGAATAGGCTTTAACTTCTGTGAAAAGAGGAGAGTATAGTGACCACAACAGATCCAACTGAAGCTCTGCCGACCACCGCGTTGTCTGCCAGCCCACAAGCAACGCCGCCAGCCTTCTTGTGGAAACTCTGGATTTACACCAATTATGACTGCAATCTAAAGTGCTCTTATTGTGTCGCGAAATCCGGTCCGAATGCACCGCGTCGCGCTCTGGGCATGGAGAACGTCAGGCGACTTGTGGATGAGGCGGTCGAACTGGGATTTGAGCACATCTTTTTTACGGGAGGCGAACCGTTTCTCCTCAATGAGATCTACGAGATGCTGGCATATTCCTCTGCTCGCATCAAGACGACCGTGTTGACCAATGCCATGCTACTGCGCGGCGCACGGCTGGAAAAGTTGTGCGCCATTACCAATGAAAACCTTGTTGTGCAGGTCAGCCTGGATGGGGGCCGCCCCGAAGACCACGATGCCTACCGCGGTCCGGGCACATGGGAAAAAACTGTGGAGGGAGTCAGGTTGCTCCAAGCCGCCGGTTTTCGCGTCCGGCTGGGAACAACCGAAACGCCGGTCAATTCCGCGCATTTGGATAAACTGTGCGACTTCCACCGCTCCATCGGAATCCCAGATGAGGATCATTTCATCCGCCCTTTGGCCAAACGCGGCTATTCCAGAGAAGGCCTGGAATTAGGAATGGGAAATCTCGTGCCTGAGATTACGGTCAATTTGGACGGCGTGTTCTGGCATCCTCTTTCCACCGATGCAGACATGCAGGTCAACAAGAAAATATTTCCACTCGCCTCTTCCGTTGAACGTATCAAAGAGCAACTGGAAGCGATCGCGCTGACCGGCAACGTGCCGTTGATGACGTTTACCTGAGGCTAGATCAGATTTGACTTCCGTGCGGAGTCTTAAGGAGATTGAGAATGATTCAAGCATACGTTTTGATCGAAGCCGAACCTACCCGAGTGCAGGACCTGATGAAGGAACTACCAGGTATGGAACTGGAGGGCTCTGTGATCAAGCAAATTCATGCAGTCACAGGGCGCTTCGACCTTATTGCTCTCGTAGAAAGCCCAGACCTTCAATCACTCGGCAATTGAGTGACCACCGGTATTGCCGGCGCCGTGGGCGTCCGCCGAACTGAAACCTGCCTAATCGTGTGGTAGGAAAATTTCCAATCCACACTTCATTTCATATTTGGAACACCCTTGAAAATCGGTATTGTCATTCCGACTTACAACGAAGCGGAAAACTTGACCAGGCTGATCTCTGCTTTATTCGTACTTCCATTGGATTTATCTGTGTTGGTTGTAGATGATAACAGTCCAGATGGAACAGGGCGACTCGCAGATGAATTGGCATCGTCGAATGCTGGAAGAATGTCCGTGCTTCACCGCTCGGGAAGGCTAGGAATTTCCTCGGCTTACGTACAGGGATTCCGCTGTGCGCTGAAAAATAACGTGGATGCCATTTGTCAGATGGATGCCGATCTGTCGCACGATCCGACGACTCTGATCACAATGGCAAAATGGCTGGAGACTTGTGATGTGGTCTTTGGTTCGCGTTATACGCCAGGCGGAAGTGTTGATATGCAATGGCCCGTCTGGCGCAAAGGACTCTCGGCATGGGGGAATCTCTATGCGCGTATGATCCTGCGTGTGCGAGTACGAGATCTTACAACAGGCTACCGCCTTTGGCGTTCTGAGACGTTACGCGGGATTCCGTTTGATAGTATTCAATCAAAGGGCTATATCTTCCAGGTCGAGATGGCTTATTTAGCACATTGTCTGGAATATCGCATCAGGGAGACTCCGGTTCATTTTGCGGATCGATGCCGCGGCAAATCAAAAATGTCGCTTCAAATCCAGATCGAGGCCGCTGTGCGCATCTGGCAGATTTGGCTGACTCATCGTCACCTGTGCCATAAAGGCAGCGCGGCGCGGACGCGAAGTGATTTCCAGCGCAGTCTTCTGCACTAATGATCCCTAATTTCAACGGAAGTGAGTATGCCTCCCAAACCTTGGAAAACATTATCAAGCCGTCCAGTTTACCAGAATCCCTGGACGCGTGTACGCGAAGATATCGCCGAGATGCCCAACGGCAAGACCACCATCTATGGCGTTGTTGAATGCGGCGAATGTGTGGGAGTATTGCCGTTCATTGATGACCAGCACGTTGTATTGATTCGGCAATACCGATATGTCTTCGGTGAAAACATTCGTTGGGAGATGCCGACCGGGGGAGTCAAATCAGGCGAGACCATTCATGACGCGGCGCATCGTGAATTACGGGAAGAGTCGGGATACGACGCATTGGAACTGGAGCCGGTATGTACGTACTATCCAAGCAAATCCATTATGCAAGAGGTCGCACATTTGTTTATCGGGCGTGGTTTGACTCAAGTCCACGAGCTTCCTGATCACACGGAGTTTTTTGAAATCGAAACGTTTCCGTTTGAGCGCGTCCTGGAGATGGTGAAAGACAGCGAAATCCGCGATAGCATGTCTGTCATTGCGATTCTTCACGCGGCGCGCAAGCTTGGATGGTGATGTTTAGCGTGTAGCACTCTAAGAGGCTCAGCAGCGGTGAACTAAGGCTGTAACAAAACGCTTATTGCAGAGTCTACACATCAGTCAGTTTGTTCACCAATATTTGTGATGGAGGTACCGATGAATAACCAGATGGTCATACCCGATAAGATCAGAGTCGATCTCTTAGGTCTTGTAGGGCTGTTGATTGCCAGAGTAATCTACGGGTATCTTTGGTATACCCAGTTGCTGTGGAAATTGCCGCCGCAATTTGGATGCCCGGCAGACTTTGCGGTAAGCACCAGCCAGGGACGAACGTCCGGCTTATGCGATTGGGTTGGCGTGATGGTGATCTACTCGAAGTGGCCCTTGCAGGCTGATTTGGTTGAGCGTTTCGTTGTGCCCAACATGGCTTGGTTCGGTTGGGTCGTATGGCTAATGGAAGCCTTCGTCGCGGTATCCCTGATCCTCGGCTTGTTCACGCGCCTCGGAGGGCTGGCGGCGCTGGTGCAGGCGATCAATCTATACATCGGCGTGACAGCTGCTCCCTTCGAGTGGTACTGGACTTATGGAATGCTCTCGATATTGGGTTTGATTTTCCTCGCCGTGCCGACAGGTCGCGTCTTTGGCTTGGATGCCCTGTTGCGTCCACGCCTCCAGGCTAGTGCAGACGGGGGCAACCGTCTAGCCAAAATTTTGCTCGCCCTGACATAACCAAACAAAGATGACGCGTTCTGCAAAGTGGTCCCTCGCGATATTGGGATTTTTATTAATCGCCATCTATATTGGTGCGCTGAAACTTGGCGACCTCCGTGAGCATACCGTTGAATTTGAATGGCTCTTCTTTTCAGCCTTCGTCCTTTACGGGGTCGCCTGTTTTATTTCCCTACAAACTGACGCGCACGTGGTCGACCGACGCACGCTATTTAGCATCATTGCCTTGGCGACGTTGATGCAGAGCGTTTTGATTTTTTCTCGCCCCACGCTTACAGATGACATGTATCGTTATGTCTGGGACGGAAGGGTACAGGCTCATGGCATCAGCCCGTATCGTTATCCGCCCAATGCACCGGAATTACTTTATTTACGCGACAAGGACGTCTACCCATCGATCAACCGAAAACCTGTCGTGACCGTTTATCCACCGGCTGCAGAGGCGGCTTATTTCCTCCTTTGGCGAATTTGGCCCGATAACATCCACTGGTTCCAAGCCGCGATGGCAGCCGGTGGTCTGCTGGCTGGAATCCTCTTAATAGGTTTGTTAAAAGATTTGGGATACTCTCCGGCGCGGACACTGATCTTTTTATGGTCGCCTTTGCTGATCTTTGAAACCGCCCACGCTGCACATGTGGACGGTCTCCTCCTACCGTTTCTCGTTGGAGCATGGTGGGCCCGAGTGCGCGACAAGGATGTGTTGACAGGTTTCTTGTTAGGTGCCGCGACCGCGATGAAATTCTATCCCGCTCTGCTCCTCCCCTTTCTATGGCGTCCGCAAGCTTCCAAGGGCAGATGGAGTATGCCGCTGTCTTTTTTCATTGCAATTGGCCTGTTCTATGCGCCCTATGTGCTCACCAGTGAGACGTCTGTGCTTGGTTACCTGCCCGGTTATTTTAGGGAAACATTCAACATCAGCCCACTTGTTTCATTGGTGAATAATTTCCTGGATGGGGTCGATCTAAACCTTCCGTATCGCGTCGTAGGGTTGTCCATAGGCACCGTCCTTATTGCTGCAATCTGGTGCGTCTTCCACCCTGCGCCAGATGCTGAGGCTGTTTTGCGCCGTTGCATCTGGCCTATTGGAATCGTTACCTTGTTCTCACAAGATTTGTTCGCATGGTACATGCTATGGCTGTTGCCATTGACAGCGATCTTTCTTCAGCCCTCCAACCTAAAATGGAAGATGTTCACTCTTCCTAAAATGAATACCTGGGTGGGCTGGTGGCTGTTCTGCGGGTTGGTCGGATTGTCCTACACCTTCTTCATCAAATGGAAACCGGTCAGTTCTGCAATTCAAGTTGAATTTATTCCTCTTTATTTGATTCTAGTCGTTAACCTGGTCACTTTATTATGGAAAAAATTCTCGATAGGTTTAGAACCAGCTTCGATCCGGCCATCGCCAAACTAATCGGAGCCGCGCTGGGAAGTTTGGCAATCTATCTTTTGGCATTCACTGTGCCAGCCAACTTGCTCGAACTCTACCAGCGCGACAGCTTGATTGGAGGTCTATTGCAACAGGCCGGGCTATATGGTTTTTTGCGGCTCAGTGTTGCGTTTATCAGCGTTGGTCTTTTATATTTTGTGGGACTTCGCGCTGCAAATCAAGCCTCCGGCAAGGGAGCCTGGATGATCGTCATCGGCGGCACCCTGACATTTATCATCACGTTCTTGTTCATGGCTCCTCTTGATGCTCGCGATATCTATGACAATATTTTCCATGGCAGGATTTTGGGCGTGTATGGAGCCAATCCTTTTCGCGATTTGATTTCCCGGTTTCCGCACGACCCTTTCTTCCAATATCCCTATTGGAAAAATTCTCCCTCGGCGTATGGTCCTCTTTGGGAAACGCTTGCCGGGATCACGGCCTGGTTGGCAGGCGATGGAATCATTACGAACATTCTGGCTTTCAAAATCCTTCCGGGAATATTTCATCTCACAAGTATTGCAGTAGTCGTTTTGTTTCTGCACCGCCTCCAGCCGCAACGCGCGCTTTCTGGAGCATTATTGCTCGGCTGGAATCCCGTCGTGCTTTATGAAACGTGGGGAAACGGACATAACGACATTGCCATGATCTTCTGGGTTCTGCTGGCAGCTTTATTGATAAGTCAGAAGCATTACTCATTGGGAACCCTTTCTTTAGTTGCCGGAACGCTGATCAAGTTTATCCCGGTATTGTTGATCCCGGCCGCGATGCTGATCGGTTATTACACTTTGGAAAACCTCAAGTCCCGCTTCTGGTTTTTTGTCAAAACGTCGCTGGCGGGCGCGTTTCTGATCATGATCGCCTATGTCCCTTTTTGGAATGGCATGGCAACTTTCAGCATTGGGCGGCGTATGCTGATGTTTACAACCTCTGTCCCTGCAGTTATGTATAGGATTTTGAAACCTGCCCTCGGGTGGTCTGAAGCGGCGCACCTGGTCAGCCTCGGCGCCTTGGGGTTGCTGGCAATCTTCACACTGATCCAGACTCTCCGCACTCAAAAGCAAGAATCTGCCGAAGGCTTTCTCCAAACCGCTTTCAACATCCTCGCCTTTTATTTGCTAGTCACCTGCCTGTGGTTTCAACAATGGTATGGGATCTGGTTGATCAGCCTCGCACCGTTATTGCCGGTACCTAGCCGCCGATTCGCCATCGTCTTTGGATTTTGGGTTATGACTAAACAGTTGATTTTTGTTCAACTGGTCCTTCCCTTCATGTCTCATCATCCCGAAACGGTGATCTGGTGGGAGCCATTACTGGCATTAATTGTTATAGGTGTACCGTGGATATATGCCTTGCTAGGCTTACGAACGTCCAGGCAATTGAAGGCGGTTTATGCAACATAACTCAAACGCTTTGATCGTCGTTGCCAAACGCCCTACACCGGGAAAAACAAAGACGCGTCTCTCCCCGCCTCTTACGCCGGAACTGGCGAGCGCGCTGTATGAGAGTTTTCTCTTCGACACGCTGGATCAAATGCGGCAGGTGGCTGACTCGCACCACGTGATCGCCTATCTCGATGAACCGGATTATTTCAAACGCCTCGCTCCGGACTTCGAGTTGACCCCGCAAGAAGGAGATGATCTTGGCGAACGCCTCGACCACGCCCTCACCTCTTATTTATCGCGCGGCTACCAACACGCCGTCATCATGGATAGTGATAGCCCAACCCTGCCGGCTGATTATCTTTCTCAAGCGTTCCATGTGTTGTCTGAGGGTGCGGATGTTGTTCTTGGTCCCTGTGATGACGGTGGATATTATCTGATCGGAATTAAGAGGCCAGCGCCGCGTTTGTTGCGTGAAGTCCACATGAGCACGCCCACTGTGGCGACCGAGACGATCGCGCTGGCAAAAGACGAAGGCTTGAATCTAATTTCCCTACCCACTTGGTACGATGTGGATGATGCAGCTTCGCTATACCGACTAAGGCAAGAAATCGAAGCTCTGCACCCATCTGTGGCGGTTCATACGCGCCAGTTCTTGCAACAAGATGAAATTCAGTCCCTATTAGATGGTCGAGTCTGAAAGTGTCAAGGGTAACAGTCATCATCCCCGCTTTGAACGAGTCAGGCAACATTCGCCAACTCGTCCATGAGGTACAGGCCACTGTGCCGGTCGAGGTAATCGTTGTAGATAACGGTTCTACCGATTCGACCGCGCAGGAAGCGCGTCAGGCGGGAGCGCAAGTGGTCGGCGAACCTCGCCGAGGATATGGCTACGCCTGTGCAGCCGGCGTAGCAGAGACCAGCCAGGCAGACATCATAGTTTTTCTGGATGGTGATTACAGTTTCGCGCCTTCTGATCTTCCATCTTTACTCGCGCCCATCAATGAAGATCGCGCGGATTTGGTGCTTGGCTCTCGTGCATTGGGCCATATTGCGCCGGGCGCCATGCCGCCTCATCAACGTTTTGGAAATCGGATGGTATCGCGTCTGATGAACATACTTTACGCACTTTCAATCACAGACCTCGGTCCTTACCGCGCCATCCGCAGATCTTCGTTGATGCAATTAGACATGCAGGAAATGACATTCGGTTGGCCCACCGAGATGATCGTGAAAGCCGCGCGTCATGGTGCGCGGATCGTGGAAGTGCCGGTCAGTTATCATCCACGTCGATTTGGATATTCAAAAGTCAGCGGAACAATGCGCGGAACCATTCTGGCAACATGGTTCATACTTGGTGTAACGCTACGTTATGCCTGGAGACTAAAGTAGTGATGGAATATATGACCCCTTCGACCCTTCGACACGCCCTATCGGGCAGTCAGGACGCCGCTTCGCTCACTGCTCGTGCCGCTGGCAGGGGCGGCACGCCGGTGCGAGACGGCAGGACAAGTATCAGTCCATTGGCTGGCAGAGTGTTAGCTCGGCCTTCAACTTCGCTAGCTCCACGCATTGTAATTCTCGGCGGCGGATTCGCTGGGGTCACGACGGCCATGGAACTGGCGAAACGGTGCGTCGGAGTGTTACCGGTGCATATTACGCTGATTAGTGAACAAAACTATTTCCTCTTCACCCCGATGCTGGCTGAAGCCGCCACCGGCGCAGTCGAGACCCGCCATGTCCTCTATCCGATCCGCCCCCTGTGCCGGGCCTGGGAAATCGAATTCGGTGAGATGTCGATCGAATCGATTGACCTTGCGCGGCGTCGCGTGATTGCCCGCCATCGTCGCTCGCCGTTCCGCCAGCAAGTCCACTATGACAAACTGGTACTGGCTCTTGGGGCAACTCCAAACATGACAATGGTGCCGGGCGCGGCGGAGCACACGTTCCCATTCAAAGGTGTGGGCGATGCGGTCCTGATCCGCAATCATGTCATTGACCTCTTCGAGGCAGCCGCCCTCATCGACGATCCGTGGGCGCGGCAGCGTCTGCTGACGTTTGTCATCGTAGGTGCCGGGCATGCGGGGACAGAACTGGTCGCCGCGCTCGAGGAACTGACGCGCGGCATTCTGGTTAGGCACTACCCCTCGATTCCGCCGGATGCCGTGCGCCTTGTGCTGGTTGGCAAGGCCGTGCTGCCTCAAACTGCAACCAACCTGGCTGCATACACAAAAGAGCAGCTTTTGGAGCGCGGCATTCAGTTGGAAACAGTCCGCGCCGCAAGAGTGACCGCCGAAGGTCTTGAATTACAGGACGGACGCTTCATCCCCAGTCATTGTGTCATATGGACCGCGGGGAATCGGGTCAGTCCGGTGATTGACGATCTTCCTCTCATCAAGGTGAAGGATGGTAGGTTACAGGTAAACGAATTTTTCGAAGTTGAGGGGACGCCCGATGTGTACGCGCTAGGCGACAATGCCGCGCAAATTGATCTTCACACCGGCGTGCCTTATGTAGCAACCGCTCAGGTGGCTGTTCCTCAAGCGAAGGCTCTCGCGGCGGTGATCGAGGCGGAGCTGACGGGCCGTCCGAAACATCCCTTCCGCTTCAAGGTGCTGGGAGAGATGGTGCCATTGAGCCGGCGCACGGCAGTGGCAGATTTTCTTGGAATCAAATTGGCTGGGTTCCTGGCCTGGTTTGGCTGGAAGGTGGTCTACATGCTCAAACTTCCGACCCTGGCCGCTCGCTTTCGAGTAGTCCTGGATTGGACCATAGAGTTGTTCTTCGAGCGCGACGTTTCGGAGTTGAGCGTGGCGCGGGGCAGAGGCGATTGACATGCGAAAACATAAGATTGACTCGAACAAAAAGGCACGCCTCCCATTCTGGCGCAGGCTCTCCTGGCGGCTGGGCATCAGTTTCCTGCTTTTGACTGCCATCGGAATTCTTTTGAGTGGATTCTTACAGTATCGCGCGCAGGAGCGGGAATTACGCAATACGCTAGGGTCATTACTTTTGACCATGGCGCGCACGGGCGCGTTGCTAGTAGACCCGCAGCTTCATGCAGAGGTAGAATCCACATTGACCCAGGACTCAGAGGCTTATCGGGATGTTCGCGCAGCTCTGGCGATGATCCAGGATGAAAACAAAATTCAGACTCCCATCTATACACTGACTGGTTTCGACGCCGCTAATCGGCTTGCTCACTTCATGGTGACGAGTCGGGGATCTGGCTTTCCTGGGGAACCTTATCCGCTCGTGGCTGAGTTGGTAGAACCACTCGGCCGCGCATTCCGTGAAGGAGTCCCCACGTACACAGATATTTATCATAATCAGTCCGGCACATGGATCACTGCCTTTGCGCCGATTCGGGATGCAGAAGGTCGGGTCATTGCCGTGCTGGATGTGGACTACCGGGTCGAAGTTTACCTGAACCGGCTGGCTGAGGTCCGGCGGCAGCTATATCTCAATTCTTTAGCCGGCGCGTTGCTCGCTCTGGTCGTCGGGCTGCTGGTCGCCCGGCAGATCACCCAACCCGTTACGCAGCTCTCAGCGCTCGCGCGGCGAGTGGTTGAAGGTGACCTGAGCGCCCGCGTCCATGTTTCCAGCCGCGATGAGATCGGGATGCTGAGCAATGTATTTCATCTGA
>Ga0214473_10010511_pt1 | contig 10884 bp, 9 predicted proteins | sample RVTome_7_FD_203509 | JGI IMG/M metagenome (GOLD analysis project Ga0214473, IMG submission 203509) | Soil microbial communities from uranium-contaminated site in the Upper Colorado River Basin, Wyoming, United States - RVT98D197 | ecosystem: Environmental > Terrestrial > Soil > Contaminated >... | reverse complement strand
GGAGGGGCGGGCGGCGAGGGGCCCGGAGCTGGTGGAGGTTCTCGACGGCATCCTGAAGGAGCGAAGGGCGCAGGAGTGGCTCGATCGCTTTGCGCTCCTCGGCATCGTCGCGAGCCCGATCCAGACCCTGAAGGAGATCGCCGAGGATGCCCAGGCCTGGGAGAACGACTACCTGGTGAAGACGCATTGCCAGGAGGTGAACCGCGAGGTCGAGGTGCGCGGCCTGCCGATCACGCTGAGCAGGACGCCGGGGAGGGTGGAGAGCCTCGGCCCCGAGCTCGGCCAGGACACCGAGCTGATCCTCGCCGAGACGCTCGGCATCTCCTGGGAGAGGATCGGCGAGCTGAAGCGAGAAGGGGTGATTCCCTGATGGCCGAGAATCCGACCAGCGGTCCCCTCGAGGGCATCCGCGTGCTCGACATGTCGACGATGATGGCCGGCCCGTACGGGGCGACGCTGCTCGGAGACCTGGGCGCCGACGTCATCAAGATCGAGTCGCACCACGGCGACGAGAGCCGCCACCTGGGACCCGAGCGAGAGGGCGAGCGGTCGGCCTTCCTGAGCCTCAATCGGAACAAGCGGGCGATCGTGCTCGACCTGCGCCGGCCCCCCGCCCAGCGGGCCTTCGCTCGCCTAATCGCCACCAGCGACATCCTGATCACCAACATCCGCGGGCCCGCCCTCGCGAAGCTCGGGATCGACTACCAGCGCGTGCGCGAGCACCGCCGGGACATCATCTGGATCGGCGTCACCGCGTTTGGGGCGGACGGCCCGTACTCGGGGAGGGCCGGCATCGACTTCCTGGCTCAGGGCTACGCGGGTCTGCTGGCGCTGAACGGCGTCCCGGGTGGTCCCACGGTCAGGGTGACGGTGCCCCTGGTCGATACCCTGACCTCGCTGCTGGTGGTGTCCGGGGCGCTTGCCGCCCTGCATGCGCGGGCGAGGAGCGGCGAAGGACAGCGCATCGACATCTGCCTCCTCGACGCGCTGACCCACGCCCAGTGCAGCGGCCTCGGCAGCTACCTCAACACCGGAGAGATCCCTCCCAAGACCGGGAATCGCAGCCAGTACTTCGCGCCCTCGGGGGTCTACACCTGTGCCGACGGGAAGGAGATCGTCATCACCTGCCCGTCGGAGAAGTTCTTCCGCAACCTCTGCGAGGCGCTCGAGGTGCGCTGGGCGGACGATCCGCGCTTCGAGAGCATCGAGCGGCGGCTCGAGAACGAGGACGAGCTCGACCGGGCGATCGCGGCGCGCTGCGGCGAGCTCGCGCGAGACGAGCTGGTCGAGCGGCTGGTGGCGGGAGACGTCCTGACCGCTCCCATCCACGAGATCCCGGAGGTGGCGCGGGACCCCCAGATCCGCCACAACCGGATGATCGTCACCACCCATCACGCCAAGCTCGGAGCGGTGGAGGTCACCGGCCTTCCCATCCACTTCCACGCGACACCCGGGAGTGTGCGAAGAGCCCCCCCGCTCCAGGGGCAGCACACCGAGGAGATCCTCTCCGAGCTCGGCTACGGAGCGGCGGAGATCGCCAGGCTGGTGGAGGATGGATCGGCGGCGACCAGCGCGGGGCTCGAGCGCTCAAGGAGGACTTGATCCGCGGGACTCGGCGCGCGATCCCGGAGGGGGCGGCGCGCCGTCTACTCGCCTCCGCCTTCGTACTCCTCCAGGAGCTTCTCCCGCATCCGCTGCGCGCTCTTGCGCAGGCTCCAGAAGCGGGGCGGGCGCTTCTCCGAGAAGGCGGCTCCGCCCTCCCTCCCCTCGGGCATGTCGAACCAGTCCGGGTAGAGCTGGGCCGAGATCACTCCCATCTCCGCGTAGCCGTCCATCTCCTGGTCGAAGCTCGCCTTCAGGATCTCCAGGCAGCCCGGGCTCACGGAGAGGAGCTCCTCGCACCACCTGTCGACCTCCTGCTCCAGGTCCTCCCGCGGGACGACCCGGTTCACCAGCCCCATCTGGTGGGCCTCGAGGGCGGTGTAGCGGCGGCAGAGCATCCACATCTCGCGCGCCCTCTTGGCGCCGATCACCTTGGTCAGGTAGGGGACGAAGAAGCCGTCCGCGGGGCTCGACACCTTGGGACCCGCCTGGCCGAAGATGGCGTCCTCGGCGGCGATGGTGAAGTCGCAGCAGTAGGCCATGTGGTTGTGGCCGCCCAGGCAGTAGCCCTGGACGGCTGCGATCACCGGCTTGCGGGAGAGGCGGACCAGGCGGTTGTGCGGGTAGCGGTTGTAGAAGGCCTCCCGCAGTCCCCACTTCTCCCACTCCACGTCTCCGCCCACCCCGAAGTGCTTGCCGACCGCGGCGACGATCAGGACGCCGATCGAGGCGTCGTGGTTCGCGTCGTAGAAGGCGCGGAACATCTCGCCGACCGTGGCGAGCGTCATGGTGTTGTACTTCTTCGGCTTGTTGATGGAGATCCGGGCGACCCCGCCCTCCAGATCCGCGTGGAACTTCTTCTGGTAGATGATCTCCTCGAAGCCGAGTCCCTCGCCTTGCACCTCCTGCCAGGCACTCCAGGTCATCCCGCTCTCCCTCCCGGTCGATGCGTTTCCACCACCCGCTTGGCGTCTTGCATCAGGCCAGTCAGGGCGGAGGCTTCCAGCGCCTGAAGGCCCTCGGGGAGATCGTCCTCGAGATTCGACGGCGACGCCGAGCCCGGGCAAGCATACAGGATGACAGCGGCCGCGCGTGTCGCCTCGCCGGCCTGGATCCGGGCGAGGCGAAGCCGGGAGGTGAGGGACAGGGGTTCGCGCTTGACCGCTCCGAGGGTACACGCAACCATCGGCCCGCGGTGGGCCCGGGGCCCAGCCGGGGGATCGGATGAAGCCGGCACCCTTCGAGTACTTCGACCCGAGAACGGTGGAGGAGGCGGTTTCGCTCCTCGAGGAGCACGGGGAGGACGCCAAGATCCTGGCCGGCGGCCAGAGCTTGATGCCTCTGCTGAGCATGCGGATGGCGCGACCGGGAGCGCTGATCGACCTCTCCAGGGTGGCGGGGCTCGAGTACATCCGCGAGACCGACGGCGCCCTCGCGATCGGCGCGATGACGAGCAAGCGAGCGGTGGAGCGCTCGGCGCTGGTCAAGAATCGCCAGCCGCTGCTGCACGCCGCCACGCTCTGGATCGCCCACCCTCAGATCCGCAACCGCGGCACGGTGGGCGGCTCGATGGCCCATGCGGACCCCGCCGCGGAGTACCCGGCGGTCGCCCTGGTCCTCGGCGCGGAGCTGCGCGCGGTTGGTCCGGACGGGGAGCGGAGCATCGAGGCGGGCGACTTCTTCGTCAGCTATCTGACCACCGCCCTCGGTCCGGCCGAGGTCCTGACCGAGGTGCGCTTTCCGGTGCTGGCCGAGGGAACCGGCTGGGGATTCCAGGAGCTCTCGCGGCGACACGGCGACTTCGCCATCGCCGGCGCCGCGGTGATCCTCTCCATCCCGGGGAGGGGCCGCTGCGCGAGCGCGAGGGTCGTCCTCTTCGGGGTGGGCCCGACGCCGGTTCGCGCACGCGGCGCGGAGGAGATCCTGGTCGGGGAGGCCCTCGGACCGCCGCTCCTGGAGAGAGCGGCGCGAAGGGCGAGCGAAGACCTGGACGAGCCCCTCTCCGACGTCCACGCCTCGGCGGAGTTCCGGCGGCACCTGGCCGGGGTGCTCACGCGGCGCGCGCTCACCGAGGCGATGGCGCGGGCCGGAGGAGGATGAGCGGGGTGGCGGGAGCACGGCGGGTTCGCTTGACGGTGAACGGCGTGCCCCACGAGGGGGTGGTCGAGCCGCGGATGACGCTCGTCGACTTCCTGCGCGGCGAGCTGCACCTGGTCGGGACCCACGTCGGCTGCGAGCACGGCGTGTGCGGAGCGTGCACCGTCCTCCTGAATGGGAAGACGGTGCGCTCCTGCCTGATGCTTGCGGTCCAGGCGGATGGCGCGGAGGTGATGACCGTCGAGGGGCTGGACCAGGAGGGAAGGCTGCATCCCATCCAGGAGGCATTCCTCGAGGAGCACGCGCTCCAGTGCGGCTTCTGCACGCCGGGCTTTCTCTTGACGGTCTACGAGCTGCTCGCGGAGAGCCCCGAGCCGAGTGAAGAAGAGATCATGGATGCGCTGGGCGGCCAGATCTGCCGCTGCACCGGGTATCAACCGATCCTCGCCGCGGTGCGGCTCGCCGCGGCGAAGCTTCAGGACGCGGGGAGGGGCCGCGCGGCAGGGGAGCGATAAGAGCTCGACCCGCGGCTCACGAGAGGGGAGATGGCGATCGAGATCCCGAAGCGGCTGGAAGACCTTCCCACCGGCTCGCCCCGCTTCGTGGGGCGTGCGGTCAAGCGGGTGGAGGATCCGGCGCTCCTCACCGGGCGCACCGAGTTCATCGACAACCTGAGCCTGCCCGGCATGCTCCACTGCGCGATTCTGCGCAGCCCGCTCGCCCACGCGCGCATCGCCTCGATCGACCTCCGCGCGGCGGAAGCGCTGCCGGGGGTGGCGGCGGTGATCAGCGGCGAGGACGCGCTCCGCTGGAGCTTTCCCGCGGTCACCTCGCCCGAGGGCTGGGGGAGCCGCTGCCTGGTGACCGAGAAGGCGCGTTTCGTCGGCGAGCCGGTGGCAGCCGTCGCCGCCGCCAGCCGCTACCTCGCCGAGGATGCCCTCGAGCGGATCGCCGTCGACTACGAGCCGCTCGAGGTGGTGGCCGACCCCGTGAAGGCGATGAAGCCCGGGAGCCCGCTCCTCTTCGAGGAGCGCGGAACCAACGTCATGCTCCAGCGGGTCTTCACCTGGGGAGAGGTGGAGGAAGTCTTCCGGGAGGCGGACCGCGTCTTTACCGAGGAGTTCCGCTGGAATCGGCTGGGCGCGAACCCGATCGAGACCTTCGGCGTGATCAGCGAGTGGAATCTCGTCGAGGGAAGCGTCACCTGTCGCGGGAGCTACCAGTCGCCTTCCTTCATGGGCCTGGCGTGCTCGGCGATCCTGGGGCTTCCCACCAACAAGGTGCGCATCATCAGCCAGCCCCACGGTGGGAGCTTCGGCGGCAAGGGCGGCACTCGGGGGACGATCATCACCGCGCTCTTGTCGCGCAAGGCGCGCGGTCGCCCGGTCAAGTGGATCGAGGACCGCATGGAGTATCTGATGGCCGGCGGAAGCCAGGCCTGGGACCGACGCTACCGGGCCTCGCTCGCGGTCCAGCGGGACGGAACGGTGACCGGCCTCAAGGTCGAGCTGCTGGACGATCTCGGCGCCACCGGCGAAGGCTTCGGATCGATCAGCGCGGCGAAGCCGCTGGCGGCCTTCACCGGGCCCTACGCGATCCGGGCCGCGGAGTACGATCTCATCCTGGTCGCGACCAACAAGCTTCCGGCGAGCCCGTTTCGCGGGATGGGACCGCCGCCGCACAACTTCGTGCTCGAGCAGATGATGGACATCGCGGCGCGCGGCCTCTCGATCGACCCAGCGGAGATGCGCCGCAGGAACTTCATTCCTCCCGAGCGGTTCCCCTACACGATCCCGAGCGGGAACGAGTACGACAGCGGCAACTACCCCGCCGCCCTCGACAAGGTGCTCTCGATGGCGCGGTACCCGGAGCTGCGCAGGGAGCAGGCCGAGGCGCGCGAGCAGGGGCGCTGCCTCGGCATCGGCGTGGTGAGCACCATCGAGCCCGGGGTCTTCGACTGGAACGCCTACGCGATCGTCGGCATGCCCGGGATCGGCGTGCCCGAGGGAGCCACGGTGAGCTTCGACATCCTGGGCAAGGCGACGGTCCGGGTGGGCTTCTCCCTGGAAGGGCAGGGGCAGTACACCCTCGCCGCGCAGCTGGTGGCCGACTACTTCGGCCTGGAGATGGACGAGGTTCGCGTCGTCTACCTGGACACGCAGTCGGCTCCGCCCCATTTCGGTCCGGGCGGAAGCCGCCTGGGGGTCGCGCTCACCGGGGCGGTCCTCGGCGCCTGCGAGCGGATCAAGGAGAAGCTCGTCCAGGTGGCCGCGCGGCTCCTGCAGGCCCCCCTGGAGAGCGTCGAGCTGATGGACGGCGCGCTCAGGGTGAAGGGGATGGCGGGGGCGGAGATTCCGCTCGCCCAGGTGGTGGGGGCGATGCTGGCGCGCAGCGATCTCCTCCCTCCCGGCGTCGATCCCGCACCGGAGGCCACCTACGTGTGGACCGCCCCGGGCCGCACCCCCGCCGACGAGCAGGGCCGCGCCAAGAGCTACCTGACGGCAGCCAATGCCTGCCACCTGGTGCTGGTGGAGGTCGACGTCGAGACCGGGAAGGTGGAGATCCTGAAGTACTGGATTGCCGACGATTGCGGCACCCGGCTCAACCCGGCGACGGTGGAGGGGATGACCCAGGGCGGCGTAGCCCAGGGGGTGGGGGCCGCGCTGCTCGAGGAGTACGTCTACGACGAGGAGGGCCAGCTCCTCACCTGCACCTTCATGGACTACCTGCTGCCGACGATCCGCGAGGTGCCGATGGCGGAGAAGGCGGCGCTGGTCACGCCCTCGCCCTTCACGCCGCTCGGAGCCAAGGGGTGCGGAGAAGGCGCCATCCACGCCGCGCCGGCGGCGGTGATGTGCGCCGTCAACGACGCGCTGGCTCCGCTCGGCGTGCTCGCGACCGAGGTGCCGGCCACCCCGAACCGCCTCTGGAAGCTGGTTCGCGCGGCGAAGCCGCGGGGGGCGGGCGAGTAGCGCAAGAGGAGGAGGACGACGCGTGGCGAAGAGCGATCCCTTCGTGGCCCTGTCCGAATGCCACCTGATGAATCCGCAGACCCTGGCGGAGATCCGGTACTACCCCAATACCAGCCGCTGGTGGGCGAGCGTCGACGGCGTGATGCGCGCCTGGGCGGGACGGGATCTCACCAGCGGGGAGTCCTCCTGGCCCCCCCCCGTCGCGAGCGAGCTGATCAAGTACATGGACGAGGCGGGGATCGACGTCTGCTTCGCCCTGCGCGAAGGGATGATGGACATCAGCGGGCAGACCGTTCCCCTCTCCACCAACGCCTTCATCATGCAGCAGATCGAGCCCTATCCGGAGCGCATGTACCTCGAGGCCATGGTGGGGCCGATCCTGCGGCGCGGCATCGAGCACGCCCTCTGGGAGCTCGAATACCTGGTCAAGGAGTGCGGCGCCAGGCTCTGCAAGGTCTATCAGCCCGAGGACCTCGGGCCGCTCGATGACAGGCGGATGTGGCCCTTCTACGAGAAGGCCTGCGAGCTCGAGATCGCGCTCACCATGCACACCGGAATGTCGTACGTGGTGCCGCAGCCGAGCCGCCACACCCACCCCGACGCTCTCGACCGCGTGCTGCTCGACTTCCCCGAGCTCAAGATCATCGCCTACCACATGGGCTGGCCCCACACCGAGGAGCTGATCGGGCTGGCCGGCAAGCACCAGAACCTCTACCTGAGCCTCTCGGGCATCGTCGGCTGGTACCAGCGCTCGCCCTACCGCGGCTACCACGCGATCGGCACCGCGCTCCAGTGGGTGGGCCACGAGAAGATCGTGATGGGGCTCGACCTCCCCTTCGACGATGCCAAGAGGGTGGTCGACTACATCCGCGAGCTCCGGATGCCCGAGGAGCTTCAGGAGAAGTGGGGCTATCCGGAGATCACCGAGGAGATACGGGCGGGGATCCTCGGCGCGAACCTCGCGAGGCTCGCCAGGATCGAGCCGACCAAGCGCGTGAAGTGAAGGGCGAGCAGAAGGGTGAGGGATCGGGCCTGCATCGTCGGGATCGGGGAGACGGCCTACCTGCGCCGCCCCGGCTCGGGCATGAGCGCGCTCGGCCTCCAGCTCCAGGCGGCGGTTCGCGCCATCGAGGACGCCGGTCTCGATCGGGCGCGGATCGACGGCCTGATGCCGTTTCCGAACCTCGGCAGCGCCGAGGCCTTCGCCGCCAACCTGGGCTGCGAGAACCTGCGCTTCGCGGCGACCATCCACATGGGGGGCGCGGCTCCGGTCGCCTCGCTGCAGGCGGCGGCCACCGCGGTGATCGCCGGGATCGCGAGCTACGTGCTGATTCCGGCGGGCTGGAACGGCTACTCCGGCGCGCGGGCGCGGCAGACGGTGGCGGCGGATGCCGCGTCGATGCCCGGCGGCGAGATTGCTCGCGACTACTATCTGCCCTACGGGCTGACCGCGCCGCCCCAGTGGTACGCCCTGATGGCGCGACGCCACATGCACGAGTTCGGCACCCGCGCGGAGCAGCTCGGGGCGATCGCGGTGGCGATGCGCAAGCACGCCCAGCGGAATCCGCGGGCGGTGATGCACGGCCGTCCCCTGTCTCTCGAGGACTACCTCGCCTCGCCGATGCTCGCCGACCCCTACCGCCTCTTCGACTGCTGTCTCGAGACGGACGGGGCGGCGGCTGCGCTGGTCACGACGGCGGAGCGGGCCGGAGATCTGGAGAAGAAGCCCGTCTACATCATGGCGACGGCCTGCGGACAGCCGTATCCGGCGGACGAGATCACCAATCGCAAGGACATCTTCAGGACGGGACTCAGCATTGCCGCCCCGGAGGCCTTCGGGAGGGCGGGGATCCGCGCCTCGGACGTCGACTTCGCCGAGATCTACGACTGCTTCACCTTCGAGGTGCTGCAGCAGCTCGAGGAGGCGGGCTTCTGCAAGCGGGGCGAAGGGGGAGCCTTCGTCGAGGGCGGCCGCATCGAGCTGGGCGGAGAGCTGCCCGTCAACACCCACGGGGGCCTGCTCTCCGAGGCGCACGTGCTCGGGATGAACCACATCGTCGAGGCGGTGCGCCAGCTCCGCGGCGACGCCGGGGAGCGGCAGGTCGCGAACGCCGAGATCGGCGTCGTTACCGGGTGGGGGGACTTCGGAGACGGGAGCATCGCCGTGCTGCGGCGCTAGTCGCTGAGGCATCTCCGGGCATCGACGCCGAGCGGGTGAGCGAGGGAAGTTCATGGCAGAGGAAGGAATGGGATACGCCGGACCGCTTCCCGAGCTGCAGGGATTCGCGAAGGATTTCTACGGGTGGTGCAAGAAGCGCGAGCTCCGCTTCCAGCGCTGCAGCGACTGCGGGGCGTGGCGCCACGTTCCGCGGGAGATGTGCGCCGAGTGCGGCTCCTGGCGATGGGAGTGGAGCCGATCGAGCGGCCGGGGCAGCGTCTTCACCTGGACGGTCGTCGTCCGTGCCATGCACCCGGCCTTCGAAGCGAAGGTCCCGCTCGCGCCGGCGGTGATCGAGATGGAGGAGGGCGTGCGACTGCTGAGCCTGGTGGTCGACTGCCCGCCCGAGGAGCTCGAGATCGGAATGCCCGTCGAGGTCGTCTTCGATGACGTCACCGCCGAGATCGCGCTGCCGAAATTCCGCGTGGCCGGAAGCCGAGCCCGGAGACCCACCGAAGAGGGAGGAGGCTGAAGCCTTGGAACGACCGCCCAGCATCCAGTTCGAGCGGAGGAATCACATCGCCATCGTCACCATCGACCGGCCAGCGGTGATGAACTCGCTCACCCGCGACATGCTGGCGGCCCTCGACGACGCCTTCGTGGAGTTCGATCGAGATCCGGACCTCTGGGTGGCCATTTTGACCGGGAGCGGGGACAAGGCATTCTCGGCGGGGATGGACCTGAAGGAGGCGATTCCCCTCCTCACCTCGGGAGACCAGCTCGGCTACGAGGATCCCACCAAGCGGCAGTTCTCCGAGGTCTTCAAGCCGATCGTCGCGGCCGTGAACGGACTCTGCATCGCGGGAGGCCTGGAGATGCTCCAGGGCACCGATCTCCGGATCGCGGCGGAGCACGCGACCTTCGGCCTCGGCGAGGTGCGCTGGGGGATCATCCCCGCCGGCGGCTCCCACATCCGCCTCCCTCGCCAGATCCCGTGGGCCGTCGCCATGGAGCTCCTGCTCACCGGGGAGCCGATCGGCGCGGAGCGCGCCTACCAGATCGGCCTGGTGAACCGGGTGGTTCCCCGCGGAGAGGCGCTCGGCGCGGCCGTTGAGCTCGCGGAGAAGATCACCAGGAACGGGCCTCTCGCGGTCCGCACCGCCAAGGAGATCGCCGTCCGCTCGCTCGGCCTGGAGGCGGGGTTCGTCCTGGAGAAGTCGCTGGCTGCGCGCGTCTTCGAGTCGGAGGACGCCAAGGAGGGCCCGCGCGCCTTCGCCGAGAAACGCCCGCCGCGGTTCAAGGGGCGGTAGCCCGCCCGGAGAGAGCATGAAGTTCGCCCTCGGAATGCCGGGGCTGATCCTGTATCCCCCGATCGCAAGCCCCTGGGAGTCCGAGGCAAGCCCGGGTGACATCCTGCGGGTGGCGAGGACGGCGGACCGCGCCGGATGGGACTGGCTCACCGTGTCCGAGCACGTGGTGATTCCCCGGGAGATGGCGGGCGTGATGGGTCCCCGCTTCCCCGAGGCGGTGAGCGCCGCTGCCCTTCTCGCCGGTGCAACGGAGCGGATCAAGATCCTCACCTACGCGCTGGTGCTCCCCTATCGCCATCCGGTGATGCTCGCCAAGCAGATCTCCACGCTCGACTTCCTCTCGGGGGGACGCATCCTCCTCGGCGCTGCCGTAGGACACCTGGAAGGGGAGTTCCGGATCCTGAACGTGCCCTTCGAGGAGCGCGGAGCGATGACCGACGAGTACCTGCGGGCGATGAAGGAGCTCTGGACCAGTCCCGATCCCACCTTCCGGGGGCGCTATGTCCGGTTCGAGGACATCGTCTTCGAGCCCAGGCCGGTGCAGAAGCCCCACCCGCCGATCCTGATGGGGGGCAACACCAGGCTCGCGATGCGGAGAGCGGCTGCGCTGGGAGACGGATGGCTCCCGTGGCTCGTCCGCCGCGAGGCGCTTCCCGGCTGCCTCTCGTACATCCGGGAGCAGCCCGGCTTCGCGGAGCGCCGCGCGCGATTCGAGGTGGTGATGCCGGTCTCCTCGCTCGAGGTG
>Ga0214473_10010510_pt1 | contig 10884 bp, 6 predicted proteins | sample RVTome_7_FD_203509 | JGI IMG/M metagenome (GOLD analysis project Ga0214473, IMG submission 203509) | Soil microbial communities from uranium-contaminated site in the Upper Colorado River Basin, Wyoming, United States - RVT98D197 | ecosystem: Environmental > Terrestrial > Soil > Contaminated >... | reverse complement strand
CTTCCAAAGAATATGGACGGCTCCCTGGGAGAGTCGGCACAAAAAATCCTCTCCTTTGCGAAACAGATGGAAGAATCCTTATTAATTCCCGTCATTCTCTGGGATGAGAGATGGACAACGGCTGAGGCCACCCGCCTGCTCGTGGATGCAGACATCAGCAGGAGCAAAAGACGCAAGGTGGTGGACAAGTTGGCAGCTGTCCTTATCCTGCAGGGTTATCTCGATAGCCTGGACCATTGTGAAGGGGGAGGTGCCAGGTGATGAAGGGCCGTCGAAGGAAAGGCCGCAGAAGGCAGGCTCGGCAAATGCCGACATCCTTGTTGGTAGCGGGTATATGCGTCTTGCTCCTCCTCTATGCCCTGCTTGTGCTTACCCTTCCCCCGAACTTGCGGGGAGAGCGAAGACAGGTGGTGATCCCTCAGGGAGTTCCCTTCAAAGGAGTGGCGCGGATCCTCGATGAAGCTGGGTTGCTGCGCAGCCCGACAGGATTTCATCTCATGGCGCGGCTCATGGGGGTCACGGAGAGGGTGCAGGCAGGCGAATATGAGATGAGCACGGCCATGCCCCCGGCCGTCATCCTGCACAAGCTGGTCACCGGCGATGTCATGAAATATCGGATCACCATCCCTGAAGGCTATACCGTCCGGCAGATCGCCCTTCGCTTGCACGAGTTGGGCATTATCGAGGATCAGGAGCAATTTCTCTCGCTGGCCTTTTCTGCCGATTTTGCCGTTGCTTTGGGCATAGAGAGAAAGGGCGTCGAGGGTTATCTCTTTCCTGACACTTATCTCCTGCCCAAGGGGGTTTCCCCGAGCGACATCATCAAGACCATGGTGGGAAAATTCAAGCAGGTCTACGGACCTGATTGCGAGCACCGGGCTGCGGAACTGGGGATGACCGATCGCGAGGTCGTCACCCTCGCCTCCATCATCGAGAAGGAGACCGGCGTTGCCGAAGAGCGCCCCCTTATCTCCGCTGTCTTTCATAATCGCTTGAAGCGCGGCATACCCCTGTGCAGCGATCCCACGGTCATCTACGGCATTGCCGCGTTCGACGGCAATCTGAGAAAGAGAGACCTCCAAAAGAGCACGCCCTACAATACCTACCTTAAAAAGGGCCTCCCTCCAGGCCCCATAGGCAATCCTGGGAGATCATCCCTCCTGGCTGCCCTCTATCCCGCTGCGGTGCAATACCTCTACTTCGTCTCCCGCAATGATGGCTCCCATTACTTCTCCACTACCTTGAGAGAGCATAACGAGGCTGTTTGGAGGTATCAGCAAGGCGGAACAAGGGCTGCTCATTGAACTATTGCCTCGCCGTAGCTACCTTAAACGAGGATTCAATCCCACTCATTAATTTAGATTTTATGGACAGTGGGATCCCCCAAGGCGGGAGGGGTCTAGGGTTCAATCCCGCTCTGTCGCCTTGCGACATCTCCCGCTTGCGGGACCCCGCATTCCTTGTTATGTGCTGTGGGGCGGGGCCGCATTCCCCGATTTATACAAAGTAGGGCGGGGCTTGACTCCTAATGGTATCGCCCATCGGTGATAGTTGATTACTCTCATGGAAAGCGTCGAAAAGAAAATAACATTCGAGCAAGGCCCGATCAGGCCCCCGAGCGAGGCCAATAGCCTCTTGATCAGGGTCACGAGAAACTGCACCTGGAATAAGTGCGCCTTCTGTCTCACCTATAAGGGGGAGCTCTTTGCCAAGAGGTCAATCCAGGAGGTCAAGGAGGATATCCTGGCTGCCAAGGCGATTGCGGATGAGATAAAGGCCCTTGCCTGGCGCAGCGGTTGTGGCGGCGAGGTGACTAAGGAGCTTGTAGAAGCTATCTTCCGCTCCCCTCGGCTCTATGACGAGCGATTTCGCAGTATCGCGGTGTGGCTCTATTTCGGCGGGAAACATGTCTTTCTCCAGGATGCCAATTCCATCACCGTCAAGACGCCTGACTTGGTTGAGATCCTCACCTTTTTGCGAGAACAATTTCCCCAAGTGGAGCGCGTTACCAGCTACGGCAGGGCAAAGACCATCGCGACGGGAAAGAGTATCGAGGAGCTGAAGGAGCTGAAAAAGGCGGGCCTGACTCGGTTGCATGTTGGCCTTGAAACAGGCTGGGACTTTCTCCTGGAGTATATGAACAAGGGGGTCACGGCCGCCGAGCAGATCGAGGCCGGCCAAAAGGTGATGGCGTCTGGCATCGAGCTCTCGGAGTATGTAATCCTGGGCCTCGGCGGTAAAAAATGGTGGCAGGAGCATGCCAGGGAGACGGCCAAGGTATTGAACCAAATCAACCCCAGTTTCATCCGCCTGCGCAGTTTAAAGGTTCTTGCCCCCATGGACCTCCAGAAAAAGATCGACGAGGGTGCGTTTGAGCTGCAGACAGAAGAAGAGATGATTGTCGAGGAGAGGCTCTTGATAGAATCTCTTAATGGGATCACCAGCACCTTGGTGAGCGACCACATACTCAATCTCTTGGCTGAGATAGAGGGCAAGCTCCCAGAGGATAAAGAACGCATGTTAGGGCTCATCGATACATTCCTGGCCCTGTCAGCTGAGGAGAAGCTCAATTTCCGGTTGGGCAAGCGGGCCGGTATCTATCAAGTCATGGAGGACATGACTGATCCCCTCTTACATCGCCAGGTGGCAGAGCTGATTGCCAAACTCGAACAACAGGCCCCGGGCGGTGTCGAGGCCTCCATCGTCAGGATAAAAGAGGCCTTTCTGTAAGTTCAGCTATCCTGCACTGTTATTCATTTTTTTGCGGCTATCTTCGGCTCACCAACCTATCAAGGATTATTTCAGCCCATCTTGCAAAAAAAAGTGCTTGACAAATATATTTAATACGGGCTATGGAAGGGCATAATCAGGGTGCCTCAGGGAGGGAAGTAGGCACCGCAATCATTATACAATATAAAGCAGCTCAATACAGTATTTGAACCTTCTAAATCCAGGGGGAAATGGAGAAGGGGAGAGACAATAGTTTTTATTGAGCCTTCAAGGGTGCCGCGAAGCACCGGTGGAGGCTTTTTTATTTTTTGGTCTTTTCGTAAAGGATAAGGATTAAGGATAGTAGTATCCATGAATGGGGGGGTAGTTACGTATACATAAATCCATCTTAATCTCATGCCGGGAAGGCAGCAATGAGGTACATCAAGCTGAAGGATGTCATTGTCAAGTCAATCATCCGCATAATCCTCGCGAGCATTCTCATCATCTCCTTTTCTGGATTGGCACTGGCACAAACAAACTTTGTCCAGAAGGACTTCCAGCCGACCTTTCAGAACGCGATTCCGCTCAATATCTCGAACACCGGTGCGGCGACCTACAACATCCCTATTATCGTCCCGCCTGGCAGGGGTGGCATTGCCATGCCCAATCTTGCCCTCGTGTACAACAGCCAGCAGAAAAATGGCTGGGTGGGGATGGGCTGGGATCTGGAGGTGGGTTCTATCCAGCGCTCCACCAAGTGGGGGGTTGACTACAACGGCGCGGCTTTTGTCGTGGACGGTTCTATAGAGCTCGTGCCGAAGACCGCTGAGTGGGGATCAGGATATTACGGTGCCAAGATTGAAGCAGGGTTCACTAAATATAAGTTCAACGGTGCAGCAACCGGCTGGGAGGTGACTGCTCGGGACGGCACCAGATACTTCTATGGCACCACCGACGATTCGCGGCAGTATGACCCCAACAACGTAAACCGGGTCTTTAAATGGTGTCTGAAGGAGATTAGAGATACTAATAACAATACCATGACTATAGCGTATTACAAAGACACCAACAATGGTGAGATATACCCTGCTGAGATCAATTATCCCGGTAATAATAATAAAGTGGAATTTATTCGCGAATCCACTCCCAGGCAAGACAAGCCTCCCCGATATGACACCCTTTGGAAGGTAGTAACGGCCTATCGGCTCAAAACTATAAAGGTCTCTGCCAATAATGGAAACTTGGCAATAAGAAGATATGAGTTGGGATATGACTATGGGGCATCAAGCGGACGTTCTCAACTCAACGAGGTGAAGGTATATGGCTCTGACGGGAGCACCCTTCCACCGATGGAGTTTGAGTGGCAACAAGGCGGAGGTGGCAATTTTGGCAACTCGCAGCAAGCGCCCGTGCAATCTTGGGACTGTTTTTTCCGTTTTGCCGATATCGATGGAGACGGTCGTGACGATTTTGTCATGATTTCTAATCGAGATGTTTATGCCTATCTTTCTCAAGGTAATACTTTTGGCAGTGGCATACCTACTACATTGTCGGACGGCAGTATGGTGAAGTTTTATCTATTCGATGTCAATGGAGATGGCAAGGCTGATCTGGTACGGCTTGCCGGCAGTACCATTTACACTAATCTTTCGACTGGTCTAGGCAAATTTGAGGCTGACTCCAATCAATCGAGTCTTAGTTACGGGACCCAAGGGTCTGTTTATATCGGCGATGTCAGCGGTGATGGACTTGCCGATATTATAACAAAAAATAAAGCTAACTATACAATAATTTGGACCCATCTCTCTAATGGTCATGGGACGTTTACGCACGATAACGGAAGGACATTGGAGGGCTTCGCTGTCGAAGGATATTTAAGTCTGGGCGATGTCAATGGCGATGGATTTACCGATATTGTGATGTATCCAAGCAACAACCAAACGAATATATACACTTTTTTGGCTAGCACGAACGGTGACGGGACATTTGGTGCTGGCATTAATTACAATGTTGGTGCTCTAATTAACAATCTTCAGATCGTTGACGTTAATGGCGATGGACTCGGTGATCTTACCAGGCGCCTCTCTTCAACGTTATACACATGCCTCTCCAAAGGAGACGGCACTTATGGAGATTGTAACTATGGTAGTTATGCGGTAGATGTGTCTTTCGCTGATGTTAATGGCGATGGGTATGTCGACCTTATAGGCTACGGAGGTACCAATAGCGTCAATGTCTATCTCGCTCAAGGTGATGGCACCTTTAGAAATCCCGTTTCAAGCAATTGGGGTCAAGGTGGACCACCCTTCTTCCTTGCCGATATTAATGGTGACGGTCTGAGTGACATTATTCATTTCTATTCTCCTACGGGAGTTACCGTGTACCCCAGTCTTGCTGTCGGCCCATACCCCGATCTCCTCACCGTCGCGAAAAATGGGCTGGGGGCAAAGATCGACATCAGCTATGAGCCCTCATCCTCCTACCTCCCGGGCACCAACCCGCGCCCAAACCTGCCCTTTATTGTAAACACCGTCTCATCAACCAGTGTCAAAGACGGCAATGGGGTAGTTTCGGATACCACCTACACCTATGCAGACGGATACTATGATCACGCAACTCGGGATTTTTGGGGCTTTAACAAGACGATTCAGACAAACCCCGATCATACCACCGTAACGACCTGGTATCATAATGACCCGGCTCAGCCCCTTGATGAATACCGCAAGGGCAGGCCGTCTGAGGTTGATTTCAATAAGCCTGTGTCTGAAGAAAGCGCATTCCTTACCAAGCAGACCCTCAACTGGGAGACCTACACCTATTCTGCGAACCCGGATCCGACGACCTGGACCTGGGCCTTTGTCAAATTGGCCCAGCAGCGCACCGACTTCTATAACAACCCGATTGTCCATGCCCAGGAGAATTACACTTATTTTGACAACTATAATTCACACGGCTACTGGCTTACTAAGGCGACCTCAGGCATTGGGGCCGAACAGGTAACCACGACGAACACCTACCAGAGCTACGGCACATGGCTCTGGAGACAGAAGAGTGAGACTGTTACTGGAGGCACGAGCGTCATGGTGCGACAGAGAACTTATGACTATTATAGCGGAACCGGTAATTTGCACTATGAGACGCGTTTGCTTAGCCCCAAAACCAATCAAGAGCCCGCTACAGATCCGCAAATAGAAATCAGCCGATACGATTCTTTTGGTAACCCTGAAGAAGTACTTGATGCCAGAGATAAAAAAACCATAACAGTATATGATACTACTAATACCTATCCTTCAATAATAACTTATCCCCAAACACCACTGCAAGAGGAAAAAGATCATATCGTAAAATATCCGGAATACGATTATCGGTTTGGAAAGCCCAAAAAGAAGATAGATGAAAGAGGGAATCCGACAACCTATGCATATGACCCCTTCGGTCGCCTCAAGGAGGTCCATTACCCAGATGAGGGGCAGCAAATTATAACGTACTCTGATATTAGAGATGCAACCAAACCTCTTCGATTTACCCTCACTCAGGTAAAGGAGGAATCAGGTAAGACCATAGACACTTACGAATACTTTGATGGGCTGAATCGCAAGGTACAGACGATCACCCTTGGCGAGAACAAGCAGCCTATTGTGACCCGTATATATTATGATGAGATGGGGAGGATCGTAAACACAAGTGGTCCCTTTTTTGGAGCTATCACGTATCCTCAAGATCCTCCAGAGAACTCTCCTTATGTACAGACTACCTATGATTACCGGGGAAGACCGACTCATGTGCTCTCGCCGAGTACCAGACCTGATGGTTATACCTGTGATGCTGAAACCATTTACAGCTACAGCGGCTTTGCCACGACCATCACCGACCCTGACGGTAAGCAAAAGGGAGAGACCAGGGACTACCTCGGCAGAATTGTCAAGGTAACGGAATATGCCAATACCGGCGCTCAGAACACAACTTATACCTACAATGCAGCCGGGGACCTGCTGCAAATCAATGATCCCCTCAATAACACTATTACTAATACCTATGACACCCTCGGCAGAAAGATCGCTATGATTGATCCCGACCTGGGGAGTTGGGATTACATCTATGATCCAAACGGAAACCTACTCTCGGAGACCAATGACCGGGAAGGTGTAATGGTTGCTAACGAGTCTACAGAGGTTGACAACACCTATGACGCAATGAACAGGGTCATCAGTGAGACGAAGATCATACAAGATGAGGAATACACCACCGGATACAAGTATGATGTGGCAGGAAAGCCTACGTTGACGACCTATCCCGATGATTATAAGGTCGAGTATAAATACTGGGATGGCAGCGGGCTGCTGCACACAGTCACAGGTATCACCGATTCCGAGGTCTACGCGAGCTGCAGCGGCTATCAGCCGACCGGCAAGATGGGTCAGATCGTCCATGGCAACGACACAACAACTACGTACATTTATGAGCCGAGATCAACGAGGCTCACGGACATCGTCACCGTAGGTCCGAGCGGAGGTATCCAGAATAGGGAATACAAGTATACCGTGGCAGGAGATATAAGTACAATTCGCGATAACCTAAAACCTAGCACCTACACCTACGAATATGATAACCTGCATAGGCTGCTCTTAGAGAAAATCGGGGGCAACTTTTCCATCAGCTATAGCTACGATAAGATCGGCAACATCACGCAAAAGAAGGTGGGTGCCGACACCTATGTATACACCTATGATGACCCTGTCAAAAAGCATGCAGTCAAGGCCATCACCCTGAACGGCGGCACACCCAATCAGTATACCTACGATGAGGTGGGAAATATGACAGAAGGCCCTGACTTTACCAACCCGGCTATAGCAACGAGGAAGATAGGCTACTATGCCGATAACCTGCCGGCAACCATCGAGCATTCCAGCAGCGGCAGCACCTACTTTTACTATGACGGCCTGGGCAACCGCGTTATGAAGTATGCACCGGGAGGCGGGATCACCTACTACATCGGGGATCACTTTGAGGTAAAAGATGGAGTCGAGACTAAGTATATCTTTGCCGGCAACCTCAGGATGGCCAAGGTGACGCCTTTGGCGCGATACTACTATCACAAGGATCATCTCAGCAGCTCCTCTGCTGTCACGGATGATAATGGCGCCGTGATCGAGATGACCGAGTACCGGCCTTTTGGCGATGAGCGGGACCATGCGGGGGAAGTAGTATCTGACTACAAATTCACCGACCAGGAGCTCGACACCGAGACCGGCCTCTACAACTACGACGCCCGACACTACGATGCGGTGATTGGGAGGTTTATCAGCGCTGATACGACAATTTCCCGCTTATACGAGCCGCAGTCCTTGAATCGGTACTCTTATGTGCGAAACAATCCGCTTATGTATATTGATCCTGATGGACAGGCTGAATATTTTTCGCCTAGTGGCGACTATTTAGGAACAATTAACCCAGAAGATAAATATGTTTATGTTAGGTATGGTAATAATAGAAACGTGCCGTTACATATCTCGATTAAAGAGTTTCATGAAGTCGTAGCAACAGTTTTCGCGGAAGCTTCAGAACAAGGTATTGTAGATGAAGCCAGGGGCATTGCACGTACTATGAAGACCAGGGCAGACAAGAGAAAGATATCAATTCACGATGTTGGAACCGATGCTGGCCAATATACGGCTGCAAATAAGGAAAAGGCTAAAGAATATTCGGAGAAATGGCAACATGGAGGAGCAAAACTGGCACCCTCAGCGCGAACGGGGGTAATTGATGCGATCTTAGATCAAAACAACCCCATCGGCAATAGAACTATGTTTGAAGGCAATAAACTCCTATCCGGACAAGTAGGTGGAAGCCATTTCAAAGAATGGTATATAGATACGAATGTCGCATATGATCCGCAGACAATAGGAGGCACGACTTTTTATATGGAGCGAACAAAGAAACGAGCTGACGAAATAACAGCAGCTAATGCGATTCGGCCGGCAGATCAAATACCAAATTACTTTGAGCGCAAAAACAGAGATCCCTTTGATCCAGGGGATTACTCCAAGCGCTAACATAAATGCCAGTTGCTTAAACAATGTCGATGGTTAAAAAGCCCACATAATGTGACACTAGAGGAAATATATGATTTCTCAATACTTAAAAAAAATATTAGTTATGTCTTTTTTGACAATTTGCTATGTTTGTTGGGGATATGCCAATTCAACTGGCAAAGTAGACATAAAAATTAACAAGGGAAAAATAATATTATATGGACATGAGTTAAAAACAAAGCACGCCGTGGAAATTTCGAAACCGCCCGTCGAAACGGATACAATAATAGGCAAACATTTATCATTAAAAAATAATAATTTAATCATCACTATTGGATATACTATAAAGGGATATAGGGACTGGGAGTTTTGGTTTTATGATAGATCCAAAAAAAATGAACCTATTAAAATAATTCCCACAACCATACCGATTCAAGATGTTGGTATCAAGTGGCTTAGTGATGACATATTTCAAATAGAATGGGGCGGATATGGTTGGGAACAATCACGTTTTTACGATGCGAAAAATCTGAATAATAATTTTTTATGTGAAGATTGTAGATTTTATGATGTCATTAAAGATATATATGTCGCACAGAGGGAATCTAAAATAGAAATTGGACCTGGGTTTTATAAAGATAATTTTAAGAAAGAAATATTCGACCTTGGACTCTCGTCTAATTTAGATGTTCTGGATGTAGTTGGTGCAATTAAGGACGTAAAAATTGAAAATACTAGTTTAGTGATTTTTTGTAATAGAGGGAAAGGCGTCACAGAAAAATTAGTTTTTGAACCTTTTATTTTAAAAGAAAAGCAATCTTCCAAGTGAGTTCCATGCTGTTTTTGTGAAGTCAAGGCTTTTAAGGTTTTGTTAACGAATTAGAGAGGGGATCGGGGAGATGAAGGCTAAAAAGATAGCGTTAATCGCGGCAGGGTTGGTCTTGCTGGTTGCGTGTTCCGCCATTGCCGGTACCATCACCCATGAATATGACGAGCTCAATCGCTTGATCCGCACCAAATACCTCGATGATGGTAACGGCAATATCGGCACCGTCATCGAGTACACCTACGATGCGGCTGGCAACCATCTCCGCGCCAAGAAGTGGAAAGAGACGCCAATTCCACCGCCGGTTCAACCAATCATCCTGCATAAGGACGGTGCCATCTGGTCCGCAGCTGCCGGCTGGACCATGACCACACCCCCCTACTATCCCGGTACCGCCTATGCCCGTGCCTTGCAAGTGAGGGCAGATGACACCTACGTGATCCTGCACAAAGAGGGTGCAATCTACGATTCAGCTGTGGGCTGGATTTACACCGTACACTATCCCGGCCTGGGCTGGGCCGTGGATATGAAGCTTGACGGCAGTACGTATATCATCCTGCACCAGGATGGTGCCTTGTGGTCCTCTTCTGCCGGCTGGACTCTGACCACACCCCCGTATTATCCCGGCACCGGCTATGCCCGTGCCCTAGAGCTGGCGGGGAGTAACTATGTAATCCTGCACAGGGAGGGGGCAATCTATGACTCTGCCTCAGACTGGATTATGACCACCCCACCTTATTATCCTGGTACCGCGTATGCGGTAGATATGAAGCTTGCCGGTGGTGGGTATGTGATTCTGCACCAGGATGGCGCCTTATGGTCGTCTTCTGCCGGCTGGACCCTGACCCAACCCCCCTACTATGCCGGCAGCAACTATGCCCGTGCCCTGGAGCTGGCGGGGAGTAACTATGTGATCCTGCACAAGGATGGTGCTATATGGAATTCGGATACTGGCTGGAACATGGCCACACCGCCGTATTATGCCGGCAGCGCCTATGCCGTGGATCTGGAGCTGAAATGATCTCTCGAGGGGAGGGCCTGATGGCCCTCCCCTTTTTTTATGCCTTTAATCTGCTGATTATTCATCTTAACCCCATTATTCCCGGCAGCCCGTTAATTCCTCAATGCTTCTCTCGCGCCTGACCGAGGGTCGGACCTAAGTAACTATTAGATATATAAGGTAAAACAAATGAATTAAGTGGGATATTTGGGCCTTAGAATGAAATTTTTGGGATGAAAAAGCGGGTTTAAGCAAATAAGAGCAGGGCAATGCCCAGGGCGAATCGACATTATATTCCGGGACATGTATGGCAT
>Ga0214473_10010509_pt1 | contig 10884 bp, 12 predicted proteins | sample RVTome_7_FD_203509 | JGI IMG/M metagenome (GOLD analysis project Ga0214473, IMG submission 203509) | Soil microbial communities from uranium-contaminated site in the Upper Colorado River Basin, Wyoming, United States - RVT98D197 | ecosystem: Environmental > Terrestrial > Soil > Contaminated >... | reverse complement strand
GAATTCACTCTAAGACAGGTGGGATGCGGAGTCAAACCCAAGAAGCGGCGGGTGGGCAGATCAGCGGCGGCGGGGCCACGTCACGGTGTCCATGGCCTCGTCGGCCGGCAGGCGGTCGATGAGGCGGGCGCGCACGGTGATGCGGTCCGGGGTGATGGCGATGTCCAGGAAGTGGTCGCACGCGGTGCGGTCGCACTCGGGGGCGGGGCGGCGTCCGGGGCGCTCCGGGCGGCATTCGTCGTACCCCCGGGGCAGGAATGTGCCGCACCCCGTGGGGAAGTCGCCGGCGATCCCGGTGACGAAGTAATGGACGCCCTGGGCCTCGCCCCGGGCATAGACGTGGATGTCGCCGGCGATGACCAGGTCCACGCCGGTGCGGGCGAACAGGGCGCGCAGGTCCTCGGTGCCGGCCGAGCGGAGGGGCGGCGGCCGGTGCGTGAGCACGACCACGGCGTCCCGGGCGCGCCCCGGCTCCTTCCGGAGACGCGCGGTCTCTTCCAGCGTCTCCTGCAGCCATGCGAACTGGTGGGCGGCGGCATCGCCGCGGGGGGCGCTGTAGAGGTTGTGGGTGGGGGAGCAGTTGGCCTTGTAGAATCCCTTCTCGTCGCCGTACTGATCCGGGTTCTCCAGGGAGACGATGTGGACGCCCAGGGGCATCTCCGGCGACTTCACGTAGGCGTGATAGCACAGCGCGCAGCGGCGACCGCTGGGTCCCGCGCGGTCACCCAGGCGGATGTGCGGGGCGTGGCCTTCGACGAAGGCGCGGAAGCGACCGGCCCGGAATTCCTGGTCGCCGCCCGTGGTGGGGAAGAACCGGCCGGCCAGCGGGCCCAGGGCCGCCCCGTAGCGGCCCACATCCCGGTCGAAGCGTACGAAGTCGCCGGAGTGCAGGACGGCGTGGAAGGCGGCCGCCTGCGATCGCAGCCAGGCCAGGAGCCGGGCGAGGCGCGGATTCTCGCCGCGCGGGCACGCCCAGCGTCCCGGCCGGTACGGCGCTTCCTCGCAGGCCGTGCCCCCGGCCGGCGGCTCGTTCCAGCGCCGGCAGGTGCCCTCGTCGTCACCGTAGGCGGCCAGGCGCACGGCATCCGGCGCGCGGGCCTGTGCCCTGGCGGCCGGCGCGGCGGCGGCGCCGCCGAGCGCGAGGACCAGGAGGGCGGCCAGGCCGGGGCGCAGGCGCACGTCAGGCGGGTCGCTTCCCGAAGGCCGGCGCGCGCTTCTCGATGAACGCGGTGACCCCCTCGGCGAAGTCGGCGGTGGCGGCGCAGTCGGCGATGCCGTTGGCCTCGGCCTCCATCTGGGACTCCAGGTCCTCGTTCAGGCTGCGGTAGATGAGGTTCTTGGCCGTGGCCAGCGAACGGGCCGGGCCCCGGGCCAGCCGCTCGGCCCAGTCGCGAGCGGCGTTCTCCAGCTGGCCCGGGGGGACGACGCGGTTGATGAGGCCACGCTGCAGGGCTTCCTGGGCGTCGAGGGCGCCGCCGAAGAAGGCCATCTCCAGCGCGCGCCGGATGCCCACGCCGCGCGGCAGGAAGTACGTGGAGCCGCCGTCAGGGCTGGCACCGATGCGGGCGTAGGCCATGTCGAACTTCGTGCCCTCGGCCGCGATGACCAGGTCGCAGCAGAGGGCGATTCCCACGCCGCCGCCGGCGGCGAACCCGTGGACGGCCGAGATGACCGGCTTGGGCATCCGGACCATGGCGGTGATGGCCCGGTGCATGATGGTGGCCAGGTCGTGCACGTAGGCCGAGGCCGTGCCCTGGGCGATGTGCGTCTTGAACTCCTTCACGTTGCCGCCGCCGCAGAAGGCGCGCCCCGCCCCCGCCAGCACCATGCACCCGATGCCGGGGTCCGTCCGCACGCGGTCCAGCGCATCCAGGATCTCGCCGGCCATCTCCATCCCGAAGGCGTTCAGGGCGTCGGGCCGGTTCATGGTGAGCCACGCCACCCGGTTCTCCACCCGAAACAGTATTTCCTCGTAGCTCATGCTCATTCCTCGCAGAGGCAACTTGCAGGGTTCGCCATTCGCTTCCACACTGTTCCGGTGGTGAGCGGACGGCGGAGGGCGAACGGCGGACGGCGGGTCAGAGATCGGCGAAGGCGCGGCCCAGCGACGCGCCGTTCTTGACGAGCGTGCGCTGGAGCATCCGCATGTCCAGGTGGCGGGGGTCCTGGCCCGTGAGGGCGGCCAGGGCGGCGGCCGTGCCGGCGGCCTCGCCCACCACGAAGCTGGCGGGGAGGGCGCGCAGGGCGGCCAGGGCGCGGGGATCGGCCGAGAGGCCCCGCCCCGCCATCAGCAGGCCCGACACGCCCTGGGGGAGCAGGCACCGGTAGGGGATCTCGTAGGCCCCGCCCCGCCGCAGGGCGACGAAGGGGCCGTCCCCCTCCGCCTCGTCGGGGCCGGGCGGCCCGAGCAGCGGATGGGCCGCGCGCCCGACGCAATCCACGAAGCGGCGGCTCTCCAGCAGATCGGTCCCGGTGAGCAGGTATTCGCCCACGATGCGGCGGGGCTCCCAGGCCGTGACCGCCGGGCTCAGCCGCGCCGCCCCGCGGAAGCCCTTCACGTGGCGCCGCAGGAGCCGCAGGAGACCATCGGCCCGGCGCGCGTTCTCGAGCTCGCCGGCCGATCGATCCCACGAGTCCATGAGATCGTCGCCGGCCGGGGCCGGGGCCGAGAGCACCACGCGGCCGCGCCGCCCCGCATGGCAGTGCACGTACCCCCCCCCGCTCAAGACGAAGCCCTCGCGGGCCAGCGGCTCGCGCCAGGGATCGAGAGTGCCCACGGCGTACACGGGGGCGGGACGCCTGGCGCCGGGGACGGCGGCCCACAGGGCGAGGGCTTCCATCGCGAAGGGCGATCGGATGGCGGCCTCCAGCCGCACGTCGGCCAGGGGCAGGACCAGAGTGGGCGGCGCGGCGCGCAGGTCGGCCCCGCGGCCCGCCGCCATGGGGGCACCGGCCAGGCCGGCCAGAACACCGTCCCGCGTGGCGTCCACCACGGCGCGCCCGCGCACCTCCAGCCGTTCCCCCAGCCCGTGCGCCACCACGCCGGCCACGCGCCCGCGGTCCCACACCACATCCGTGGCCGTGTGCCGCAGCAGCACCTGCACGCCGGCCTCGCGCGCCAGGTCGTTGAGCACGGCCTGGAGCCCCGCGGGGTCCACGGGCGTCACCGACCCGAGGGGGCCGCCCGGCCACCGCACGTGGCCCGTGGTGCCGCCGGCGCTCTGCAGGCGCTGCACGATCTCCTCGGCCAGGCCGCCCACCACCGCCTCACCGCGCTCGTCGTGGTATGGTGCCAGGCACAGGCCCAGCGCCGCCAGCCCGCCGAGGGCGCGCCCCCCCTCCACCAGGGCGGTGCGCATCCCCATCCGGCCCGCCGCGACGCCGGCCGCGATCCCCGCCGGCCCGCCGCCCACCACCACCACGTCGAATCCCAGGCCCATCGTGCGTTCCCTTGCCGCCGCACCCGCGCGGCAGATCGCTCCTTTGTTATGCGATAGGCCGGGGACCCGTCAAGCCCTTTTGCAACCCTCCAACCGCCAGGGCTTGCCCGCCTTGGGCGGGACGCCAAGATCGCCGAGGACGGCAAAGCTTGGGAATGGCTTGCCGGGGGGCGAGGGTGTTTGTTACATTCGGCGCCGGGGGGTTCGCGCATGGCGGATGTCTATGTGGCCGGCGTCGGGATGACCCGGTTCGGGCGCCTGAACAGCACGCTCCTCGCGCTCCTGGCCGAAGCGGGCGGGGCGGCACTGGGGGATGCCGGCATCGAGGGCATCCAGGCCATCTACGTGGCCTCCATGGACCCCGAGGAACTGGCGGACGAGGGATCCATCAGCTCCCTCCTGGCCGCCTACGTGGGCCGCCCGCGCCTGCCGTCCATCCGGATCGAGACGGGGACCTCCAGCGGGGCCGCCGCGTTCTTCGGCGCGTGGACGGCCATCGCCAGCGGCTACTACGACCACGTGCTGGTGGTGGCCGGCGAGCGCATGACCACGCGCCCCACCCCCGAGGTGGCCGCCGTGCTGAGCCGCATGATCGATCCCTACGAACGGTCCTACGGCGCCACCATGCCCGCTCTGGCCGCGCTGGTGACGCGGGCCTATATTGAGCGATACGACCTGACGCCGAAGGACCTGGCCCAGGTGGCCGTGAAGAACCACGCCAACGGCGCCCGCAACCCCTACGCCCACTTCCAGCGGCCCATCACTCTGGAGGAGGTCCTGGAGAGCCGCGTGGTGGCCGACCCGCTGCGGCTGTACGACTGCTGCCCCATCACCGATGGCGCGGCGGCGGCGGTCCTCACGCGGGACCGGCGGCGCGTGCGGGTGGCCGGGATCGGCCACGGGGCAGACCACATGGCCCTGCGCCACCGGGACTCCCTCACCGGCTTCCACGCCACCCAGGCGGCCGCGCGCCGAGCCTACGCCATGGCCGGCTGCGGCCCGCGGGACATCCAGGTGGCCGAATTGCACGATGCCTTCACGACCTTCGAGATCATCAGCAGCGAGGACGTCGGGTTCTTCGAGGCGGGCCAGGGGGTGCGGGCGCTGGCCCGCGGCCGCACGGCGCTGGGCGGGAGCCTGCCCATCAACCCGTCGGGGGGGCTCAAGGCGCGCGGCCACCCGGTGGGGGCCACCGGCCTGGCCCAGATCGTCGAGATCGCCTGGCAGCTCCGGGGCGAGGCCGGCGGGCGCCAGGTGGACGCCCGGACGGGCCTGACCCAGAACATCGGCGGCCTCGCCTCCAACAACTTCGTCACCATCCTCGAAGCAATCGCGTAGCCCCGTTCCCCCCCGGCGGGAACGGGACGGTTTACAGGGCCCGGAGGCCCCCGCTGGAGGCACTGGGCCGGGAGGGGGACGCGGCCGACCAGGCCCGCGCCCCCGGCCCGGCGTTCCTGAAGGGAGGGTGAACGATGAAACGATTCGTGACCGCGTGCATGCTGGGCGCCATTGCGGCGGCGTTGGCCATCCATGAGTTGCCCCGGGCCGAGGCGGCGGCGTACCCGGAGAGGCCCATCAAGTTCATCGTGCCCTGGGCGGCCGGGGGCGACACGGACGCCATCAAGCGCGTCTTCGCCAACCTGCTCCAGAAGCACCTGGGGCAGCCGGTGGTGGTCACCAACATCACCGGCGCCTCGGGGACCGTGGGCCTGCGCGAGGCGAAGAGCGCCCCGCCGGACGGGTATACCATCTACTCCACCCACGACTATATCCACAGCACCTACTACACCGGCGTCTCGGACGTGAACTACACCGACTTCGAGCCGGTCTGCCTGTGCACGGCCACACCCTCCATCGTCACCACGGCCCCCAAGGCGAAGTGGACCACCTTCAAGGAGCTGCTGGACGACGCCCGGCGCCGGCCCGGCGAGATCACCGTGGGGGCCACCCTGGGTTCCACCAGCCACTTCTTCCCCGCCCTCATCGAGCGCGAGGCCAAGGTGAAGTGGAAGTACGTGAGTTACGAGGGGACGGCCCCGCGCATGACCGCCCTCCTGGGGAGCCACATCGAGATGGCCGAGAGCAACCTGACGCAGCTCGACAAGGCCAAGGCGGGCCAGCTCAAGTTCCTGGCCATTGCCACCGAGCGGCGCAGCCCCGAGATCCCCGATGTGCCCACGCTCAAGGAGGCGGGCGTGAACGTGGTGTACGCGGTGAACCGGGGCGTCATGGCCCCCAAGAAGACGCCCGAACCGGTGCTGGCCCGGCTGGAGGAAGCCTGCGAGAAGGTGAGCAAGGAGCCCGCCTTCGCCGAGGCCATGCGCAAGCAAGGCACGGACGTGCAGTTCCTGAACCGCAAGGCGTACGCCGAGTTCCTGAAGAAGAACGACCAGGTCAACAAGGACCTGGCGGCCTTCCTGGGCCTGTTGAAGCGCCCGTAGCCTCATGGGGCGGGACGGATACATCGCCGCCGGCGTGCTCGCGCTGTGCGCCCTGCTCTGGCGGCAGCTCGCCGCCGTGCCGGCCAACCCGCTGGTGCCCATCGGTCCCACCTTCTACCCCAGGATACTGCTGGGCGTCACATCGCTGCTGGCCGCGGCCCTCCTGATCTCTGATCTGCGGGTCCGGCGCGCGCCGGCGGTCTCCGGCGCGCCCCGGGTCCCTGCCCGGACCCGCCAGGCCCTCATCGTCTTCGGCGCCTCGGCCCTCTACGCGTTCCTCATGCCCGGCATCGGCTTCGTCGCCGCCACGATCCTGTACGTGGGCGGGCTGGCATGGACGCTGGCCGCGCCCACCCTCCGCCGCCTTCCGGGCGCCATGGTCCTCGGCATCCTGACCGCCGCGGGCGCCTACCTGGTCTTCGAGCGGTATCTCAACGTCTTCCTGCCGCGGGCCGCGTGGTTCCCGTAGGCCGCAGGGCGGGGGCGGGCGCATGCTGGAGACGCTGATCGCCGCCACCGGGGCGATCCTGGACCCGAAGGTGATGCTCACCATGTCGGGCGGTATCCTGGCCGGCCTGATCGGCGGGGCCCTGCCCGGCATCACCATCACCATGACCATCATCCTGGTGCTGCCCTTCACCTTCGGGATGGATCCGGTGCAGGGGCTGGCCACGCTGGTGGGGGTCTACGTGGGGGGCGAGTCGGGCGGGCTGGTCTCGGCCTGCCTGCTGGGCATCCCGGGCACCCCCTCGGCCATCGCCACCACCTTCGACGGCTACCCCATGGCGCAGAAGGGCCAGCCGGGGCGGGCCGTGTGGACCGGCATCTGGTCCTCCCTGGCCGGCGGCCTCCTGGCCGGGGTCCCGCTGGTCCTCGGGGCGACCTGGCTGGCCGCCCTGGCGCTCCACTTCGGCCCCTGGGAGCTCTTCTCGCTCTTCATGCTCACCCTGAGCGTGGTGGCCGCCCTCACCGAGGGATCCATCATCAAGGGGCTGCTCGCGGGGGCCGTGGGCCTGCTGGCCACCACCATCGGGGCCGACCCCATCATGTCCATCCCCCGCATGACCTTCGGCATGGAGGCCCTGCGGAAGGGGTTCGACTTCCTGCCGATCCTCATCGGCCTCTTCGCCTTCTCGCAGCTCATCCTGGAGCTGGAGCGGAAGCGCGCGGCCGCCGCGGCCGCCGTCCCGACTACCCCGCCGGACCTCTCGGTCTCGCACCTGGCGGTGTGGAAGGACATCCTCTCGCAGCCCTTCAACCTCGTCTGGTCCACGCTGGTGGGGCTCTGGATCGGCGTGCTGCCGGCGGTGGGGGGCTCGGCCGCGAACATCCTGGCGTATGACCAGGCCAAGAAGTTCTCCAAGCACCCGGAGAAGTTCGGGACGGGGATCTCGGACGGGATCATCGCCTCGGAGTCCTCGAACAACGCGAACATCAGCGGATCCCTGATCACCATGATGGCCTTCGGCATCCCCGGGGACGCCGTCACGGCGGTGATGCTGGGCGGCCTCATCATCCACGGCATCCAGCCGGGCCCGCTGTTCGTAACCACCCACGCCAAGGTGGCCTACGGGATGCTGGCCGCCTACTTCATCGCCCACCTCATCACGGTGGCCATCGAGGCGGCCTGCCTCCGCGTCTTCCTCCGCGTGATCCGCGTGCCCGCCCACCTCCTGGCGCCCGTGATCCTCGTGCTGTGCGTCGTGGGTTCCTACGCCCTGAACAACGTGATGGACAACGTCTACACGTTCCTCTTCTTCGGGCTCCTCGGCTTCGGCATGGTGAAGAACGGCTTCCCCCTGGCGCCCATGGTGCTGGGAGTGGTGCTGGGGGACCAGATCGAGGCCAACCTGATTCGCGCCCTCATGACCGATGACAACCTCTGGCTGTTCCTGACCCGCCCCGTCTCGGGCGCCATGCTGGCGCTCGCCGTCGCCTCGTTCGCCCTGGCCCTCTACCAGCAGCGGCGGGCGGACCGGAAGGCGGCCGCCGCCAGGGCTCAGGAAGAGGCAGAGGCGAATTTCTGATGGAGGCCCCTGTGCCCTCTTCCGAGACGGAACTGGTGAACCTTCAGGATCCGGCCGCCGGCGCGCCGGAGGACGTGAGGGAAGACGAAGCCATTCCTGCCTCGCGCTGCGGCTGCGGCTACGTGGCGGCGCCGCCGGCGCCCTTCTGCCCGCGCTGCGCCGGGGCCATGGCCTCCTGGCGCCTCGCCCCCTTCGGCACCGTGCTCTCCTACACCGTCCTGCACTCCCCGCCGAGCGGTTTCTCGGCCCCGCTGAGCATCGCCCTGGTGGAGCTGCAGGGCGGGGTGAAGTTCATCTGCCACGGCCACCCGGATGATCGGCGGGGCCTGCGCGTGGGCCGCCAGGTGCGCATCGAGCACGACAACGACATCTACCACTTCGCCCCCATGACCCTGACCGAGCGGGCGCGGCTCATCTGGAGCCGCCGGGGCGAGACCGGGCAGAAGCTGCGCTCCATCCTCCGCACCGCATTCCGGCGCCGTTCATAGCGGGCCGCTGAAAAAGGCCCATCTGCTGCGTTGGCGCGGGCGGTCGTCGCTGCGGCGTACACACCACGTACGCCTCACTCCGCCCTTCCCGCGCCGCCTTGCACCTGGGCCTTCTTGAGCGGCCCGCGGGACACGGTCATCCCAGGAAAGTGCAGGAGGCCCGCGCGCCGGGCCGCCATGAAAACTGCGGCCCGCGGAGATCGCTCCCCGCGGGCCGCCGTGTCCGTGTGCCGGGTGCCGTCCCGGCGCCGAGGGCGTCAGGACGTGGTGAGGCGGTCCCGCTCGCGCTGGAAGGCGTCGCGCCCCGCCTGGTAGGCGGCGGTGAGGCTGGTCTTCTTCTCGTCCAGCAGGCTGCGCCCCTGGTCGATCACCTCTTCCATCCGGTCGCGCGCGTCCTCCGCCGCGTCCAGCGTGCGTTCCCGGGCCTCGCCCGCCAGATCGCGCAGGCGTTCCCGCGTCTTGCGGCCGGGCTCGGGCGCGTAGAGCAGGGCCAGGCAGGCCCCCATGGCGCCGCCCAGAATGAAGGACAGGGCTACCGACGCCCCCGAATACCCCCGATTGTCGCTCATGGTTCGTTACCTCCTTGAGAAAAACCGGCGCAGGAGCACGCGGCCCCCGGCCTTCAGGCCGGCGATGACGCCGGCCGTGACGGTGACGCCCGGCCCGAAGGCCGCGCGAAGCAGCTTGTTCGCTCCGTGAATCGTCTTGCTCAGTTCGCCCACGGCCTCGAAGGTGCGGCCGGCATGGGCCACGCCCTCCGCCACGCCGGCGGAAGCCTTGTTCAGGTTCCGCATCATCTCGCGCACTTCGACGAGGGTTGGCCCCAAGTTGATCTCGATGTCCCGGACGAGGGCGTCCATACGCCGCATGGTCTGGGACAGGCGCATGAGCATGGGGATGCCGATGAGCACGACCGCAAGGGTCCAAACGCACGCCAGCACCGCCAGAACGGCCAGCGCGATCTGCCACACCGCCATCGAGCTTCTCCGGGCGCTGCCTGCCGGCGCCGATCAGATGGGTGGGCGCGCCGGAACCCACCCCAGCAGGGCCGCGGGCGCCCACTTCCGGAGCCGTCAACGAAGGAGCAAAGGCAAACTAACACGCGCGCAAAGCCTTGTCAACAAAAGGGGCCCGCCTCAGCTCCCTTGACGGTGCGGTGGGCGCGTGGTATAAGCGCAGGAAGATTCCGGGAGGTACGGATATGTCCGCGACGGAAGGTTCCGGCCTGTCCGGGGCCCGCTCGGGCCCCCGCCACGATATCCGCATCTGCCCGTCCTGCGGGCAGATGAGCTTCGACGTGGTGGGCATGCCCGAAGGGTGTGTGTACTGCGAATTCTGCGGGGCGGAGGTCGCCATCGCAGCCCTCGTCAAGACCCCGTAGCCAGGTTGTCCCTCGCCGGGCGCCTGCCGGGGCCTCCCGCCTGCTTTTTCTCTTGGAACGGATTCCGATGAGCAGGGTCGTGCAATTCCCATTTCCGCCCGGTCGCCCCCATGGCCGTGTCAGAGGCGCGCTCCGGTTCGCCGGCGCGGTCGCGTGGGCCGTGGCCTTCCTGGGAGGGCTGGCGGCCGCCCAGGCCGCGCCCGCGCCGCTTCGCCTCGATGCCGACCAGCCGGTGGGATGGCTGGGGATCACCATCCAGGATGTGGGGGAAGAGCTGGCGGATCAACTGGCCTCGCGCTTCGGGCCGGCGGCGGGCATCGGCGTGCTGGTGGTGGAGGCGATGCCGGGCGGCCCGGCCGCGGCGGCGGGGATGCGCCGGGGCGACGTGATCGTGGCCCTGGACGGAAAGCCGGTGTGGGAGGTCCGCCAGCTTCAGCAACGGGTCCGCGCCGCCCCCGCGGGGGCGCAGGTCCTCGTCACGGTCCTGCGCGAGCGCGACCGCGAGCAGGTGCCTGTGCAGGTGGGACGCATGCCGGACGAGGCCATGGCCATGCTGCTGGGCGAGATGCTGGGCTTCGGCGTGCGGGCGACCCCGCCGGAAGGCCTGCGCCCGGCGGGTCGCCGCGCGCCCGGCGAGGCGCAGTCCCCGCAACTGATCGTCACCGGGGTGGACCCCCGGTCGGCGGCCCGGGCCGCGGGCCTCCGGCCCATGGACGTGGTGATGGAGGTGGATGGCCGCGCCGTCACCGGCCTGAAGGACCTGTACGGCGCCCTGCGGGCCGCCGCCGTCAAGCCGTCCTTCCCCATCGCCGTCACGCGGGACGGCGCCCGCGTGGTCCTCACCCTGGCCCCCGGCTCGGGCACCCCCTCGCCGTAGCAGGCCGCTGAAAAAGGCCCGACATCTTTCCCCGCTGCCGCCGCGGCGGCAGCGGCTGGCCTGCGGCGTACCCGGCGTACGCCTCCGACCCACCTTCGATGGGTACCCCGCCTTCGCGCGCCGCCTTGCATCTGGGCTTTTTTGAGCGGCCTCCACCCCCCTCAGTCCTCGTGCCTCGGGCCTCGCTCCTGGGTTCAGCGGCTCGGGCGCCACGCCAGGATCGCGCTGGT
>Ga0214473_10010508_pt1 | contig 10885 bp, 6 predicted proteins | sample RVTome_7_FD_203509 | JGI IMG/M metagenome (GOLD analysis project Ga0214473, IMG submission 203509) | Soil microbial communities from uranium-contaminated site in the Upper Colorado River Basin, Wyoming, United States - RVT98D197 | ecosystem: Environmental > Terrestrial > Soil > Contaminated >... | reverse complement strand
ACGCACACCGTTGCGGCTCGGACGACCGGCATCGGACGTTGGGTCGCCGGCACGTCTGGGACAACCCAGCGGCTGGGCGCCGCCGGATCGCGGCGAGCGCAGTCGGCGGGCGGCCACACGCTGGAGCGGGAGCACAATTGGGTGTTGATCGGCGCCTCGCTCATCGTCGTGCTGCTCTGCCTTTCGGTGCACGAGGCGGCGCATGCCACCTCGGCTTGGTGGCTTGGGGACGACTTCGCGCGGCGACTGGGGCGCGTGACCCTGAACCCCCTCGCCCATATCGATCTGTTCGGCACGATTCTGCTGCCGCTTTTTCTGGCGATCGCCCAGGCCGGCGTGTTTGGGTGGGCCCGGCCGGTGCCGGTTCGCACCGAGGTGCTCCCCAATCGCCGCCGCGCCTACATGCTCATTTCGCTGGCCGGGCCGGGATCGAACCTCCTGCTGGCCGCCGCGTCACTCTCGCTCCTGCTCACCATGGGCGGGCTGCTGGGACTGACTACGCCGAATGCGCAGATCGAGAACTTCGCGGACCCTTCGTTCACCGAAGGGGTAACCGCCGCCGGCTTCCCCATGGCGCCGTGGTTCGCCGCGGTCTGCACGGTGCTCAAGTTGTCCCTCATCGTCAATCTCTTCCTCGCCTTCTTCAACCTCATCCCCATCCCGCCGCTGGACGGGGCCGCCGTTCTGGAGCATCTGCTTCCGGGCACCGTCGGGCGGTTGTACGAGCGGATTCGTCCCTTCAGCTTCATCATCCTGGTAGTGCTGTTGTTTTCGGATGCGCTCAAGTGGCTGCTGCTGCCGGGATTCGTGGCGATCATGGTCGGCCTGGCGTTGCTGAGCGAGTGCACGCCGTTTTGAGGGTCCCCGGCCGCCCTCCACACCGCCCGGACTCGTTGAACCGTCTGGCCATCAGTTCCGCCGCGAGGCGGGTGTGGCGCCGCGCTCCGGCAGGGACGATTCCGCCGGAAGAGCGATGTGCACGGCGCCCGGCACCGCCTCGATCACCGCCGGCGTCGTGGCGACGCGCTCGCCGTCCGCCCAGAGCAGCAGCGGCTTGTCCGCGTCCACGGTGAGTTGCCGGGTACGCAGGAGTTGGACCTCCCGCTCGAGCAGATGCCGGTGGCGAAGCACGCTGGCGATGAGGGCCAACGCCCGGCGCCGCGAGACCGCCTCGATGACGCACACGTCTAGAAGTCCGTCGGTGGGCACGGCCCCAGGGGCGATCTCGATCGCCCCGCCGTAGGACGAGGTGTTGGCGCTGGAGGCAACGAACACCGGACGATCGATCGTGCCGAAGTCTCCCTGAAGCCGCACCCTGGGGGCGCGGTACCGGCTGAGCACCCACAGGGCGCCGAAGAGGTATGCCATCGTGCCATGTAGTGGCACTCTCATGGAGTCTACGAAGCTGGACACCTCCGCGTCGAGCCCTACGGTGGCCACGGTGCAGAAATACCGACCGTTGATGCGGCCGAGGTCGGTGGCCCGGGTTCGTCCGCCGGCCAGGACGTCGGCGATCTGGGACGGTTCGCGGGAAACCCCCAGCGCTCGGGCGAGGTCGTTACAGCGGCCGGCCGGGGCCAGCCCCATCGCCGGGCAGGCGTCGCCCAACCCGCGGCGGGCCGTGGCCAGGGCGTTGGCCACCTCCTGCATGGTGCCATCGCCGCCGCACGCGACTACGCAGCCGGGTCGCCGCCGGGATTCCTGGCATGCTTCCAGGGCGAGCCGCTCGGCGTCGCCGCGGGCGGTCGTTTCGCGGAGAAGCACCTGCCGGCCACGGGTGCGGAGGGCCTCGGCGACGAGAGAGGCCGTGCGTCGACCTCGGCCGCGGCACGAGGCCGGGTTGGCGACGATCAGGATCGGGCGGCCGTTGTCCATGTCCTGCTGCCTTGGTGTCCGCCGCGGGTGGCCCAATGTCAGTCAGGCCCCCGGAAGTCCGGCTACCCGCGCGTCCCCCGCTCGTGCGTGGGACGGATGAACGGCGAAGACGGTCTTGAAGCCTCCACTTCGGCCAGCGTTCAGTGCCGCGGCCAGCGCGGCGCGATGATCGGCCAGGTCGAAGGGTGGTCCGACCAGGCCCTCGAGTCGCCCGCCCCAGGTCCGCATGAACTCGATCGCCAGGGCAAAGGTGTCCCGCCGGCCGTCGGCCCTTCGCTCCAAACCGTAGGCATGCGCGGCGCGAACCGTCAGCTCTTTGAACCAAAGCGGTGTCCAGTCGACACCCGTGGGGATGGCGGGCATTCCTACCAAAACCAGCGTCCCGCCGCTGCGGGTGAATCGGATGGCGTCGTCGATTGATGCCGACGAGGCCACGCAGTCAAAGGTCGTCGAGGCTCCGCCGATCACCGTCGGCTTGCCGAGCTCCGCGTCGAAGACCTCGGCGTCCAGCAGGGCGGCCCAGCGCCGATAACGCAGCGGCGCCGGGCCCGCAAGATCGAGGACCTGGTCCGCCCCTAGCTCCGCGGCCCGTTGCCGCTGATGCTCATGCTTGGCGACTGCCACCACCGCGGCCGGGCACCCCGTGGCCCGCAGGGCGGCGATGGTCAGCAGTCCGATCGAGCCGCAGCCGACCACCAGGGCCGTTTCCCCCGGGGTAAGGTTTGCCCGGAGGGCAGCATGCAGGGCGCAGGCGAAGGGCTCGATGAGCACCGCGGCGCGATCGGAGAGGTCTTCGGGGACGCGGTACACCTGGGATTCGTGGGCCACGAGCGTGTCACCAAACGCACCGCCGGTGTCACGGCAATAGCCGGTCTGAATGCCCGCGGAGACGTCGCCGCGGGTGACGTTGCGGCAAAGGGCGTCGCGACCGCCGGCACAGGCCGCACACGGCGGGTCGATTCCCCGGGCGGTGCAGCCCAGCGCCGGGCGGAGCACGACCCGGTCTCCCTCGTGCACCGCCGCGACCGACCGGCCCACTTCCACGACCGTTCCGACCAGCTCGTGTCCAAGGACGAATGGCATCGATGTGATGGGAGCGAGGTAGGGGCTCCCTTTGGCGCAGATCGTCGCCAGGTCGGAGCCGCAGATGCCGGCCAGGCTGGGGGCGATGCGGAGCCACCGCTCCGTGGGCAGCCTAGGCTCGGGGATGTCGCGCAGGGCGAGCGCCGGCAGCCCGCTGCGGTACAGCCACGGGACGCGCGGGCCGAGCAGCCTCAGCAGGGCATACCGCGGGATGCTGCGGCGAAACTCCAAGGCTCTCATCGGTCGTCGCTCCCGTCGGTCCGCGCCACCGTCCAGCGATGCACCGGCCACCCTCGGGCCCGCGCCGCCACGGCCAGGGCCTTGTCCGGATTGACCGCATGTGGATGTCCCACCGCCTCGAGCATGGCCAAGTCGGCGATGCTGTCGCCGTAAGCGTGCGACCGGGTGAGGTCGACGTCGTGGGCCCTGGCGAACTGGCGAATGCGCCTGGCTTTTTCCTCCTCTCCGACTGGAGGGCCCTCCAGCTCGCCGGTGAACCTCCCGTCAGCCTCGACCAGGGACGCAGCCACCACGGCGGACGCGCCCAGGTACCGGGCAAGAGGCCCCACAATGAAGTCCACCGAGCCGGTGACCAGCACGACGTCGCGACCCGCCTGGCGGTGCTCCTCGACGCACCGGGCCGCCTCCGCGAAGTGCCGGGGCTGGATCACATCCCGGAAGCAGTCCTCGGCCTGGGCGCGGATCTCGTCCGCGGGCAACCCTCGGTAGTCCCGATAGAAGATGACGTTCAGCCGGCTTCGACTCATCTTGTCGACCGCGAGGTAGTAGCCGCATTTCAGGAGGTAGGCCCCGTACCAGAGGGCTCCGAGCGCCGGCGGGAGGCGGCGGCGGCGAAAGTAAATGTAGTAGTGAACGATGGTGGTGTTCACCAGCGTCCCGTCCACGTCGAAGAACGCCGCGGCCCGGCGCCCGAGCTCCGCGTCCCCGGGCCTCACGCGGTCACCTCACGGCGCAACGCGGTAACGGCCGCCTCCAGGCGCCGGGTCAGGGCGCGGAACGCCTCGTGAGCGTCGTCCGCAGGATCGACCACGGTTGGGTCAATGGGCCGGCCGAACGTGACCGTGACGGTGCCGGGTCGCACGAACCGCCGCCCCTTGCGGAGCAGCTTGTACGACCGGTCGATGTGCACCGGGACGATGGGGGCGCCGCGCTCGATGGCCAGCACCGCGACGCCGATCTTGAAGGGCTGCAGCTCGCCGGTGAGCGAGCGTGTGCCTTCTGGGAAGAGGAGCAGGCCGTCACCGGCGCGCAGCGCCGCGCTGCAGCGGCGCAGTCCGGCCAGCCCGTCGGTGTGCCGGTCGAAAGCGATGGTGTCGAGGACCCGCCCGAACAGGAACCGCTTCAGCCGCGTGTCAAAGAAATAGTCCGCCGCACCCGCGGTCCACACCCGGCGCCTGCCGCCGACCGCGGTCACCACCGACGGCGTGTCGAGGTGCGACGAGTGGTTGGGGGCCAGGATAAACGGCCCCTGTGCGGGGAGGTTTTCACAGCCTCGGACGCGGACCCGGACGTAGGTGTTCATGAAGACGCTCAGGCCGCCCCGCACCAGCCAGCGCAAAGGGAGCAATGGCGCAGGCAACGATCCGTTCAACGCCGCGGTCCGGGAGGGCTCGGCCAGTCGCCGCTTCCAGTCGGTCCGGCCCACCACCGGGCCGCCCTTGGGTTTGCGGTCGCCAATGAGGTTGAACAGGTCCGTGACGCGGGCGATCTTGGCTGCCTTGTCATCGTCGACGGTCATGCCGAATTGCGCCTCGATGCCGCCCAGCAGCTCGATCTTGCCGATGCTATCGATCCCGAGATCGAGCAGCAGATGCATGTCTCGGTGAATACCCTCAACCCGGACTCGACTCTGACGGGCGATGATCCGCCGCACAGCCAGCAACGTCTCCGGGTCCGCTTCGGAGACGGAGCCGGTCTGGCCGTCCTTCCTGCGCAGCGGGCCGCCGCTCTCCGCGGGGGCGACGCCTTCTTCCTCCGCCACCAGGTCGCGGATGAGGTTCCGCTTGGCCTTCAGCGTGGAGGTCTTGGGCAGCTCGCGGTCCCAGAAGTGCAGCACGGCGATGCGCTCGTGCGGGGGCAGACGCTCCGAGAGGACCTCGGCTTCGAGGCGAATCTCGCGCTCGATCGACGAGCGATCAAGCTCGGGTGCCGCGTCCGTGTCAACGACGACGACGGCATGGACGACATCGCCCACCCCGTCGGCCGCGGGCATGCCGAACACGCACAGCTCCTTGACGAAGGGGAGATCGCTGTAACGCAGCTCCACCTCGTCAGGATAGACGTTCTTGCCCGCGTCGGTGATAATCAGGTCCTTGGACCGGCCGGTGAGGTAGAGGTACCCGTCCTCATCGATCCGCCCGAGGTCCCCGGTACGAAACCAGCCGTCGGCGAGCACCTCCGCCGTGGCCTCGGGATTGTTCCAGTATCCGGACATCACGCTGGGGCCGCGCACCCACACCTCGCCGATCCCTTCGAGGTTCCGGTTACGAATCTCGATGTCGACGTTGGGCAGCACTGGCCCGACCGAACCCGCTCGGCTGTCGCCGGGGGGGTTCACCGAAAGCACCGGCGTGGTCTCGGTGAGGCCGTATCCTTCGTAAACCTTGAACCCCATCCGTTCGAAGGCATGGAACAGCTCCGGATCCAAGCTGGATCCGCCGGAGACGATCATCCGCAAGCGGCCGCCAAACTCGCGGTGCACCGCCCGGAACGCCGTTCGCGCCAGCCGCCGGCCACTCAGACTGGAGACGAGGCCCATCAGGCGAAACAGCCCCCGGGTGAAGACGCCGGCGGCGGACACCTTGGTCTGGATCGCGTCGTGGAACATCCGCAAGAGCCGCGGAACTGCCAGCATCACCGTGGTGCCGGTCGCCTGCATGGCCGCCCGGATCTCGGAACCCTTCAGTTGGTCGACGTAAGTGATCGTGGCTCCGCTCGCCAGCGGGGTGAGGAAACCACCGGTGAACTCGAAGGCGTGGTACATCGGCAACACCGACAGGAACTCATCGGAGGAGTGGGCAGGATGGACCCGCAGTAGGGCTGCGGAGTTGGCGATGAAGTTGCGGTGCGTCAGCGGCACCGCCTTGGGGGCGATGGTCGTACCGGAGGTGAACAGGATGGAGGCGATCGCCCCGCCGTCGGTCGCCACCGGATCGGGTGGCGGATCGCGCGAGGCGGCCGGCGGCGGCACGAACGGCTGGCGCATGGTGACCAGCTCAGGGTCGTCCTCCCGGCGCGCCCGGCCCAGCCCGTCTGCCGTCGTCCGTCCGGCGCACATCAGCCTGGCTTCAGCGAAGCGAGCGGCGTCCCACGCGTCGGCGGGCGGAAGCTGCGGGTCCAGCGGAACGGCGGTCAGACCGGCGCGCATCACGGCCAGGTAGGTCAGACCCCATCCGGGACCGCTCTCGCCGCAGATGGCCACGCGATCGCCCGGCTGGAGCCCGCGTTCCGCGAAGCGGCGCATGATCGTCCCGGTGGCCCGCAGCGCCTCGTCGTAGGTGTAGCGGATCCACTTGTGGTTGCGGCGGACCTGCAGGGCGGGTTTGTCCTTGAAACGCACCGCGGCGCGTTGGAACACCTCGAAGAGGTTCTCTCCCTGAAGAGCCTCCACACCGGCATTGGTGTCCTCGTCGCCGATCACCCCCGAGACCCGCAGCTTGGCCGAGGGCTCGGATCCCGTGCCCAGAACGTAGGAGCGTACCCCAGGAACGTGCCGGTTGACGATGTACTCCTCCCAGTCAACGCGGGCGACGTCGAAGGGGAACTCCGCCCGGTCGTCCGGATGGAGCTGCTCAGCGACGGCGCAGAGCCCGTCGTCGGCGAAGCGGCAGTCCAGGTGCGTGTAGGGCGAGTAGATCCTGGCGAAGTAGATGAGCTGCTCGATCTTCCGCGCCGCGGAGGAGAGTTTGCGGACCCACCGTCGCGCCGAGTGAAACGGCTCCAGCAACCTCTTGAGCCAAAGGACCCGCCGCCGCCGGCCCTCGAACTGTTTGATGAACTCGGCGCTGTCCAACAGGCGGAGCGGCTCGGGACGGATGGGCCGTCCGTCCTCCCCGTTCATCGGGCGCTTGAGGAACGCCTGCCACAGGTAATGCAGGAGCTTCCGGATCGGCAGGGGGTTACGCTCGCTCGATCCGCATTGGTACACGGCCAGGTGGCCGCGCGAATCCCGGCCGGCGGGGAGGGTGGCGATCATGGCGTTGGCCACGTAGTCCGCCGGGATGAGGTCGATGGGAATCTGGTCGCGGGCGCAGAACGCCTTCAGCTTCCCCTGGCCATACGCGACGATCATCGGGTCGGCCATGCGCAGACCGTCGATCCAACCCGGGGCGGGCTCCTCGTAGCTGCTCTCGATGACGGCCGGGCGAAAAACCACCACCGGGACGTCGCCATGGTCGCGGACGAGCAACTGTTCGCCGATCCACTTGGTAAACGTGTAGGTGTCGTTCCAGCCGTACGACCGGGCCCGCTTCATGCCTAACGCGATGAGGGCCTGGCGTCCGGCCTCGGTGTCGGGTCCCAGCCGGTCGCGGACCTCGGCCGTCTCTTGCTGGATCGATGCGATCAGGGCGTTGAGGTCGAACGCGCCGGTGGCGGGGTCTCGAGGCAGGGACTCGCGGGCCGGCTCCGGGGCGCTGAAGTCCTCGACGATCACGCTGCGCCGCACGCCGCAGACGTAGCAAGTGGAAACGTGCATGAGGGGGATGTTCCCGCAATCTTGGGCGAAGCGGAGCAGACGGCTGGGCCCGAGGGCGTTGAGATCCACGGCGAGATCGAGGCGCTCGTCGAACGTCACCGTCGCGGCGCTGTTGACCACCAGGGTGATTCGATTGGTGAGGGCCTCGTAGGGCTGCGGCCCCAGGCCGAACCGGTCGCGGGTCAGGTCGCCGCTGACCACGTGGATTCTCTCTGCGGCCAATCGCTGAAAGTCCTCCCCCAGGCTGGCGCGGAGGCGGTCAAAGGCGTGAGACCCGAGCACGCTTCGCCCCACCCGTTGGTCAGCCGATGCACCTCCGGGGCGATGCCGCACGAGCAGGTGCAGCCCGCCGATCGTGTCCACGCTGCGCAGCAGCTTCTCGATGAAGACCTTGGCCAGGAAGCCGGTCGAGCCGGTGATGAGGATGTGCTGCCCGGCGAGGCGCTCCCGGATTCGCTCTCTCGGGCCGGTCTCAGGCATGATTCCGTGCCGACTCCTCTGCGACGGCGGGCGTGGCGGCCCGTCCGCCCGGTGCTTCACCGTCGCGCGGCAAACCGCCGGCGACCGCGGCGCGGACGCGATCATGAAGCTCGGCCGACGACATCGCCTCCACTTCGCCGGCTGAGATCGACGGTGCGACGCTCAGCCGGACCGGGCCGGGATGGATGCGGTACACGCCGCGCTTGAGCACCGCCAGGGATCCGTCGATCGAAAACGGAACCACGCCCAGCCCGGAGCGCCGGCATATCTTCATCGCCCCTCTGCGGAAGGGCAACAATCGCCCGTCGGTGCTGCGCGTTCCCTCGGGGAACACCACGTAGGACATGGGCGCGCGGCGGATCACCGCAAACATGCGCTCCACCGATTCGCGGGTGGCGCGGACGTTGGACCGGTCGACGGGAATGTAGCCGTATACGGAGAGCCACCAACCCCACACCGGCACGCGAAACAGGGACTTCTTGGCCATGAAGCGGACCTTGCCGCGCAGGGCGCTGATCAGGATGGGGATGTCCAAGGCGCTCTGATGGTTGCCCACGAAGAAGACCGCCTCGCCGGACGCCAAGCGGTCCAGTCCTTCGACAGTCAGCCGGACCCCGGCGGCGGCCAGGATGCCCCGGGCCCACCACATCGAGGCCCAGGACATCAGGCGTTGCGGTCGACACAGCAGCCCGATCAGCAGGCCGCCTCCGGAGATCACCAGCCCCAGCAGGATCGTCACCAGCAACGTCGTCACCGCTCGGATCATGGGTAGGAGGGCGCCCGAAAGTGTTTGCGGCGTCACAGTTATCGCTAGCCGAAAGGGATAATGGCTTTTGCGCCGCGGGCTGTCAAGGTGCCGCCGTCGCGGCGCAGCCTACTGAACGCCAGGAACCACTGTCGGAACAACGCTCCCGGGCGATCCGGGGCCAGGCACCCGGTGGGTCGTTACTACCGCCCCTCGCCCCGGTCGGCGAATGGCGAACCAATGCGGGCGCGCTGCCGTCGGCCTTTGCTTCGCGGCGGGTCCGAAAAAGTCCGCCTTGCGACTGGGTGGTGGTTGCGGATGCCCGACCACCAGCCGTCAATCCGTTTAAGGCATGAACCACGACCGCGGTCGCACCGATACAACCTAGAGTGCTGTTAGACATGGCGCCGTCCAGGAGCGGTGCGAGCGTGCCACCGCGCAAGCGACGAAGGCACGACGGAGGATTCAGATGGACCATCACAAGGTGCAGGAACACCGGCCCGGTCTGCCCTACCCGCGATACCTCATCGATCAGGTCTCGCGAGTGCTTATCGATCAGATGCAGAACGGCGGTCTTAGCGTGGAACTGACCGCGCCCGCCCTGGGCTCGGTGGCCGTGACCGTGACGACCGAGGACGGCAGCACCCATGTCGAACAGGGCCGCCCCGAAGACCTTGAACAGGTCATCCGCGCTGCCGCGAAGAGGTGTGGCTTCGACCTGGACGACGTCTGAACCGCGGCTCGGCTGTGCTCACCGTCTTGGACCGCACCGATGCGCAAGGTCTTGCGCCGGCGGGGCGTACCCGCCCAGGGGACGGCCGAGCACGCGCCTGTCTAGCTTGGAAACTGCAGATCCAGAAGCTGCATCTCGACGCTGCGCCGGCCGTTGAACTCGTTGATGATCGGCTCGAACGCCGCGCGACATCGCCGGTGATACTTCAACTCTTCGATCAGCTTGCCGAGGCCGAAGCCGATCGCCTTCATCTGCAGATGGCCCTGGATGAAGGACGCCTGCAGGTGATCCCCGCTCTTGCCGACACACCGCGGCTCGGCGGCCAACGCGACCCAGTCGGTGGCCAGCATGGGCCTGGGATTGCCCACGCCGAACGGGCCGAGCCGCTGCATGGCCTCCACCGTGGGAAGAGCGAGTACCTCGAGGGTAACCTCCCCATCCAGACGCAGCTTGGGTACCAGGTCGTCACCGGTGAGACGGTTGTTGGCGACCTCCACGAAACGTTCGCTGAAGGCCTCGACCTGCTCCTGGGCAATACGAAGGCCGGCGGCCATGGCGTGACCGCCGTACGACAGCAGGTGCTCGTCGCAGGCCGCCAGGGCCTCGGACAGAGGCAGGGCCGGTACGCTCCGTCCCGATCCCTGGCCAATCCCGTCGGCTAGGGAGATGAGGATCGCCGGCCGCTGGAACTGTTCCACGAGCCGTGCCGCGACGATGCCGATCACACCCGAGTGCCAGGCCGTTGACGCCAGAACGATCGCCCGCCGGGCGTCGCCGGCGAGGTTTCCGCGGTCGATCAGCTCCCGTGCCGCCTGCAGGATCTTTCGCTCCGTTGCCTGGCGGGCGCGGTTGTGCTCTTCCAGATAGAGGGCGATCTCGCGGGCCCGGTCGGCGTCCGCCCGGGTGAGCAGCTCCACGGCCAGGCGGGCGTGTCCGATGCGCCCGGCGGCGTTGATCCGCGGGGCGAGCTTGAATCCCACGTGGTACCCGTTGATCTCCTCGCCGCCCAGCCCGGCCGATTCGATCAGGCTGCGGAGCCCGGGCAGGGACGGTGAGGCCAGGGCCTCCAGGCCGTGTCGGGCGATGATCCGATTCTCGCCCACCAGCGGCACCACGTCGGCGATGGTCCCCAACGCCGCCAGGGGCAGAAGGTCGAGCAGCAACGTGCGGAACGCCGGGTCGACACGCTCGGAGCCGGCGAGGTGCTGAGCCAGGGCCCAGGCGAGCACGAACGCCACGCCCGCCCCGCACA
>Ga0214473_10010507_pt1 | contig 10885 bp, 9 predicted proteins | sample RVTome_7_FD_203509 | JGI IMG/M metagenome (GOLD analysis project Ga0214473, IMG submission 203509) | Soil microbial communities from uranium-contaminated site in the Upper Colorado River Basin, Wyoming, United States - RVT98D197 | ecosystem: Environmental > Terrestrial > Soil > Contaminated >... | reverse complement strand
GTGCAACCGGTGCCACTGGCATCGACGGTGTAACCGGCGCAACTGGCCCACAAGGGGTAACCGGTGCGACTGGCCCTGCTGGTGCAACCGGTGCCACTGGCATCGACGGTGTAACCGGCGCAACTGGCCCACAAGGGGTAACCGGTGCGACTGGCCCTGCTGGTGCAACCGGTGCCACTGGCATCGACGGTGTAACCGGCGCAACTGGTCCCGCAGGGGTAACCGGTGCGACTGGTCCACAAGGAGCAACCGGCCCAGTAGGTGTTACAGGTGCTACAGGACCGTCAGGATCTAATGGAGGTTCTAAGTTCCTTTTCTACGCCGATCAATTTGATAACCCTGTTACCAGCAACTGGGCTGTTCCTACGTTAGCAGCCGCCTCGGCAGATTCGCTTAATAATGCTCTTTCAGTCCGCCAGTTTGACGACACCTTCGAAGAGGGGGTGGGTTTTATTCTGCACATTCCCACTGGCACAACTCAAATGACGATTGAAATGACAGATCGTCCTCAAACGGCACCGACGGGACCTCGGGTGGTTAGTCCGCGACTTTACAAACGTCAGATCCCTGGTGGATCTCCCATCTCTGGATGGTCGGCCATTGCCCTTAATAACATTACAATGGCCACAGGAATGACCTTCTTCCAATCCCAATCCCAATCTATTAATTTTGCTTCCTTTGCACCCAATATTTCACCTGGAAGCATTTATCAATTTGAATTGTCCAGGGCAACGGTCCCGTCAGGAATATCAGGTCTTTCAGGCGACTGGAATCTATTAGAATTGTCTATTGAGTTTTTATAACAGGTGAAAATGTGGCTATTCGTCTAAACGGGGTAAATCAACGTATTAACCTTGGCGCTTTGAATAGCACTACACAAAACAGATCTTTCCTAGCTGCATCAATATGGATCCGACCAAATCCAGTTTTAAGTAGTTCGCCTTTATTTTATTTTTCAAGAAATGGAGGAGTGGCAACACCTCGCTTTCTCTGCGATCTTAGAAACCCTTCCGGTGGCCAAGCTGTATTACGTATACGGGCCAGGGTACCCGATACAGGTTCAACATTTTCACTGCAATCCCCTAACGTAACAGCTCAAAGTGGAGTATGGCAACATGTTGTAGCTCAGATAGACTGCAATGGGAAATCTGCTCAAATATACTCTAATGGTATACTTGATTTCGAAGGAGTAATGCCGTTTACAGCGTCTGCTACTACTAATACACCCTCCGATGTTGCTTATCTGGGAGGAGAAGACGCAACAAATATATTTTTTGCGGGGGATATAGATGATTTTAGAATATATGATCGTCTTTTAGGACCAGCCGAAGTTGCAACCTTATATGCAGCCCGTGGTCATGATGGTATAAAAGAAGGTCTTTTAAATCGTTTTTCTTTAAACGGAATAAACAGCTCTGTTGTGGGAGACTTGCCAAACTTAACCAATGGAAGATCTGCCTCGTCAGAAAACAGCCCTGTTTTCACAAGCGAAATACTCTCTTTGCGACGTAAAAACTTACAGGGGAGATAAAGCAACTAATGGCCAATGTATTAAATAGAACGACTAAACAATATCTGACTTCGGTTAACACACCTGATTACCCCATAGGATCTTGGATTCACAACCCAGATCTCTCACTCGTTATCGGATGGCCTAACCGATATTGGACCATTACAGGCGACGTTGTAACTCTTCAGCCTCTACCTGACAGGGAGGCTACCGATGATCAAGAGTTTGATGATGCCGTAGCTTCGACCGATGGACGACCTGAACTGTTCGGCGATGGCAATGACAATGGAATGATTATATCAACCGATACAACCTTAACCAGAGATCTGTATCCGAAGAAGTTAACTATTAATTCCGGTGTAACATTAACAACCAATGGATTTAGAATTGTAGCAAAAAAAGGTATCGTGATTAACGGTATCATTTCTAACAATGGTCAAAATGCTACATTATTGGTTGCTGGTGTTGGCGGTTTAAAAAATACATTGGGTGGTGGTGGTGCTGGTGCCCTCGGAAGCTTGACCATTGGTGCCAATTCGGCTTCGTTAAATACTGATGCTAATCCAGGCCAAGGAGGTAGAGGCGGAAATGGCGGCGCTGGTACTTCGGTCGGTGGCACAAGTGGTAACATTCGAACTCAACCGAATTCCAGAGTCCGTTCGCGCCGCTTTGATACCGTCGTAACTGGTACCGACTTTGACGAAAACGCAGCTAACAAAATCGTGCGCTTTCAAGGTGGCACAGGTGGAGCAGGTGGTGGTGGTGATGGTGCCTTCGAAGGCGGTAACGGCGGTGGTGGGGGTGGCTTGATTGTACTTGTAGCGCCGTACATTTTAATCGGCTTGGGAGCTACCATAGAATGCAAAGGCGGATCTGGCTCGAACGGTGAAGGTGGTAATACAGGTGGTGGAGGAGGAGGCGGCGGTGGCTTGATTATGACAGCTTCTGCTTTTTTCCGTGAACGCGGAGCCCGAACTGTTACCGGTGGAACAGGCGGGGCTGGTGTCGGTACAGGTACAGCCGGTGCAAATGGCGGTGACGGTCGCTCAATTCACCTATCGCTCGACGGTTCATAAAAGACTTAAGATCACACTTTTGAATAGGTTACCGTGCGAGACGCACTCGTTTTATGCGAATAGGTAGCTGCGAATGTCGCCTCAGAGACTCAGCAGCTTCTCTGGAAGGGAAAAAACCCGCAAATCCAGCAGGTTTTCCGTTGAGCATATGAGTGACTTCATACACGTACTTCAGGGGAGCGGTCTTTTTTGGCATGGTCATTCTCCTATCGATTTTGTGAGGATGCTGATGTCGAATCAACCGGATAAAACTTGTACTATATGAGGCAGATCGCTTTTGGCGATCATCTTCTCATATACCTTAACCAACTCTGAAATAGCATGTTCTTGGGTACCATACACTTCACCCTCGAAACCATGTCGCATGTACACAGGATTGGATGATTGGCCTTGTCCAAATTTACCGTAGGGCTCGTAAGTCTTCCAATACCCAGTCCACTTTTTTGAAAGAGTGGAATACTCCAACGCCAGATCCATGACTATATCAAGCCGAACACCTTTCCATCCAACTCGGCAATTTATAATCCTGGAAACATTATACTTATCATCATAATAAGCATCGGGTTTAATCGATGCTCCTAAGCCTTGTTTGGTTATTTCACGGTAAAGTTTAACAATCGCGCTATCTACTTTCAATTCTGAATCTTTTACGCTCTTATCAACACCCATTACACTAGCAATATTAGATATTGCATATTCAGCTTCAGATTTCTGGCGATCTCGCGCCCCATGCAAATGATCTGGGTGAAAGTAAATTTCGGGCTTTAAACCGTCTTTGGGAAGCCTGCCTAGTAAGCCCGCTTTGACTGCTGCATTCAGCTCCCTCCGAACGCTAAGAGGAACCTTACCCACGATAACGCGCATAGCGTGTGCTCGAATATTCTCTACGTTTGGCGCTATTTCGTGCAAGCGACCATTCGAGTATGCCTGTTGAATTTCTTCCGGTGTAATAGCCATAAAAAAGACCTTTCAGCCTGTTTCAGTGCAGTTTACCGAAAACACAACCACAAAGAAAGAAAAAAACAATTATGGTTTTTTTAATTCGTTTCTTGTCTGTATATATGAAGAGATATTAGCAATTCTTTTACCTGTTTTACACCAAATAAAAAATTCTTATTATCAGTAGGGTGAAAATCTGGAATTATCTGTTCTATAAAAGAAATGGTTTCTTTGGAGTGCCCACCGCAAGCACCGCTTAATATACCCATCATCACAATTAGTTCACCAGTTACACTGTTTTTCTTATTAAATAACTTGGACAAGTTAACAAAACTATCATGGAGTAGTTTTAGTTTGTTTTTGACTTCCAGATCGTCAGGTGTTAACTGACCACCTGAAAAAATATTAGTATAAGATTCAACAAACTGATATTTCAAATCATCAACAATGCGCAATTGATTGGTAGCCACAGTAAATTGAGGTTGTTCTGTTTCACTACCCAAAAAAAATTTTTTTCGATAAAATCCGATAATAGTGGAATAGTCATACTAACACGTATTAAGTAGCCAAATAAAAATAAAGGAAACTCAGAAAGCGTATCAGTTATTATGGCCGCAACATCCGGAGATCTTTGATTTAACATACCGATCCTTTCACCGGTAAGACAGTTAATCTTTTCGCTTCTATAGTCGGATTTTTAAAATCACTCGATTTTCTTAGAATATCAGAAGAAAGAGATTTTAAATCAGAAGCTTGATATGTTTTTTGTTGAGATGCCTGGTTCCACTTAATATTAAGCATTTGTCGCGTATTTGTTTCAATTCCCATGCGCGAGGTAACTAATTCTTTTGATGTTAGGTGATCTGTATATACATGTGCTATATACCCATCATTAGGATCGCCTTTATAATAATCAGCAGTATTTGTGTAATCAACATCCTCTGAATACAACAAGTCACCAGTTATTGGGTGTTTAAAAACGTAATCACCGTTAGGTGCCTTGATAGCGTCATCGTGATAAGCAGATCCTGGATAAACTGTAATAATAGTCACGTCAAAATCATCTGGTTGTACTTTTAGCAACCACTGATAGGTGTCTTCGGCTGTATCTAAACTTTCGCCAGCATGGCCAAGTGACATAAGGGCTTTGACTTTTAAACCGTGCTTTCTGGCAATATCAACACACCTCGTATTGTCATCAACAGTGGCTAGCTTATCGATATTTTTTAAAATACGAGGACTACCAGACTCGAAGCCGGTTAAAATCCACCGGAATCCGGCTTGATACATAACCTCGGCTTGTTCTTCCGTGAATATTTCGGCTTTAACAAATCCCCTTAAACGAAACTCGACTTTGAAGCGCTCTTGTATTTGAATTAAACCTCGCATAACATCTATCATCTCACGCGAAACATTTAATTCATCATCATAGAACATGAAACCTTTGTAGCCATAATGACGATAAAGGTGTTCTACTTCACCCAAAACATCATAAGCAGGACGAAATCTAGCTCTACGTAGAGAGGGTGAACGTCTACCGGCGCAAAAATTACAACGAAATGGACATCCCAACTGTGAAATCAGACTTGTGGCATTAATTCCATCAATTTGATAATGATATGATGGTAAGTCTATCAAATGCCGAGCAGGCCAAGTATTTATCTCGGTATTGTTCAAAAAAAGTTCTGTTTTCGGATCGTCGCCATCTACTATCCTGGCACCTTTTTCTAAAAACATTTCTCCGGCTTCTGGATTTTGAAGTAGTGACAGGATTGCTTTTTCACCGTCTCCTGTAACGATGTAATCCCAATTGTCACTTAGACGTTGTAATGCCTTAACAGATCTTTCACAATTTCTTTTTACAGCAGCATGAACTAACGTTCCATGTGAACCGCCTAAAATGGTTTTTATATTTGGCTTTTCTTGTCTGATTAAATTACCAATTTGAAAAGCCGCTGGCAACTGAGGTGTCGTAGAAGTTACCCCTATATGTGAAGCGGTTGTCTGGTTCAGGTATAAGCGCAGCACATCCAGGTAATTTTTAACACCTGATAAATCTAATACCTCTACCTCGTATTTAGCGACTTCCAAAACCGAAGCTACTTTAAGGATCCCTAGAAAAGGAAACACTCTTTCATCAAGCAGAAAGCTCGATGGTGGAATGATTAAACCAATTGTTGTCATTTTTTTACTTCCCATAAAGTGTGTGAGACGGCTCCATGGGGTAACGTTGAGCGTTCAGTGTAATTAGGATTTATTTCCTTCAGAAGAGATCCGAACTTTTGTTTAATAAGCGGATCTTTGAAAAGATGGTTCTCTACTAAAATGGTAGGTAGATGTTTTTTAACCGTCTCTCGGCCTCCTCGCAAAACTTCCACTTCCGCACCTTCAACATCAAATTTCACCCAATCTATTCTGGGTAATTCCATAGTGGAAAGACGAGAATCTAAAGTGCTAACGGGGAATACACAGGTGGCAACCGCTCCCGCCTTTTCTGGAATCTGAAGTGGTTTTTCTTTAAAAAATTCAGCTTGAGGAGCATGAGGCCAAATGGCTAGCCAGCCATCTTCACTCCACAAACCATCACTGAAAACACAAGATTTATTATGCCAGTTGTTCAGTCTTAAATTGGCACTCAAATAGTCATATTCTTCAGGTGTCCAGGCTATTACACACACCGCTCCCATAGCCAAGGCGGTGAGAGCGTAAGAGCCATAAGCAGCACCAATATCGATAACCACATCACCCGGCTTGATGTCCCAAAATGCTTCACGAGTAAAATGTTCGTCTATATGGGACCAGTAAGACGGATGACAATTTACATGGTTATCCTTCCAAATATGATAAAGACCTTTGAACCCTTTGATTTCAAAGGTCACCATTCCCGGTGTGTAGATCGCGCTCAATTTATTAAAATGAATCTCGGGATTCGGATCTAGTGAGAAATTTTTGAGGTTCACTGGGCGTTTCAAATTTTTTAATATGTCTTCTAATTCTACGAGTGAGATTATTTTTTCTTTTGGTATTGCTTCAGCGTCTATCAATAGCTGCGCTGGGTTTTCAAGTGCTTTTCCAAGCTCTATCAAGGATTGCCTCGATTCTTCAGGTAAAACAAACACGTCTTCAGCCGCAGGAAGGGCTATTACCTCGTCTTCATCATTCTTGTATTCTTGGCCTAAACGCTCATCTCGAAATCGTTCTAATGAATAAATGTGAGGCCACTTTTTTATAAGTTGTTGCTTAATTACAATATCCCAAACCCGCGATATGTTTCCTCTACTAAAATCACAAGCGAAGTCGCTTAGATACTGTGTTTGGTTTGGTATATTACTTGTCATTATACCAACAATGGCACTTACCCACTCGTTTTGATTGTCTGAAATTTTACCTTTTATTACTTTGGCCACGCCTCCAAAAACTTCCGGTAAAGCATCTACATACGGTATGATCGGTATGCATCCAGCCGCACACGCATCAAGAACTGTTACCCCAAAACCCTCGGTGAAACGGATCGGATCGCATGTATAGGGTAATACTTGCGCCTCAAGCATCTTAGCTATAATTGTCTTATTGGATACGGCATCTCGTAAGAAAACACCGTTTTCCCCTTTTCGACCTAGTGACTCCAAACAAGTATTTATATGCCGAGCCCTGTTGCCAGCCCAATTATTCAAGTCTTTGTTGTGCTCATACCAAGGCTGAAACCTGTAATAAATATCTAAAGTGGCATCAGGAACTTGTTTTCGGACAAGTGGCCACATTTCTAAGATCCGGTGAAGTCCGCGATCTGGTGACGATGCCCATATAGCACTATGAGGGTTCCGCTTAAAAGCATCCTTTCTAAGCCCATCAAAAAACTCCAAATTTATCGAATTCGGAATCCAGGTACACTTTTCTTTTGAAAGTTTATTCTGCTCTGTCACGATTGTTCTGTGTGATTCTGAAGCGAAAACATATAAATCCACGAATTCATCATATCCATTTTTGCAATACGCAAAATCGTTTAATTGCTGATGTAAAATACGAACAGCCGCATCTATGTTTCTAAATAAATCCGGTTCACTAGCTGAAATCGCCGCATCGTAGCGATAAGGCAAAGTGTTTATGGCATCGGATTTGAATACTTTAGCACCTGCTAGGTTGGAAGCTCCGTCTGAATGAGGATCTTCACAGTCACAAAAAACACTAACATCATGGCCAAGCTCTGCCAAACCCCACGCCAGGTTAAAGAAAGCTGATTCGGAGCCTGTTAAACCGCGACCTTCATATAGGTTCGCTATATTAAATTTACCGTGAACTTGCGTGGAAATCCTACCACTTAATAATGCTATTTTCATTTAGCCTTCTCCATACTGAGGTAATGGATTTTCTAACTTTTCAACCTGAACTGTTTCAAAGATAAAATCCCATTCCTTAGCCACTTCCATCCAATCATGTTCATGTTTTGCCTCAAAATCACCAGAACACATTGATAGTCTGTATTGCTCGTCTGTTAGCAACTTTGATACTTCACGGATGAACCTTTCAGTGTATTCGTCAGAAGTATTCGGAGGATCTATCAGGATGCCCTGTTTAACAGTTTCTTTTAAAGCTGCAATGGCACTTGTTACCGGCACACATCCAGCGGCTTGAGCCTCCAAGGCTGTAATACAAAACGTTTCAGAAAACCAAGTTGGATAAGCCCAAACTTTTGACGCTCTGAAAGCCTTGGCTAATTCAATCTGCCCAACGCGACCGTGATAAAAAGTTCTTTCAGTAGAACTTAACCTATGTTTTAAATAATTTATATAACCAAGAACTTCGTTGTTTCCAGCTCTCTTAGCTGATTCTTCCCAGTTATGAAATCCATAATAAATATGCAATTCAGCATCTGGGACTTTTTTAAGTATTTCAGGCCATAGATCTAAAAGTGTTGCAAGCCCGCGATCTGGACTTGATGAGTAGATAACTTTATTACTTCTTTCAGTGGAAGTTTGCCGTGTGAAGAGATTGGACTCTATTCCGTTTCTAGTAACAATTATTTTACTAGGGTGAACTTGAGGGTAGGTCTTCAGTAAGAAATCTTTGTGCCACTTTGATAGGGCAAAGATCCTGTCTGCTTTGAGAATACCTCTGTCTACTTGGGCTGAAGGTTGCCCTACATGTATATCGTGTACCCATAAAATATTAAGTTTAGACTTAATTGGAATTTCAAAAGCTGCAACATAACGGCTTACTATTAAAATATCCGTTTCAAATTGTTCGGGTTTTTGAGAACATTGTTGATATGGAACATATCTAACACCATCAAAGTAACATTCTTTGTCAATGTCAGAAAGTACCGTAACTACGTAGCCCAACTTATGGAAACACGAAGCCATTAAAGCAGCGGCTGTTTCGGAGCCTCCTATACCACCACTATGTATGCTTTCAGGTGACCACTTTTCAAAAGCCGGACCAATCCAAAACAAAATACGAATGTTTTTAGATGGCAAAACTGAATCATTAGGTTTGTAAATAAGATTGATTGGTATTCTATCTACGTTCTCATCAGTCTTATTTATACTTTTTTCATAAAAATCAAGAAAATCCCTAAAACGATCATGTTCAATGATACTTTCGGGTAAAGTGGAAACCAAAGCTATCATATCGTCGATAGAACGCTCGTCTCTTACTTTTTTCGCTAGCTCTATCGCGAATGCAACTAACGCCTTTGTTGGAAGAGTCGATGGTTTGTCAAAGTCTTTACCCGACTCAAATTTAATTGAAGTAATAGTGTCTTCTTTAGTCATAGTGTTACCTAGATATTTTTCGTAAAGAATTTTGTTTTGTAACAAATTAGAATCATCTGGCCAGTGTTCTAACCCTTTTATACAGGACTCTAAGGCTTCTTTAACACGTCCTAATTTGTTTAAAGCAAAATTGAAATAAGTATGTGGTTTGTGGGTACAGTCCAAGGGGATTCTTATATGTGGAAAATGTTGTTCTGAATCCAAGTATCTAAATCCCTCGATGGTTCGGCGCACACATTCATCCCACTGACTTTGAAAGTATGCGATTCTAGCAGCACCGAAATATAATTCAGGTAAGGGATAGTCCATAAGACCAATGGCGTATTCTTGTAAGGCTTCTTTTAAAGCATTTTTACCTTCAAGAATTTTACCGATTAAGCTTCGAGCAACTGCTCGTTCTAAAGCCCAACCAGAACGTTCACAGTAAAGTCTAAAATCAGTTACTGCCAGATCTGGGTACAGGAATTGCTCTTCCATTGCCTTGTAAAAGAGCATTCGAGGATCTACTTCAGTGGTCAGGCGATCTTCAAAATAATTCAGTAAGATCTTTAGGTTTCGGTGAAATATTGGGGAAACGATCTTAAGTTCATCTCGATGGTGAACAACATTCACTGAATCAAAAAACATACCTTTTGTTACAGGCATTAAAACTTCATGAATAATCCCGTGCCACTTAGCAATGCCACGTTTAAAAATTCGTTCTCGTGATTGTTTTAGGGTTACATTTCCCTTTGAATCATGAGCGTAATCGTAATTTAGGATACCGGTAGTAATTCCGGTTTCTTCCATTTTTTGGACAATGGATCTTAAGTTTTGTCCATTTTCCAATGTGTCATCAGCATCAACCCACATCAGATAATGACTGGTAGCTTTTTCCCATCCGAATTGCCTAGCCGCTCCGAAGTTAGCCAAAAAGAACTTTTGGGTAAATCCACCTGGCCAAGTATCTCTTTGTTCATCTTTCAAAAAACATTCAGGGTGTGTTCTTTTATTAAAATAACAATAAGTAAAATCTAAATCATCGCCCCTTAAACTTTTAACAGTATTATATATTTCTTTTCGTGATGAACATTCATCCTCTTCGAGATCTGTATCAACGATTACTAACTCGTCAATATGAGGAATCACTGTTTCTAAACATTTTCGAATGTACCTACTTGCATTGCTAACAATCATACAAACCGCAATTTTCATTGGTATTGCTTCCTTTTTAACCACCTGACTAACGCTGCTTTACGTGCAATTTTGATACGCTCTAGGGACGACAATGCCTCTGCTCTTTTTCGCCCTCCCTTCAAGCCTCCCAATCTACCGAGGACAACAGCATGAGGATTTTTAGATACGGCGAACGGCTCTAATACACAGGGAGGTGTTATCACTAACCCTTTAAAGCATAACCGCTCAAGCACAACAAGCCCCAAAAAAACTTTTTTTCTGGTATTCTGAAATCAAAGGAGATTTCACATGCCATATTGGATCTTGTTTGCAGCTTCTGTAATTGTCGGCGCTACCCCACAACTAATTACAACATTTGACGATTGGCCTAAAGCAAAAGCCATAGTCTCAGCAATTTGTGCTATCTCAGCCGC
>Ga0214473_10010506_pt1 | contig 10885 bp, 10 predicted proteins | sample RVTome_7_FD_203509 | JGI IMG/M metagenome (GOLD analysis project Ga0214473, IMG submission 203509) | Soil microbial communities from uranium-contaminated site in the Upper Colorado River Basin, Wyoming, United States - RVT98D197 | ecosystem: Environmental > Terrestrial > Soil > Contaminated >... | reverse complement strand
CCATCGGAGGCATCACAATCCGATTCTTTAATTTCATGCTCCCTATCGAAAATGGCTCAAGTAATTTCTCTAATTTATTCATCTCGAGCTCCCCTCGTAAGATTTACCCCGCAAGAAAGCCCTGTCATTTATGGCGGGGATGATATAATAAATCGCATCAGCTTTTTATTGAGGGTAGGGTCAAAGCCCTATCCTTTCTAACGGGGTTTACTTCTTTTTGGAATCACCTTTATTTGACTCTTTATGGGATACCTTGGATGGATGATAAAAACCTTTCTCCGTAAGAAAATTAAGAATACGTTCAGCAAGCTTTTCCGGCTCTCCCCGTAACAGGTTCTCATCGTCTTTCTTGCCGCTCGATCCTGAGATCATCTGCCACATTAATTCTTCTCCTGATAATTGCTGGGAAGCAATGGCTGTCCGTTTGGTCCGCGGTTTTGGTTGACGTACCTTGACAACTTTAACAGGAGATTGACTATCAATGAGTTCTTGAGGTTGTAAACCGAGTTTGTTCAGGTCGTAGATTTCAATAGGTTTATTTTCTGCCAATCTTAGTCGACGTAATGAAATATATTGGTGTCCTGACAGAGCAGGGTAAAAAGCAAGGAGTGTGGGAAGGTTGCAAAATATTTCGAGTCTACCTCCCTTCTCCCCTCTCTGCAGCACAGTAATTCCTGTAGCATCCTTTAACAATTGAATGCTGACGACACGGTTCACCCATGGCCAACTCATTTTTTCCGCAACGAGGGCTGGGACGATGGCTGAAGAGGAATCCTCGCTCATCATTCCGCAAAGAAGCAAGGAACATTGTGATATTCGAGCGACCTGAAAAATTATTTGGCTGATAACGTAGGAATCGCCGACAGGAATGCCTTCATCCCATATTCGCCAAGCATCATTCACTCCTCGAGCAAGACAATATCGAAGCGCTTTATCAACATTTGCTGGTCCAATGCTCAAAGCAGTCACTTTAACAGATGGGATTTTCTCTTTGAGACCCATTACAGCTTCTAAGGCACAGAGATCAGCCCGATTGATGATAGGAATGGTGCCCAGTGCGGTCACAGCGCTTGTCCTTCTATCCACAGTCAAGGGTGTACGGACATCAATGACCTGTTTTACGCATAACATGATGCGCATGAAAATTTCTCAAATAGAACCCGAAATATTGTCCAACCTTTCTCGAAAAAAAAACGTAGGTACCTCTCTCAGGCATCTTACCTATTTCTTTTGATTTAAACCATCTCGATACCCAATCTATGCCGCTTTCTCTTTCAGCTTCTGCAATAGAGCCAACATGACCTCCCTTGCATCTCCTACGACTCCCAGATGAGCCAAACGGAAAATTTCTGCCTTCGAATCCTTATTGATGGCGACGACCACTTTAGAGGTATCCATACCGACGAGATGCTCTCTTGCCCCGGAGATACCGATGCTCATATAAAATTGAGGACAAATCGTTTTTCCGGTTAAGCCGACTCGGCGTTCTATGTTGATCCAGCCTTTATCATTAGCCCTGCGGGTACCTGCCACAGCAGCCCCCAGCCTATCGGCTAATTCCTGCAAAATAAGGAAATTATCTTGAGCCCCTACTCCATGTCCACAAGCTACAATAAAGTCCGCTTCGCTAATATCAATTTTTCTGGGGTCGCCCGGAAATATTCCTTGTACCTTTTGCTCAAACTTATGAGAAGTCAAATCTATCTGATAGCTATACTCTTTCGCCTTACGGTCTTCAGTTGGCACACCAATACCGGCTGACCCAGGCCTGAAGGAAATCACGGCGGGTCCTTTTGGAAAGGCGACGATTGTTTCCAACTGCTCACCATAGGTGATCCGTGTAGCCTCCATATTCCCTTTTAAATCAATCGAGAAGCTGACACAATCGTTGGCATAACCGGTATGCCATTTTGTAGCCAGGCGGGCTGCAATTTCCTGACCTTCCATGGAATTGGCTATGATCATCAGGTAGGGTTTTTCATACTGTCCACTTAACTCTTCCAAGATGAAGGAACAAGCTTCGGCGGTTAAGTATGGAATACCTGTTGCACTGACTCGAAGTAAGTGATCTGCTCCAAATGCACCCACCTGTTCATCCCAGGGTTCCTCGGTAGGGTCATCCCCACTGATCAAAATGGCCCACAACTGGACTCCCAAAGAGCGAGCAACCTCATCCGCATCTTGAAGCATCTCTTTGGTGACAAAAGTGATCTGCCCCTTTGAGTGGTTAACGAGTACCCAAATGGGACCTACCATTTTTTGTTCATCCAATTTTTTATATCTTCCTTCCAATCATGTGGCCATCCCAGATGGCATATTGGGTTTTGCGGGGAGCAACACAGTCACCGATCCGATATAGCTCAGGGACCCTACCCTTCAGTTCTTTATAAAGGGCATCGTTGGGATTTTTGCCCATAGCCAAAACAAATATGTCAATATTTTCCAAAGTTCTTTCCTGGGTTGGAGCATAAACATTATAAATAATGGCCTTATTCCCTTTAATCTCTTTGACGAGGTGTGTGGAAATGAAGGTGACACCTTTCTCCAGGAGTCTGCGATAGTAGAGGATGATGTCATGGACGGGAGCTAAATCCATGCCCGTATGATAGAGACGAGAGACGACCTGGACCTTACCTCCTCCATCGGCGATGTAATCAGCCGTGGCGTATGCTTCGTGAGCCGCATCATTATCAATAACCAGAACATTTTTACCTTTAACATCCGCTTTCTCTTCTAAGATCTCCCAAACCGTTAAGACATTTTCCTGCTCTACTCCGGGCATCTCGGTTCTTAACGGTAAGGCTTCCGTAAAGCCTGTCCGTTGGGGTGTGGATCCGGTGGCTACAATCACGACATCTGGATTCAGGGCTTTTACAGCATCGGCCTCTATGCGAGTTTTAAGATGAATCTTTACACCCAATTTTTCAATCTGGCCTACCTGCCAACGAGTCAAATCAGCAAACTCTGCACGGATGGGAACCTTGGCCAGAAGAGTTATCTGCCCTCCGAGCTGGTCTTTCTGTTCAAAAAGCTGCACATTGTGCTTGCGTATGGCTGCTACCCGGGCTGCTTCCATGCCGGCCGGTCCGCCACCAATGATAACTACGTTTTTCCGTTTATCAGCCGGCTTTATGGTGCCAATTCCCAGCCATTCTTCTCTCCCTGCGGCAGGGTTTCCAAGGCAGGTGACGGCCCGTTGATTATAAAGACGTGAAATACAACCTTGATTACAGCCCAAACAGGGCCTGATATCGTCCAATCGGCCCTCTTTTGCTTTGTTGGCCAGCTCAGGATCGGCTATTTGGGCCCTGGTCATCCCCACCATGTCGGCCTGTCCGTCAGCAAGAATCTTCTCTGCCAACAAAGGATCTTTTATTCTTCCGACCGTAAATACGGGTACATCGACAACCCTCTTTATTTCTGCAGCCAAATACGCTCTAAATCCATGGGGTAATAGCATCGGTGGTGTAAAAATGTAGGGAGTATAATAAGTACCGCTACTCACACTGAAATAATCCACATGCCCTGTTTCCTCTAATTTCTTGGCTATCTCCTTATAATCATTAATAGTGTTTCCTCCAGGGATAAGTTCGTCGGCGCTAATCCGAATTCCAACCACGAAATCAGATCCAACGACTTTCCGCACAGCATCCAACACCTCTATGGCAAAGGTTATCCTCTTCTCCAAGCTACCTCCATATTTATCTGTCCGTTTATTAAATAAAGGTGAAAAAAATTGATTGATCAGGTAACCATGAGCTCCATGGAGTTCAATGCCATCGAAGCCGCCTTCTTTTGAATGGACGGCTGATTTTACAAACCCATCGATCAGCTCCTGGATATCTTCAGTTTCCATTTCTTTGCACGCTTCCCTTATACCCACATCTGGGATGCCAGAAACACCCCAAACAGGCCGCCATTGGTCATCATAGACTCCCCCATCACCGTGGCATCCGGAGTGCACCAACTGAGCAAAAATCTTCGCTCCGTGCTCGTGAACTGCGTCTGTCACAATTTTTAGGCCCGGAATCACCTTGCGGTCGTAGGCAAAACAAGCCTTAGAGAAATTGCTGCTGCTGGTATGGTGAATATGCAACATATCACATACAATGAGGCCTGTCCCTCCTTTTGCTCGCTCACCATAATAGAAAGCATGGCGCCGGCCCATCATGTTGTCCTCACCATACTGCTTAGAATGCGCTGAAATAAAAATCCGATTTCGAACCGTGACATTGCCTATCTGCAATGGGTTAAATAGATATTTAAATTCCATGTTTAAAATCCTCCTTTCTCTAAGGAACGTTCATTATTATTTTCCAAAGTAAATTTAGGGTATTGTCTTTACATTCAAAAAAGAAGGATCATGACAAGGAATCAATATGTCTGCTAATCCTCTAATAAAAAGGGCATTTTCGAAACCATCCACAGCGTTCAAATGGATTCCTGGTGCTATCACGGGCATTATCTCCCGCACTTCCTCAGGTGGCTCGAAGTTCTCTTTGACACAACAAAATCCCGTGATGATCGCTCTGCCTTGAGCTGTATTCACAGACACAGATTGACACCCGGGAGTGTGGCCGGGTGTTGGAATAAGCTCAATTCCAGGAATAATCTCGCAGCGGCCCCTTACGACCACAAAATGTAGATTTTTTAAAAGGCTTCTCTTATAGGTGGGAGCTAAAATGGGGTGAGGGGCAAAAGCAAATCTTAACTCTTCTTCTTGAACAATGATCTTTGCATTTCTACATTTAAACGTATTGGCACAATGGTCCCACTGGAGGTGGGTCTGGATGACGATATCAATATCATCAGGTTTCAAACCTAAACCGGCTAAGGCATCTTCAAACGTAGCGATGTCTTCGGCAGGAATTCCCCTAAACTCTTTTGCAAATAGGGCGTTAGTTGCCGTGTCCACCAATATATGTTTCTCCGCCCCCTCGATGTACCAACAGTAACAGGGTAAAAATTTCTTTTTCCCATAGTTAAATCGATAGGTCATAGTCGACAGATCCAGCTCAATATTGGCCAAAGGTAATGGTTTAATTTGATATTTCATATTTGGACCCTCTCAAACACAGCGGCAATTCCTAACCCGCCGCCGCCGCATATACATTCTAGCCCATAACGGACATTTCGTCTGCGCATCTCATAAAGCAGGGTAACTGAAACTCTTGTACCCGTACAAGCGACAGGATGACCTAAAGAGATACCTGACCCATTCACATTAATCTTGTGGTAATCTTTACTTGTCATTCCCATCTCTTTTAAATCAGCCAGCACCTGAGCGGCGAATGCCTCTTGAATCTCAATCAGATCCATTTGATCAATGGTCAGGTTCGCCTTTTTAAGGGCTTGGCTCACGGCTTTAGGTACAGTTTTATATGTTCTCCGTGGATCATCTCCGATCACAGAGAAGGATCTCAACTTGGCAAAAGGTTCGATGCCGAGTTCTTTGGCTTTTTCCGCAGAGGTCACTATCGCTATGGCCGCCCCATCATTTTCTGATGATGAATTCCCTGCCGTGCAGACACCTCCCAATACGGGTTTGAGTTGAGACAGCTTTTCCAACGTCGTATCTGCTCTCGGACCTTCATCCTCATTCACTATAATGGAATCTCCTTTGCCTCGGGAAATCTTAACCGGAACCATCTCTTCCTTGAATTTACCAGCCTCGATCGCTGCACAGGCCTTTTGATGGCTTGCCAGAGACCAGAGATCACACTCCTCCCGTGAAATCCCCTCTTCTTTTGCAGCCGTCTCAGCCCATGACATCATGGCAGGCAAAATTCCATATCGTTCCTCTGGTTGAGACATTACCCTGGCCCTCTGAATACGATCATAGAAAGGGATTCCCCAGAGAGAGAGATCACCATGCCCTCTGGGCATACCCCTTTTGCCTCCAATTCCCCACTTGATTTCGCCAGGGAGATAAAACTCTGCATTGCTCATGCTCTCAACACCTCCGGCCACAACGATGTCTGCATTTCTAGATTGAATCTTCATGGCGGCAAAGCAGACAACATCTAAACCGGTGCAGCAGCGGCGGTCCAGGGTGATCCCAGGAATGGATTCAGGCCAGCCGGCTTTGAGCAAAACCATTCGTGCGATATTGACGAACTCACCGTTCTGATAGGCCTGACCCAAAATCACTTCATCAACATCAGACGAATCGACTTTTGCCCTTTTGATTGCCTCATTTAAAACGATGACTCCCAGATCATAGGGTTGAACATCTTTCAGAATACCCATGTATCTCCCTATCGGGGTTCGGACTGCACTGATAATGACTGCGTCTCTCAATTTTGCTCTCCTTATTGGCATTTATATTGGGGTTTTCTTTTCTCAATAAAGGCCCGGGCACCTTCTTTCATATCCTCAGTGACTGTAAGATTGGCCCATAAATCGGATTCCAGTTCGAGTCCATGATTCAGAGGAATGTCTCTCGTTCGGTTCATCACCTTTTTTGCTGCCACAATTCCCAGAGGCCCTTTCTCCATCATCTTGGCTACGAGCTCCAATGCAGCCTCCATCACCTTTCCCGGTGGGGCGATTTTTTCAATCAATCCGAGCCGATACGCCTCTGCTGCATCAATCATCTCCCCACTATAGACCAGCTCTTTCAATCTACCAATGGGTAAATGATACATAGATCGCTGCATGCCCCCGTTTCCTGGAAAAACGGACAGATTGACCTCAGGAAAACCAAACTTGGCGGTTTCTTCCGCATACCGAATGTCGCAACAGAGGGCCAATTCCAATCCCCCGCCCAAGCAAAAACCGTGAATGGCAGCAATGACCGGCCACTCAAAATTCTCCACTATCCCATAGATCTGGTGACTTTGAGAAAGACGCCTCTTAGCGATGTCAGGTGTTAATTCCAAAAATGCCTTGATGTCAGCCCCTGCGGCAAAGGCCTTCTCTCCAGCCCCATGTAATATAACCGCCCTGACTTCCTGTCTGCGGGCATCGAGCTCCGCAAATACTTCGCCAATGGCCTCCTTGGTGGCCACATCCAAGGCATTCATGGGGGGATGATCAATGGTCACAATTGCGGTTTGATTCTTTATTTCATAATGAGCAAGTTTTTGTCCCATCTAATTCCCTCCCTTCCGGTTACCCTCCTCCTTGTAATCATACCAACCTCTACCGGTTTTTCGCCCCAGATGACCGGCCTTGACTTTGCGCCTCAATAGCTGGGGAGGATAGTAACGAATATCCTTGCTTTCCTCATAGATCGCCATCAGACCGTTACAGCTCACATCCAGACCCACCAGATCTCCAGTCTCGAAAGGACCCATCCTGCGACCAAATCCCAGCTTCATTCCCTTATCGATCTCTTCCACCGTACCTATACCCTGTTCGACCAGACGAATGGCTTCAATGTAACTGATCAGATTAACCCTATTGAGCAAAAACCCAGGTATATCCATCTCCACTCGAATAAACTCTTTCCCTATCTGCTTGACAAAATCCAACCCTGCTTGAAAGGTCTCTTCAGTGGTATTGACCCCCTTAATTACCTCAACAACCTCCATCATCGTCGCCGGATTGAAGAAATGAAGGCCCAGAACCTTTTCCGGCCTCTTTGTCACACTGGCAAGCTCCGTGATTGGAATGGTTGATGTATTACTGGCAATGAATGCTTGAGGCTTACAGGACTCATCTAACTTTTTGAATATTTCTTTCTTAAGATTGAGATTTTCGAAAACAGCCTCCAGGGCCAAATCAGTTTCCCCAGCCCTGGAAAAATCGACCGCTGCTTCAATACGCCCCAATATCGCCTCCTTGCTTTCGGATAATTTCCCTTTTTCAATAAATTTTCCAATGGACCATGAAATATTCTTTAGGCCTTTCTCTATCAATTCTTGAGAAATATCATTCAGTGCCACCCCCATGCCTGATTGCGCACAAACTTGTGCGATCCCGCTTCCCATTGTTCCGGCCCCGACGATAAAAACTTTGTTAATGGTCATGATTTTCTCCTTCTAAAAATTTTTGACAGCTTTTCTAACCTCAAAGGTTACAATAACTCATAAAATTTTTTAAAAACTTCGAATCGATGCTTTCTCGCAGTGTCCAAATGATTGGACATTAATTTTTCAGCCCGTCTTCCATTCCCGTCATAAATGGCCGCAAGTATTTTTTTATGATGGTCGTTATAGAGATCGATGATATTGGAGGTCGTCTCTACGACTCTAAACCGATAAATGCGCAGCCGGGTGTGATCAATGAGGTTTGAAACAATGTTACTTCCGCAATTTTTATAAATCTGTTCATGGAATTGATCGTTCAATTGGAGCCAGACCGTATACTGGGATTTAACTTCTTTCGTCTGCATCCTTTTCTCCAGGCTCTCCAATTTTTTAATACCAGCATGATCTCCCCGGTTAGTAAAAAGAGCTGTAGCGTATGATTCACAACGAACTAGGATATTGTAAATAATATCAATATCTTCGAGGGATAGCTTGGAGACAGCAGCTCCTCGATTGGGCTCAATGGTCAAATATCCTTGAGTGGCAAGTTGTCTAATAATTTCCCGTATCGAAGCTCTGCTCACCCCATACTCTTGGGCAAGAAATTTCTCCGACAGGTGTTCCCCAGGTTTGAATTTCCCAAAAGTAATATCATTCCTTAACTTAACATAGATTTCCTGCATGTCGTGTTCTCAAAGAGTAAGGGGTCTCTTCTTTTCAAACATATCGGTTATCCGGCAATAGAGCTCTTCTCCGAGTCGACCAACCGCCTTTAATCGATCTGCTTTTATCTTATTATCGATCCATAAATCGTCTTTGACATGAACTCGAAGGACCTCACCGATCACAAAATTGGTGATTCTCGGTGCTTCACCGAACTCTAAGATCTTCACTAATCGACACTCCATATTGACCGGAGACTCGGCCACCATTGGCGATCTGACCAGATCACCTTTAACCGGGGTCAGACCAACTTCCTTAAATTCATCTATATCACTGGGATAGTCTTTCGATGCCTGATTCATGGCGTCAACCAGCTCTTCTGTGACAATATTAATAACGAAATCCTTTGAAAACTCAATATTCACCAGGGTATCTTTTTTCCGCCCTTCTCTGTACCGGCTTATGCTGAAACCGACATAGGCAGGTTTAACCGATATCGATGTGAAGAAACTAAAAGGGGCAACATTATTTACTCCATCCTCGCCAATCGTCGAAACAAAAGCAATGGGCCGCGGCAATACTGCTCCCACCAGCAATTCATGGGCATCCTTCCAGTCCAATTGGGATGGGTCAATTTTCATTTCATCCCCCAAATTCACTAACCTTTCATCTACCTTTGCAACCTCTTTTCCAGAGGCCTTGTATTTCTCTCACGGGAAGGGAGGATGATTGTCGAATGACCAGGCATGACATCTTCCCCCCTCTGATTATCAGCCCAAGTCTCTATATCCACACAAGACTCTCCGGCCTCATCGATATATTTCTTAGTCACCTTCCCTTTCAACCAAAGGACATCTGATAGATATACAAAACGCCTGTATTCTGCATAGCATGTCTTTAACCAACCTTCATCTCCCATCCAGTTGGTCATATGCTGGATCAACCATTGTTGTCGCTGCGTACCTACATCATACATATAGGGAACTCCAGCACTTTTTGCAGCATCCATATGATAATGCACTGCAAAGGTGGGTTCGAAGGCACCTGTATTGTGATCCCGAAAAGCCCAGCCTGGATGTCTTTTATAATCCCTAAGAGCAGCTCCCAGAGCTTTCAAAGGTACCGGACATGAACCAATACAATAGGCAATCATATCAGTAATCCCTAAAGGCCCTACAACCAGAGGATGCAACACTTCTCCTTCTTTCACGTCCTCCCAATAGCGTACCTCTTTTCCCCTGATCTCCTCCGCTAAAACCTGTTCTTCAATCTCCTCAAGTTCCTTCTCTGTCCAGGGATGGGGAAGCTTTAGATTGGAATATTTACCTTTTTCCCGTGCTGCCTGTCTCTCAGCTCTCACACTCCAGGCCTTTACATTTGCCACCACCTCCCCCTGCTGATTGAAATAGTTGTCATCATAGTGAACAATGATGATCCTTTCAGCAAATTTGCTCTTTTTCTCATCAAAATGGGTGAAGGTAAGCTCTGGAGTGATGGTATCGCCTTCAAAGATAGGTTTGCAAAAGGTCCAGTCATTGCCTGAATGGAAGGCATGCACGCCTTTTAAACCTTGAGGAATCCATGTGGGGAATACGCTATATGGCCAGGAAGGAGGAGCAATGATTTTTCCATATCTTGTGGTCTTTGCATACTCTTCATCCCTGAAAAGGGGATTTACATCCCCCACCCCGTCCACAAAATGCCGAATGGCATCCTTTGAGGCAATGGTATTAAATGGACTGATCCTTAATTTCTTCCCGACACGACTTCTTAACTCTTCTAAAGCCTCTTCCGTAATCTTTCCTTCTGTCAAATGTGTTTTCTCTTTCTCTGCTCTTACCTCCACCATGTTGCCCTCCTTTTATTGAATCGCCTGCACAAGTTTAACCAAATGCCAAAAGTCACCAGCCACCTTTGCTCCAGCTCTCTTGAGAGCCTCGATTTTGTGGACGGCTGAACCTGACCCCTGGGATATGATCGCCCCGGCATGTCCCATCCGTTTCCCCGATGGCGCTGTTCTTCCTACAATCATGCTGATAACCGGTTTATTCATCCTTTGAATATATTCTGACGCCGCTTCCTCCATATTCCCTCCGATCTCTCCCAATAGGACAACCACACGGGTCTGTTCGTCCTTCTCAAAGAGCTTTAGATAATCAATGTGGCTTTTCCCGCTGACCAGATCGCCCCCGATACCACAGCAGGTCGCAATTCCAATATTATTTTCTGAGAGAAAGCGGAGGGTCTCA
>Ga0214473_10010505_pt1 | contig 10885 bp, 11 predicted proteins | sample RVTome_7_FD_203509 | JGI IMG/M metagenome (GOLD analysis project Ga0214473, IMG submission 203509) | Soil microbial communities from uranium-contaminated site in the Upper Colorado River Basin, Wyoming, United States - RVT98D197 | ecosystem: Environmental > Terrestrial > Soil > Contaminated >... | reverse complement strand
CCTGGGCGGCGGCCAGCGCCAGGTTGCGCCCGACGAGCGCGTAGGCCGCCGTCTTGTTGATCGTGATGTATTCGGTGGCGCCGCAGCAGTTCCAGTCGTCGATCTCTTCCAACTGCATTCCGAAGGCGGCGGCGACGGCCTGGGCCGAGAGGTCGTAGGGAGCGGCCGAATGCGTCAGCGAGCAGCCCGGATAGTATCCGTATCGCATCACACGACCTCCAGGGACTTGGCCTTGTCCAGGATCTTCCGCAGCTGGTCGAGCCCGCGGATCCGGTCGGGCCGCAGCGACATGCGATCTTTGGCCAGCATTTCCAGGGCGAGCGGACCGACGCCCACTTTCTTGAGCGGCTGGTGGGTCAAGTGGTAGCGTGTGGCCAGGCCGAATTCAAAGCTGCGGCCATAGGCCTCGACAAAGCCGATAAAACTCTGCGACCAATCCGGGGCATCGCGGTCGTCGTAGAGTTTCTCGCGAACCGCCATCCGTTTCAGCGTGTACATCAGGTCGGTGACCGGGATGTCCTTGGGACAGCGCGCCATACAGTAGTAGCAGGCGACGCAATACCAGGGGGCGTTGCTGTGCAACACCTCATCCCGCATACCGGCTTGGATCATGGCGAAGAGTTGGCGCGGCGTGTGATCCATATCCGCACCCGAGGGGCACGATCCACCGCATGTGCCACATTGCAGGCAGGTGACGAGGCTCTCCCCGCCCGGCGTGTCCGCCACGATCTCCTCAAGGAAGGCGTTGCCCGAGATCGGTCGGCTCATCTCGCACCTCTTGGCAGCTCACTGCCGGAGCCTCTGCAGGGGCCCCGGAAGTGACACGACGACCAGGGCGGTCGTGCCCTAACTATGTGAATTGGGTCACAAGTCATACAAGTGACAAGATTCACATATAGGGAGGTCATCCATACTATTGGGGTAGTTCTCCTACCCGGATGGGCGAGAGGGGAGGGGTCAAGTCGCGATCGGATTGGTAGCCGCAGGCTTCAGCCTGCGGTCGATCCTGGCCCGCAGCCTAAAGGCTGCGGCTACGCGGGATCCTCTCCCGAAGCCTATTTCGTCGCCTCGGCCGAATGGATGGATGTTCTGTCGGGCCGAGGTCGGTCGATCCGGGCTCGCAGCCTGATGGCTGCGGCTACCGGGGGTTTCTCAGGATCAACATGCGAGGGCCTTGCTTTGCCAATGCTCAACGCGTCAAGAAGGTGCCGGGCCGGCTTGGGGAAGGCTGACGGTGACGGTTGTGCCTCGGCCGACCTGGCTCTGGATGTCCATCTCACCGCCGAAGCGAGACAAATTGTGGCGGACGATGCTCAGCCCGAGACCGCTGCCGACGATGGCCGAGGCTTTGGCGTTGCCCGCCCGGAAGAATTCCTCCCCCAGCCGCTCCAGGTCCTCCGCCGGAATGCCGATCCCCGTATCCACCACCCGCACGCGCGTCGTCCGGCTGTCCCCCCCGGCCTCGACTTCCACTCGCCCTCCGGCCGGCGTGTACTTCACAGCGTTTCCTATGAGATTGCCGAAGATCATCGCCAGTCCCTCGGCCGTCCCCCGCACCACGCCGGCGTTCTCCTCCCCGCGGTAGGTGAACTCCACGCCCTTCGCTTGTGCCTCTTCGCACGCGCGGGCGACAACCGGCTTCAGCACCTCGGACAATGGCACTTCCGCCAACGGGCGATCGGGCTCGTAGGTCTTGCTCGCCGCCAACGACAGCAGGTCGTTCACCAACTCCAGCAGCTCGGCGTTGCGCGCCTCCATTCGGCGCAGCATGTCGCGCTGCCGATCGTTGAGATCGCCCGCCAGCCCGTGCAGCAGTGTGCGCAGCAGGGACTGCGCCGCCGAGACGGGCGACCTGAGCTCATGGGCCACGGTCAGCATAAAGTCCGACTTGAAGCGGTCGAGCCGTTCCAACTCCTCCCGAGCGCGGCCCAGCTCGGCCGACTGGCGCTCCACCTCATGCACCCGCCGGGCGTCGATCGCCAGGCGGCGGCGTTCCAGGCCTTGCCGTACCGCCAGGAGCAGGACATCGCCGTTGAACGGCTTCGACAGAAAATCGTAGGCACCTTGCTGGATCGCCTCCACGGCCAGCTCGACCGTGGCGTAACCGGTGATGATGGCGACGACCGTGTCGGCATCCCGCCGGCGGATCTCCTCCAGGAGCTCGATGCCGCGTCCGTCGGGCAGCATGACGTCGAGCAACACCAGGCCAAAGGTCTCGGCCGCCAACCGCTCCCTCGCCTCCGCCAGGTTGCCGGCCGTTTCCACCCGGTAGCCCTCCGGCTCCAGCACGCGCCGGCAGCCTTCGCGGATGCCCTGCTCGTCGTCGATTACCAGGAGACGATCACTGGTTTCCATCTCGGCCTCAGTCGACCCGGCCTTCCGAGGCGGCGCTGCCCACCGCACTGAGCATCCGCAAAGGCAGGGTCACCTTGAAACTGGATCCCCGCCCAACGCAGCTGGAAGCGGTGATCTGCCCGCGGTGCATCTTGACAATCCCGTAGACAATCGACAGCCCCAACCCGGTGCCTTTGCCGGGGGGTTTGGTCGTGTAAAAGGGCGTGAACAGCCGGCCCAGGTCTTCCTCGGGAATGCCGCACCCGGTATCCGCCACGTCCGCTTCCACCGACGTGGCGTTGACGGGGCGCGTCGAGATCGTGATCGTCCCACTCCCCTCCATGGCGTCGGCGGCGTTGTTCATCAGGTTGACGAACACTTGTTGCAGCTGGGATGGATCGGCTTGAATGCGCGGCAGATCCTGGGCATAGCGGCGTTCGATCGAGACATGGGCGAAAGACGGCTGATGCGCGACGGCCTCGACCGCCTGGTCGAGCAGCGCGTTCAGGTCGGTCTCCTCCGCCAGCCCCTCTTGCTGGCGGGCGAAGTTGAGCAGCGAGCCGACGATCACTTTACAGCGATCGGTCTCGGACTGGATCATCTTCAGATCGTCGCGCCGCGGATCGCCTTGCGGCAGGCTCTTCAGCACGGCGCTGCTGAAGAGCTGAATCGTGCCCAGCGGGTTGTTGATCTCGTGGGCGACGCCCGCCGCCAGCTGCCCCATGGAGGCCAGCTTCTCTTTGTGCAGCAGGCGCTGCTGCGTGTCGTGCAATCGTTCCACCATCCGGTTGAAGGCGTCGGCCAGCTGCGCCAGCTCGCCCCGCCCCCCGGCGGGCACGCGCACCGACATATCGCCCTGGGCGAGCCTCCCGGTGGCCTGAACCAGGTCGGCGATCGGCCGCGTGATCCAGCGGGCGATGGGAACGGCAATGATTCCTGCCAAGAGGATGACCACCAGCGCGATGACCGCCACCCTGTTGTTGAAGGCCTCCAGCAGAGCGGCGAACGCGGCCTCCCTGGCACCGACATAGAGGATCCCCACCACCTGGCCTTGGTGATCCTGGAGCGGGGCGTAACGGGTGATATAGGTCTCGTTGACCACGAACGCCTGGCCGACGTAGTCCCGTTCCTGTCGCAGGACGACGTCAAACACTTCCTGCGAGACGCGCGTCCCCACGGCGCGCTTGCCCGACTCGGTCATAACGTTCGTCGAGACCCGCAGATCGCCGAAGAAGATCGTGACGGTGTCGATCCCGGCCACTTCCTTGATCCGGTCGACCAGGGTGAAGTCGTTGTTGAACAGATACACCGCCAGCGCCGCCCCAAGGACATCGCCGTTCTCGTCCTTCACCGGCGCCACGCCGACCAGGGCCAGGCCGGCGGTGCCTTCGCGGGCATCAAATGGGGAGGGCGCAGCCTTGGGTGTGTCCAGCAGCGAGATACGCGCTTGCTCTTTCAGACCGACCTGAGTCAGGAAATCGACCGGGATGACTTCGGTCGCCGCCTGCTCGAGACCGTTGGCGAGGGTGTCGGCGACGATCGGCAGGCTGCCCCACCTTCCGCCCGCCAGGCGGGGGGACAGATCCCCATCGGCCCGCAGCACGCGGGCGACGCGGATGTTGCCCTGGGCGTCGAGCAGGGCGATCAGATGCGTCCCACCTAGGGCCAGGACGGTAATCTTGTTGGTGATCTGTTCGTCGATGATCCGTAGGGCGGTACTGTCGCCCCGGATGGCGTCCGGGAGGGATTGGTTGACCCAGCGGTCGAGCACCAGGCGGTGGCTGATGGCGGCGACCTCGTCCAACTTGAGGTCGTAGAAGGCCTCCGCCAGATCCATGTCGCGGGCGACCCGGTCGTCCTCGGCGCGACTCAGGTAATCACCGATGACGCGCGCCGTCGCCCACGTGCCCACTCCCACCGTCAGGGCGGCCACGAAGGCGAACGACACGACGAGCACCAGCCGCAGCCGCCCGCCTTTCAGATTCGTGATGGTCCTCCCGCAGCTATGGCGCCGTCGAGCCTTGGAAGGCTCTGCCTGCGGCGCCTCCTCGACCCCCTGCCCCTGGCGGCCCTAGACTTTCTCCCCGTGCAACACCCAATCGACCTTCTTGACCAGATCCTCGGGGTCGATCGGCTTGTCGACGAACAGCTCCACAGGCAGGTAGTCGATGTCCGGTTCGAAGCGGAGCGGCGTCGTGCTGTGGATCGCCGTCAGCATCAATATCGGGATGCTGCGGTACTCGGCCAGCTCCGAGGTCGGATCGGGATTGCGCAGCCGCAGGGCCAGTTGGAATCCCTCGGTGGAGGTGTCCATCATCACGTCGAGGATGATCAGCTCCGGTCGGTCGGATTTGATCATCGCCAGACCCTCACGGCCGTTCTTGGCCTCGGTGATGGTGTGGCCGGCTTTCTCCAGGGACAAGCGCACCGAAAGCTGGACATCTGGATCGTCGTCAATCACGAGTATCTTGGCCATGGCTCTCTCCGTCCTTTCATGCTAGGTCGATCGCGCCGCGCGGACACGTGTCGCTTGCCTTCACCCATCATGCCAATCATCCTTCCGGGGCCACCTCCTGCAGGACGGCGGTGCACAGCCGGGATACGGCCCGGGCCACAGGCTCGCTCAGGCCCTGCCCCCACGCGACGGATGCCGGCTGCACGGCGAGAATCGTCAAGCGGGCGGGATGCCGCCCCAACGCCCGGGCAACCGCCAGGGCCTCAAGCAACCCGGGGTGATGCGTCCCGGCCCTGGCTCCCGGCTCGCCAATCGAACCGGATCCCACCAACCGAGTCCACTCTCCCGGCGCGGCCCCGATCTCGGCCGCATCCACGACGACTACTTGATCCCAGGTGTCGGCCAGCAAGGCGTCGAGCAGATCGCCCTCATGCGCCGGCCACAGGGTCGTGGCCACCGGTCCTTGCCCTGAGGCGAGCACAGCCTCCAGAACCGCCGGGCCGATCCCGTCGTCGCCGCGCAGAGAATGGCCCAGCCCCAGGACGAGAGCCCGCCCGCCGCCCACCTCAGACAAAGCGGACCTCCAGTTGGTGGGTCGAGCAGGAGATGCACGGATCGTAGGCCCGCACCAGCATCTCCAGATCGCGGGTGACCTCCTGCGGCCCTTTCCCGATGACCTGAGGGACCAGCTGGCGCATGTCGGCCTCAATATTGGCCAGATTCTGGCCGGTGGGGATGATGCAGTTGGCCTGCGTCAGGACTCCGTCTTCGATGGCGTAGTGGTGGTAGAGGGTGCCGCGCGGCGCTTCGACGGCCCCCACGCCTTCGCCGGTGAGCCGGGCGGGAGGCGCAGGGGTTTCGGGCCGCAACCCATCAGCCAGCAGCGAGTCAATCAGCGCCCCGGCCTCCTCGACGCAGTGGACCAGCTCGACGACCTGGGCGACCGTAATCCAGTACGGATTGCGGCAGTCCGGCGTGAGGCCCAGCGACTCAGCCGCTGCCTGAGCGCTTGGCCGGAGCCTGGGGTGGTTGAGGATATAGCGCGCCAGGGCCCCGACCATGTACGCCTGACGAGTGTGTCGGGTGTGCTTGGCTGTGGAGTGGCCGACGACGTGCTCCCGCGCCACCTCCCGGTAACTTTCGACGGGCCAGGCTCCACCGTCGCTGCTGACGATCTGCCCGTCGATGAACTCATATCCACGCGGATGCTGCAGTGCCACATACTCGGTCTCGCGTTCGAAGGCCGGGAGAGGAAGAGAGCGGAACAGCTCGACCGTTGCTGCCACATCCGGGCCCATCGCTGCCAGGCGTTCTCGCAGGGCTTGCAGTTCCCCGGTCGCCGGCAGGTGGTGGAATCCGCCGACGGTCATGGCGATCGGATGGGTGTGCCGGCCGGCGAGCGCGGCGCACAGATCTCCGGCGACCTTCTTCATCCGCAGGGCGCGCACGACGATCTCCGGCTGGCGGCTGGCCAACGCTACGACACTCTCCAGGTGCACCAGGTCAGGGGCGATCAGCATGTAACTGTGCAGGACGTGGCTGTCGATCATCTCGCCGCAGAACGCCAGCCTGCGCAGCGTTTCCGTCTGCGGGGTGATCTCGACTCCCAGGGCGTGCTCGGTGGCGCGCAGCGAGGCGGTGGCGTGGGCCACGGCGCAGATGCCGCAGATGCGGGAGGCCAAGTGAGAGGCCTGCCCATAGGGTCGCCCGCGCAGCATGGCTTCGAAGAAGCGCGGCGCCTCGACGACCTCCAACTCACAGCGCTCCAGGCGGCCGTCCCGGGCGTCGACGACAATGTTGCCGTGGCCCTCGACCCGGGTCAGGTAGTGCACATTGAGGTGGAGTTCAGAGGTGGGCGAAATGGCCATAGCGCTACGACTCCCGTTCCGCCAGCTCGGCGGCGAGGAACAGGTGCAGGCTGTCGTCGGCGGCGCGATCGTCCAGCCCATGCTCGGCCAACACCGTTCGCAGGGAAGTCAGGTTGGCGCCCGGGGCCAGCCCGCGGCAGCCTTCGCAGCCGACGCGGTACGTCGGACAAATGGCGCCGCAACCGGCACGCGTCACCGGGCCGAGGCAGGTCTTCCCCATCGTGTAGACGCACGCGTTATCCCGTAGCTTGCACTCGGCGCACACCGGGTACTCCGGCAGCGGAGGCAGGCGGCCCTGCAGCAGGGCCTTGACCGCCCGGACGAATTCCTCCCCGTCGATCGGACAGCCGGGAAGAAACGCGTCGATCGGGATCACCGCTCCGACAGGCCGGACGGGGCCGGTGTCGATGGCGTCGGCGTCGGGGCCGTAGACATAGCCTCGGACGGCTTCCAGGCTCTGGCCGATGCGGCCGGCGTTGACGCCTCCGATGTGGGCGCAGGCCCCGAGGGCCACCACCAACTGCGCCTGCTGCCGGATGGCTTTCAGCCGCTCCTCGTCCCGGGCTCGGGTGCACGAGCCCTCGATGAAGGCGATCTGGTAGTCATCGGATCTCTCGCTCATCGCCTCCCGAAACTGGACGATCTCGAGCGCCTGCAGCAGGTCGACATGAGTCTGGAGGGCATCGACGATCGTCAGCTGGCAGCCCTCGCAGCTGGCGAAATCGAAGAAGGCCACGCGCGGCCGGGCGCCGTTTCCGTGGGTCATCCCAACGCCTCCTTTCCTCGGACGATGGTAGGCGATGGGGTCATCACAGCGCCTCCTCGAGGGGCTTGATCTGGGCATAGGAGAAAGCCGGGCCGTCCTGGCAGGTGAAAACGTGATTCATCTGACAGTGGCCGCACTTTCCCACTCCGCACTTCATCCGGCGTTCCAGGCTGAGCCAGATATTCCCCTCCGGGATGCCTTTTCCCAGCAGCTCCATCAGTACGAACCGGTACATGACCGGCGGACCGACCGTGACGGCGATGGTGTTGCGTGGATGGAGCTGGACTTTGGGGAACAGAGTCGTGATCACCCCCACATTCCCGGTCCAGCCTTCCTCTCCACGATCGACCGTCAGGTGGATTTCGATGTCGCCGCTCTGTTTCCAGGCTTCGATTTCGTCCAGGAAGAGCAGCTCTGAAGGTTGTCGGGCGCCGTACAGGAGCAGGATCCGGCCGAAGAGGTGCCGCTGATCGAGTACTTCCTGAATCAGGGATCGCAGCGGCGCCAGGCCCAGCCCGCCGGGCGCGAAAAGCAAGTCCTTGCCGCGGAACTCGTGCACCGGGAAACCGTGGCCGAAGGGGCCGCGCACGCCCAGGCGATCTCCCTCGTTCAGGCCGTGCAGCGCCTGGGTCACCGAGCCGGCCTTCCGGACGCAGAGTTCGAACGACCCGTTGCTTCGACTGGGAGAGGAAGAGATGCTGATCGGCGCTTCGCCGACCCCCAGGACGGAAACGCCGACGAACTGGCCGGGCTCGTGCTGGAGCGACATCCCCTCGGGCAGCTCGATGCGGAAGAGCTTCTCCAGCTTGGTGAGGGGGCGCACGTCGAGGATACGAGCCTCGACCGGCAGGTAGATCGACTCGTCTAGCAGCGCTTCTCGCAGAGCGCTCACCCCGACACCTCCTTTGTTCGTTCGATGGAACGTGTCGGGGTCACCCCGACGCCTTCATTGCTTCGGGCGAAGGTGGGCGTCGGGGTCATGCCCTCACCTCCTCCGGCCCCGCCTGCGCTTCCAGGCGCTTCCGGTAGAGAGCGTTGAACGTGTCGACGGGTGTGATATGAACCAGGCAGGCTGAGGCGCAGCGTCCACAACCGACGCAACCGGTCAGACCGTAGGCCTCGCGCTGATACTTCCCCTTGCGCAGGAAGCGATGGCGCACCCGGGCCGACCGCTGGGCCCGAAAGTTGTGGCCGCCGGCGACGGCGGCGAACATCCCGATCTGGCACGAGTCCCACAGGCGGCGGCGCACACCGTCGCGCAGGTTGAACTCGACCTCGTCCTGGACATCGAAACAGGTGCACGTCGGGCAAACCATGGTGCAGGAGCTGCACGACAGGCACCGCTCGCCGAGTTTCTCCCACAGCTCGCTGCGGTAGCTCGAGGCCAGCAGGCTTGGCAGCTCGCTGACGTCGAAATCCAGGCGATAGGGAAAGCGCGACCACTTGTCGCTCATGGCGTGGTCGAGCCGATCGTAATCACGCGACACGGCCGGTCGTGTCCCGGCAAAACCTTCCATCAGGGCGGCCCCCTTCTCCGACCCGACATCGACGGCGTAGTCATCGCCCAGGTCGGTGAGGTGCAGGTCGAAGGCCTCCGGCAGCGTCAGCGTGCCCATGCTCTTGCAGAAGGCGTGCTCGGTGCAGGGACGAAGGCACTCGATGCTGACCACCGTTGTCCCACTGCGGCGCGCCCGATAGTGCTGGTCCGGCACGCCTTCGCCGTAGACGCGGTCGAGCAGGGCCATGGCGTGCAGATCGCAGGTGTGGACGCCCAGGAGGATGATCGACGCCTCCTCCACTTGAGCTTCGATATTGCCATCCTGGAAGCGCAACAACTCCTCGCGCGGCGGGAGGATGACTCGTTTGGGTGGAAGCAGGCTCGTGGGGTAGTCGAGCGGAATGCTCTGACCCGGCCGGGTCTCGGCGAATACGTACGACCCGTCTACCCGGGTCGGGGCCACCACACGATGCCGACTCCGGAGCTCGTCGATCCACTCCTCCACCCGGGCCTTCGGAAGGATTTGGAAGCTCATCCTGAACGCTCCTTGACCATGGTCAGACGTCGGGCCAGTCGCTCGACGGTCCGGCGCACGGGGGCCGACAGCGGCCCTTCTTCGCCGATGACCGCCGGTTGAATGCCGAGTAAGCGAACATCACAGCCGAGCGATTCCCTGAGATACGTGGCCAGCATCCCGAGCGGCAGCGTATGGGTCGAGGCACTGCAGCCGAGGGCGCAGCCCCTCTCCAGCCAGCGAACGGCCCCGGGCCGCTCGCTCATAGCGGCCGCATCCACGAGCACGACGACATCCGGTCGGAAGCGACGCAACAGCCCGGTGACGTTTTCCGGAGCCGCGCCGCCATCCACCACCAGACGATCGGGGTGCGATCCGCCCAGCTTCTGCAGGGCGGCGCACAGCGCGGGTCCGGCCCCGTCGTCGGCCTGCCCGGCGCGGCCGACCCCGACGATGGCCAGGCGGTTGCAGCAAGCCTCGGCGTCGCCTCGTGGCTGCTTGATGTCGCGTAGGGGCGAAGCACCCAGCACCTGCGGTTCTGGGCAGGTGTGCTTCGCCCCTACAACCCGCGGAGAGGAGGGAGGGGTCGGAGGTGGGGGTTCGAAGAGGGGCGAAGGAGAGACCATTTCTGGGTCACCCGCCGGCCGGCGCGGGGGCAGCCTGGGGCAAATCGCCCCGGAGAACCCGGTCGACATCCTCGGGCTCTCCGAAGTGAAGCGTCATCGCCGAGCGGTTGAATCCCGCCAGCTCCCAGCTCTCGCTGGTCAGGGCCAGGCTCCCTTGGCGGCAGCTGACCGCGCACTGGCCGCAGAATGTGCAGCGATCCACGTGCAACGCCAAGACCAGCCTCTTGGCTTTTTTGTCGAAGACCGTCAGATCGATGGCTTGCGACGGGCAGTCCGTAGCACACATGCCGCAACCCGTACAGCTCTCCCTGTCCCAATGCAGGAGCCCGCGCAGTCGTTCAGGAGGCTCGCGTCGCGTGAAGGGATAACGCTCGGTGACCGGAGCCCGGAAGAGGGATGGCAGAATGTCGCCCAACATCGCGCCCAGTCTCATAGCCTCACCTCTCGCAGGAGCACGATCAGCAGCCACTGCACGAAAACGAGCAGTGTGCCGTAGCGCCACCATAGGCCGACCGTTTGATCGATGCGCAGCCGGGCCAGCAGAGCCTGCAAGGCCGCCACAATCAGCAGCAAGCCGAGCGTCTTGGCCACAAACAACAGCGGTGTGGCGACTCCGCCCAGATAGAACGCCGCCACCAGCGTCAGGCCGATGACCATCTCGACGCCCTTGCCCAGGCGGAAGAGCGCCAGCCCGCGACCGCTGTACTCCGTCAATGCGCCGGCGACGATCTCCGTCTCAGCCTCGGGTGCGTCGAAAGGCGGCAGCTCCAGCTTGCCCATCAGGCCAATCAGCGCCACGACGAACCCGATCGGCTGAGCCAGGA